>ENA-UOIY01000939-UOIY01000939.1-human-gut-metagenome-genome-assembly--contig:-P114-NODE-939-length-38152-cov-12.476783_pt1 | contig 38152 bp, 32 predicted proteins | sample MGYA00242335_ERZ723882 | MGnify/ENA metagenome assembly ERZ723882
CTTAGTACAAGTATTTTATCATACTTGTCTAATAAATGGGGTGCAATTCAAAAAACGGCAGCCGGTTTTTCTGCTTCGGTATTCAGGAACGGGGCTCCTCCGTCGTGGTCTCGCTTTCGCGGAGGGCGGCTTCGGTATAATCCTGCGTCTGCTGCGCGTAATACTCGTCGGAAGCCGCGGTGTATATGGGCAGAGGATTCTTCGACGGGTCAACGGAGACTGTGCCAAGCTGCGCTGCGGCGCGCTGCTGCTCGGTCTCGCTGAGCGAATCGAATGTCTCGTCGAGGGTGAGCGTATACTCTGCGAACAGCTCGGCCATATCGCCGAGGACGATCTCCGCGCCGCCGGAGCTCGCGGTAAGCACGGTGAGAAGGAACGGGCGCGGCGTATAGATAATGGCGGCGCTGTTGAGCGTCGGGAGGTGGGAGCCGTATTTCTGCGCAACGTTGTATTGCCCTTCCAGCGTCAGACGGAAAAACCGCCCGGGACTGGCAAGGAGCATATAGTCGATCACGTCGGGGTAATCCTCGCTGTGGCGGTAGAGCTCAAGCAGCAGCCCAAGCATGAAGCGGGGCGAATAATCGTTCGTGCGTGCGTAGGCGGCCGGACAGCTCTCCTCGGAAAGCCCGGCCATCTGCGCGCCGAGCGCGCGGAGCTCCGCGGAGTCGTAGAGGCCGAGCAGACATTCCGCCACGGTGTTGTCGGAGTAGACAAGCATCCGCTCGAGCGCGTACATCACATTCATGCCGCAAAGCTCACTCTCCGGCGTGAGATCGCCGCGTGCGATGCCGTTATCAATGAGCATGGAGAGCGGCAGCTTGTAAAGGCTTGCGCCCTCGAAAAAGGTGTCGCCGTTATAAAGCCAGATCTCACCGGTGCCGGTGTAGCAGTAGGAAATGGCAATGCCGTTCCCGCTGCGGTTGTTTTCGCGCAGATAGTTTTCCACAAGCTCGGTCAGCGCGTCGCTGTCGATGACCGTGATGGGCTTACTTGTATCCGGCGTGGGAGAGGGGGTCGGAGACGGATCTGCAGGCTGCGCCTCCGGGGTGGCGGAGGGCGTCGGAGACGCAGTAACGCTTGGCGGCGTATCCGTATCCGGTGTACGGACAGCGGAGATGAGCAGCACCGTAAGCCCCGCCAGAAGCGCCAGCGCCAGGACGAGGCAGAGTATTTTTTTCTTAAAGCTCACGATAGAGATCCTCCTTTGCGCGCCGGAGCCGGGCGCAGCAGCATTAGAATAGCCGAACCGGCGCGAATTGGCAAGCAAAACCGGGCAGAGCATCGGATCTCTGCCCGGTTTTTGTAAAAAATTCCCTGACCGCGTGGGTGAAGCGGTTTCTTGCTTTGCTCATTGCCGGACGGCACGGCGGCACTTTAGGCTTCCTTCTCCGTCCAAAACGCTTCCGCATCCCGGCAAAACTCTTCCGGATGGATCATTACCAGCTCCGCGTGCGCCATTTTCGGAAATGCACGGAGCCGGATCTGCGGAAAATAGCGCCGGATGAAGCGGATGTTGCCCCGGCGATCGCTCTTTTCCTCTTCGCCGTACCAGTAGGTGAGCTTTGTGCCGCATGCAGCGGGCGTGGCCGGCAGAGCGTATCAAATCCAGCTTTCTGGAAGCAATGATCCACATTCGTTGTGATGACAAAATAGTCTTTATTTGCCACCAGCTTCAAAAGGTCATTATAGACCGGCTTGGGGGCATCCATATAGCGATTAACAAAGATATACCGGCTCCAGTACGCCCAGAACTCTTCGCTTGTCGGGAACGGGTAAACCTCGCCGGAGTACATATCCCGGATGCCGTATTTTTCCGCAAAATCCGAAAAATACCGCTCGAATCGCTCGCCGGAATAGGCAAAGCCCGCAGCGGTGGAAAGCCCTGCCCCGGCGCCGATCACCACGGCGTCTGCTTCTGCAATCGCCGTTTTCAGCCGCTCAATCTGCGCCGAGAAGTCTGGTATAGATGTCTTTGTCCAAATCTTTGAAAACATTGAATATCACTTTCTTTATGCTGGTTTGCTTTGTCAAAAACTCTTTGACGGTCGCCACAGCAATCTCCGCCGCCGCTTCGTTGGGGAAATGAAATACCCCAGTGGAAATGCAGCAGAACGCGATGCTCTCCAGACCGTTTTCCGCCGCAAGCTCCAGACACGAGCGGTAGGAGGAGGCGAGAAGTTCCTCGTCCCGTTTCGTGACCTTGTCCTCAACGATGGGGCCGACCGTATGCAGCACGTACCGGCAGGGGAGATTGAATGCGGAGGTAATTTTCGCCTTCCCGGTGGGTTCGGGATGCCCCTGCTTTTCCATCAACTCCGCGCAGGCGAGCCGCAGCTCCGCGCCCGCGTAGGTGTGGATAACGTTATCGATGCATTGGTGATTGGGAATATAGCAGCCGGTCATGCCGGAGTTCGCAGCGTTGACGATGGCATCGCAGCGGAGCGTTGTGATATCTCCCTGCCAGAGATAGAGCCCCGGCTGCACGGGAACAAGATCGTTCACATCTGTAATGCCCTTGGCCGTGGTCTCGCCTTGCAGGTATTCATCCTGCACGCGCAAAAACTCCGCCCCGGCGCGGCGCGCCCGGCGGACGTTCATCAGTCCGCGCAAAAGCTGCCGCTGGTGCTCGGCGTTGGCCGGAATATCCCCGGCATAGCCGCCTTCCTCCAGCAGCGCCCGGAGAAGATACATTCTTTTTTCACTCTGGTTCATGCTCATAGCCTCTTTTCGATAGCCTGCCGGGGGCAGACCTCCGCGCAGCGCCCGCAATGGAGGCAATGGCGCTGGTCAATGACCGCCGGAACCCCCGAGGCGTTGATGCAATTCTGTGGGCAGACGGGGACGCACAGAGCGCAGCCGGTGCAGCGTTTGCCCACATAATAGCCCGGCGTTTCCCGCACCGCTTTCCCAATGGTGATGCTGTCCCGGGCGATGTGCGCCGGGTCACGGATGTCGAAAAACTCGCCGTTTGCTTCGTATAAGTGGAAAACCTCCAAAGCGCTGCGGGTATCGCCGGGGTAGATGGACTGCATATACGGATTCTTTTCAAAAATCTCGTCCAGCTTTTCGCTGCCGATATTCTGAATTTTGCCCCGGAGGGAAATGGAAAGCTTGTCTTTTGTGGCGGAAAGAGCAACATACTCCTGCTCCATGAGCTGCGCATAAAACGCCTTGCCGCGGGCGGTGAGAAAATACACGCCTTTCTCGTCCCAGAGCATCATGTCGATCACGCGGGTCTGCGGATGCCCGTCCGTGCCGATGGTGGCAAGGATGGTGGAGTGGATGTCCTCCGCCAGAAGTTTGAGATAATCATTTCGCGTCATGATCTTCACCGTCCCCGAGCGAATTATACCACACGGAAAAGTGTTTTGCTTTAAATGCGATTAAAATTCATACGGCGGATTGCCGGAAAAATCGGCGATGACGCCGTGGGCGTCCGCAAGATAGAACACCTCGAAAATGGGGTTCGCCGCCTCGCCGTACTGGCCCTTTACGATGGGGTTCTGGATGCACATTTCCTTGGCGACCATGTTGTTTTCAAAAACGGCCTTGCCATGCAGCCGGATCCAGGCAAACTCCGGGCTGGAAACGGAGAGCTCCACATAGGGATTCGCCTGCATGTCCTTGTAGACCTCTTTCTGGTTGTTCGTGCAGAACCAGAGCCTGCCGTCGAGCTCCCCGGCAAACATGAAGGGACGGCACTTGGCTTTGCCGTCGCGCCCGACGGTGGCCAGATACTGGATAGGATTGGCGTTGAGAAATGCAACGACTTTGTTCATGATACATACATCCGAAATGGTTTTAAATTGGCGAAAGGCTCGTTTTTCTTTCGTTGGCTGCATCATAGCGCCGTAGCGCCCAAACGTAAAGTAAGCACAATATTGTGCCGTAGTTATCAAAAGGATACTATTTGAAGATGTTGCGATATCTGGTGTTTTTCGTTTCCGTTTCTTTATCTGGTGTTGCCGGATATGCGCGGTTCTCCACGTACGCCATCATGCGGTTATACAGCACTACATAGAAAAGCACAGCGAGCATACCGCCGACCGCGCCCAGAAGCGTATACGCTCGTATCTTCAGCGCTGTCCATAGGATAATGCCCACCCACGCCACAACACACAGAACGATCGTTGCAATGTGTTCATGCAGCCATTTTTTCTTAAAAAATATGATCTTTTCCTTTAGTGTGAATGTGCTGTTGTTGAGTGCCGCAACAAGGTTGTTGTCGGCGGCTTTTTTAAAGTCTTCCGTCCAAAGTATTTCTCCGCTTATAAGCTCGTTAATGCTTACATCGAATTCCTCGGACAGCAGCGACAGCATTTCCACATCGGGCATATAGTTGCCGTTTTCCCAGCGAGAAATGGTTTTGTTGGTCACGCCGAGCGTTTCTCCGAGCTGCTCCTGCGTCAAACCTTTCTCTTTCCGCAGGGCAGCGATAAATTTTCCTATCTTTATTTGATCCATTTTTCTATCCCTCCGAGGAGAAGTATAACAAGTTTTTTGTAAAATGTCTTCCCCACAAACAGCGAATGTACTGCCCACAAGCAGAGAGCCGGTGCTCCGCGCGCTTTTGGCGGCGGAGCACCGGCAAACATAAGAAAATTGCAATCGGTGCGCAAATGGTGTAAAATACGAAACAAAGTGCCAAAAAGAAACCATTGGAGGTTCTCATGGAAAACACCCTGAAAACGGAACTCATGGCCTGCCCGGTGGAGACAACGCTGACGCTGATCGGCGATAAGTGGAAGGTACTGATACTGCGCGATCTCCTGCCGGGGACAAAGCGGTTCGGCGAGCTGAAAAAGTCGCTCGGCGGCGTTTCGCAGAAGGTGCTGACGGCGCAGCTGCGTGCCATGGAGGAGAGCGGGCTTGTCCACCGTGAGGTCTATGCTGAGGTGCCGCCGAAAGTGGAGTATTCTCTCACACCGCTCGGGCTCAGTCTCAAGCCTATTCTGGACGCCATGCTCGCCTGGGGCGAGGATTACAAAAAGCAATGCGGCGAGGGCGAAACGCATTAAGTCTTGCGCGGCGGGCGGGGAACGTGTATAATGTTCTCCGTGAAAATAGGCGGCTTCTCTTTTGCCGGACGGCGAGAGAAACGCCGCAGCACAGGAGTTCACTATGAAAGTTACCTTTTTGGGCGCGACCCACGAGGTCACGGGCAGCTGCACGCTCATCGAGTGTGGAAATAACCGCGGTCTTGTCGACTGTGGCATGGAGCAGGGAAAAGACATCTTTGAAAACCAGAAGCTGCCGGTGGCGGCGGGGGAGATCGACTTTGTCCTTTTGACCCACGCGCACATCGATCATTCCGGCAATCTGCCGCTGCTTTTTAAAAACGGGTTTGACGGCCCGATTTACGCCACGCGCGAGACGTGCGATCTCTGCCGCATCATGCTGCGCGACTGTGCGCATATTCAGGAGAGCGAGGCGGAGTGGCGCAACCGCAAGAGCCGCCGGAGCGGCGGGCCGGAGTATGAGCCGGTCTACACGCTCGACGACGCCGAAGCCGCCATTGCGCACCTGCGCCCGGTGAGCTATCACGAACTGGTGCAGGTCGGCGAACACTTCACCGTCCGGTTCAGCGATGTGTGCCATCTGCTCGGCAGCGCCTGCATCGAGGTATTTATGACCGAAAACGGTGTAGAGCGCAAAATGGTGTTCAGCGGCGATATCGGCAATCTCAACCAGCCCATCATCCGCAACATGCCGGAAACGGTCGCGGAGGCGGACTATGTCATGATCGAGTCGACCTATGGCGACCGCCTGCACGACCGCCACATCCCGCCGGTCAACCTGCTTGCCGATTACATTCAGCGCACGCTCGACCGCGGCGGCAATCTCGTCATTCCGTCGTTCGCCGTCGGACGCACGCAGGAGATGCTCTACTACATCCGCGAGATCAAGGAGAAAAAGCTCGTCACCGGCCACGACGGCTTCCCCGTCTATGTGGACAGCCCCATGGCCAACGAGGCGACGGCGATCTATCTCCAATGCGGGCACGAATGCTTTGACGAGGAGACTCGCGCTCTCGTGGATGCGGGGATCAACCCCATCTGGTCGGACGGCATCCGCATCTCCGTATCGAGTGAGGATTCCAAGGCCATCAACGAAAACCCGGAGCCGAAGGTCATCCTCTCGGCGAGCGGCATGTGCGAGGCGGGACGCATCCGCCACCATCTCAAGCACAATCTCTGGCGGAAGGAGAGCACGGTGCTCTTCGTCGGCTATCAGGCGGAGGGGACGCTCGGACGCAAGCTCTACGACGGCGAAAAGCACGTGAAGCTCTTCGGCGAGGATATCGAGGTCAACTGCGAAGTTGGCTTCCTGCCCGGCAAGAGCGGCCATGCCGACCGCGACGGGCTCACCGCATGGCTCGCGGGCTTTGAGAAGAAGCCGAAGCTCGTGTTCGTAAACCACGGCGAGGACGCCGTGACGGACGCATTCGCAAGCTATCTCGAGACTGAGCACGGCTATAAGGCATTCGCGCCCTACAGCGGCACGGTGTTCGATCTCGCCGGGGAAAAATTCCTCGCCTGCCCGAAGGGCGTACCGGTCAAAAAGGCGGAGACCGCCTCCGGCGCGGAGGCAAGCGGGCTTTACCAGAAACTGGTCGCCGCCGGGGAATCGCTGCTCTCGCTCATCCGCGCAAGCCGCGGCAAACCGAACAAAACGCTCAAACACTTCCTTTCGGATGTGGAAGAGCTTCTCAAAAAATATCGCTGATCCGCGAAAAGGGAGGAGAAACCCATGGACGAAAAGAAGATCGCGTACAAGCGCGTGCTGCTCAAGCTCTCCGGCGAGGCGCTCTCCGGCGACGCCGGAACGGGGCTGGATTTCAAGGTCATGGCCGAGGTCTGCGGCGTTGTCGCAAAATGCGCAAAGCAGGGCGTGGAGGTCGGCATCGTTGTCGGCGGCGGCAATTTCTGGCGCGGCGTGAAAAACGGCGAGGGCCGCATGGATCGTTGGAGAGCAGACTATATGGGCATGCTTGCCACGGTCATGAACTGTCTCGCCCTGCAGGACGTTTTGCAGCAGCAGGGCGTGGAGGCCAAGGTGCTCACCGCCATGGAGATACAGCACATCGGCGAGCCGTTCTCGGTGGAGAAGGCGGATGAATATCTCCGCAGCGGCAAGGTCGTCGTGTTCGGCGGCGGCGTCGGCAGCCCGTTCTTCACGACCGACACGGGCGCGGTGCTGCGCGCGGCGCTCATCGGCGCGGACGCGGTGCTGCTTGCAAAGAACGTCGACGGCGTATACAGCGCCGACCCGAAGAAGGACCCCAACGCCGTGCGCTACGATTCTCTCCTGTATGAGGAAGTGCTCGAAAAGCGTCTCGCGGTCATGGACAGCACGGCGACGTGCATCGCCATGGACAACCGCATCCCCATCAAGGTGTTCGCGCTGCGCGAACCGGAAAACATCCTGCGCGCCGCCCGCGGCGAAGCCGTCGGCACGCTGGTCCATTAATAAGAAGAAAAACGGAAAAATAACACCGGGAGGATATATAAGATGGCAGAAATCAAAGAATTCAAAAACCGCATGATCAAAACGGCAGAGGTTCTCTCCACCCAGTTCGACACCGTCCGCGCCGGCCGCGCCAACGCCGCCGTGCTCGATCAGATCGAGGTCGACTACTACGGCTCTCCCACCCCTATCCGCCAGATCGCATCCATTTCCAGCCCCGATCCGCGCACGCTGCTCATCCAGCCGTGGGACGGCAGCACGCTCAAGCTCATTGAGAAGGCGATCCTCACCTCCGAGCTCGGCATCAACCCGCAGAACGATGGGCGCGTCATCCGCCTCGTGTTCCCGCAGCTCACCGAGGAGCGCCGCAAGGAGCTTGCCAAGCAGGTGCGCAAGTACGGCGAGGAAGCCAAGGTTGCCGTGCGCAACATCCGCCGCGATGCGATGGATAAGTTCAAGAAGGAGCAGAAAAAGGGCGAGATCACCGAGGACGATCTGAAGGATCTCGAAAAGGACATGCAGAAGCTGACCGACGATTATACCAAGGAAGTCGATAAGCTCACTGCCGCCAAGGAAAAGGAACTCTTCGAAATCTGATGGCGGACGAAACGAATAAAACCGGTACGGCGGGGGCGGAGAATACCATCCCCCGCCATATCGCCATTATCATGGATGGCAACGGCCGCTGGGCAAAGCGGCAGGGGCTTCCGCGCAAGGCGGGACACGCCGTCGGCGCGGAGACGTTCCGGCGCATCGCTACCTACTGCAAAGACCTCGGCATGGAGCATTTAACGGTCTATGCCTTTTCCACGGAAAACTGGAAGCGCTCGGCCGACGAGATCGGCGCGATCATGGGGCTTCTGGAAAAGTATCTGCATGAATCCATTGAAAAAATGGAAAAGGACCGCATCCGGCTGCGGATCATCGGCGACACGAGCGCCCTTTCGCCCACGATCCAGGGACTCATCGAAAAAACGGATGCGATCGCCGCGCGCCTGCCCGACTGCTTTGAGGCGGACGTATGCCTGAACTATGGCGGCCGCGACGAGATCGTCCGCGCCGTAAACCGCTTCATGACGGAGCACCCCGGCGAGCCGGTCACGGAAGAAACGCTGACCGCCTGTCTCGATACCGCCGGTATCCCCGATCCCGATCTCATAATCCGAACGGGCGGGGAATATCGTGTATCGAATTTCCTTTTGTGGGAGAGCGCGTACTCGGAACTTTACTTCACCGATGTGCTCTGGCCGGATTTCTCGGAGAAAGACATTGACGAAGCCGTTGCGGAGTACCGGCACCGCGACCGGCGGTTCGGGGGAGTAAAGGCGTGAAAAAAAGAGTTTTGACCGCGGTTGTGGGGATCCCTATTCTCATCGGGGGCGTGTTCTTCGCGCCCATCTGGCTGTTCGGCATCATCATTGCGGTCATCTGCGGCTTTGTGGCGTTTGAGCTCATGCGCTGCGCCATCGGGCAGGCACCGAAGCGGCTGTACGTTTCTTCCATCCTCTCCGCCGTGGCGATCGCCATTTTCGGCGGACTCGATCTGCGGATGGCGGCGATCATTCTTCTGTTCCTCTTCTTTGTACTCTCGTGCGAGATGATGGCGTGCTTTTCCACGCCGCGTAAGATCAGCATGGAGATGGTCGCCATCTCGATGCTTGCGGGCGGCGTGCTGCCGATGATGCTCTCCACGCTTCTCCGCATTGCGCAGTTTGAAACGACGATCTCTATCCCTGAGCTGCTGCAGGGCAATTCCACGCTCGTGCGCATCACGCACGACGGGCTTGTTGGGCGGGTGCGCGCGTTTCTGCCGTTCGTCGTCGCCTTCGGAAGCGACGCGGGCGCCTATTTCTGCGGCCGTGCGTTCGGGAAAAAGCAGCTCGCTCCGGCCATCTCCCCGCACAAGACCGTCGCGGGCGGTATCGGCGGCGCGGTATGCGGCGCGCTGATGGCGCTTTTGTACGGCGTCATCGTCCGCGCGTGCGGTATGAGCGCGAATCTCGTCTCGCTCACGGCGTTCGGCATGCTCGGCAGCGTTGTGGCGCAGCTTGGCGATCTGACGTTCTCGGCCTTCAAGCGCCAGTACGGCATCAAGGACTACGGCAACATTCTCCCCGGTCACGGCGGCATGCTCGACCGGTTTGACAGTATGTACTATCTCGCGCCGCTCACGGAGCTGTGGATGCTGCTCCTGCCCGCGATTTCGGCATAAGGACGGATATGTATGGTTAATGCGATTTCCATTTTAGGCTCCACCGGCTCCATCGGACGGCAGACTGCGGAAGCAGCCGGCCGTCTTGGCATTCCCGTGCTCGCGCTCGCGGCGCGGCGGGACGTGGATCGGCTCGAAGAGCAGGCGCGGCAGTTCCAGCCGAAGTATATCTCCGTGATGGACGACGCCGCGGCAAAAGAGCTCCGAAAGCGCCTTTCGGACACGGACATCGAGATCGGCGAGGGGGAGGAATCCCTCATCGCCGCCGCCACCGTTGATGGGGCGGACTGCGTCGTGACCGGGATTTCCGGCAGCGTAGGTCTTCGCCCGACGCTCGCCGCCATCCATCAGAAGCGGCGCATCGCGCTTGCGAACAAGGAAACGCTCGTGTGCGCGGGCGAGATCGTCATGGCGGAGGCCGCGCGCTGCGGCGCGGAGATCCTCCCGGTGGATTCCGAGCATTCGGCAATCTTCCAGTCCATGGCGGGGCGCGATAAGGGCGAGCTCCGGCGCATTTTGCTCACCGGCTCCGGCGGGCCGTTCCGCGGTTGGACGCTCGAGCAAACGCGCGACGTCACACCCGAGCGCGCTGTGCGCCATCCGAACTGGAGCATGGGCGCGAAGATCAGCATCGACAGCGCCACGATGATGAACAAGGGCCTTGAATTCATCGAGGCCATGCACCTTTTTGCCGTGTCGCCCGAGCAGATCAAGGTCATCATCCACCCTGAGAGCGCGATCCACTCCATGGTGGAGCTGCTTGACGGCACGGTCATCGCGCAGCTCGGTGTGCCGGATATGGGGCTTCCCATCCAATACGCGCTCACATACCCCGAGCGGCGCGAGTCGGCGGCGAAGCCGATGGACTTTGCCGCGCTCGGCTCCATGCATTTTGAAGATCCCGATTTGGAAAAACTTCCGTGCCTTCGCCTTGCCATGGAGTGCGCGAGAGCGCGCGGCACAGCGCCGTGCGTCATGTCGGCGGCCAACGAGATCGCGGTAGGGGCGTTTTTGGGACACCGGATCGGGTATAATGATATCTACCGTCTGGTGGCTTCGGCGGTGGAGCGCGCGGAGTTTATCGCGCAGCCCACGCTGGAGGAAATTCTGGCATCGGATGCGGAGGCTCGTGAGCTTGTCCGCAGGGAGATCGGCTGAGTATGTACATTGTTCTTGCAATCCTCGCATTTGGCATTCTGATATTTGTCCACGAGCTGGGGCATTTTCTCGTGGCGAAGGCGTGCGGCGTGAAGGTGACGGAGTTTTCCATGGGCATGGGGCCGCAGCTTCTGCACAAGCAGAAGGGCGAGACGGTCTACTCCCTCCGCGCCTTCCCCATCGGCGGCTTCTGCGCCATGGAAGGGGAGGAGGAAGCCTCGGACGATCCGAGAGCGTTTAATAACCAGAGCGTCTGGCATCGCCTGCTCATCCTTGTCGCGGGCGCTGCGATGAACTTCCTTCTCGGTCTTGTGCTCGTGATCATTCTCTACGCCGGGGCGGGCGGCTTCAACAGTCCCGTTATCGCCGGCTTTGCCGACGGCTGCCCCTATGAGGGAACGCTGCAAGCCGGCGACGAGATCCGCCGCGTGAACGGCGAGCGGATCTTCTTCACAGGCAACTTCATCCAATATGCCTCTGCCGACGAGGACGGGGATCTCGATCTCGTCATCATTCGCGACGGAAAGCGGATCGAACTGGATAACTACCACATGGTGCCCGTGGAGTATGAAGTTAACGGGCAGACTGTGAAAAAATACGGCGTCAACTTCACGATCGCCGCGCCCACGGTCGGAAATGTGCTGAAATACTCTTTCTATAACTGCCTGGACTTCGTGCGCATGGTGCGCGCGGGACTCGTGCAGCTCTTTACCGGGCAGGCGTCCATGTCGGATATGACGGGCGTTGTCGGCATGGTGGACATCATTAACGAAACCGGGCAGAGCGCACAGTCTACGTCCGAGGGCATTGCGAACGTTGTGTTCCTCGTGGCGTTCATTGCAGTGAACCTTGCGGTGATGAATCTTCTGCCGCTCCCGGCGCTCGACGGCGGCCATATCCTGACACTCCTTTTGAGCGCGCTTTTTGAGAAGATCACCGGCAAAAAGCCCGACCCGCGCATCGAGGGATATATCCATTATATCGGGCTGCTGCTCCTGCTCGGACTGATGGTGCTTTTGATGTATAACGATATTGTGAGGATCATTCGCCGATGAACAGAAAGATAACAAAAACCATCCATGTCCGCGGCGTGCCCATCGGCGGCGGGAACCCGATTCCCGTGCAGTCGATGACGAACACGCACACGGACGATGTTCCCGCTACGCTCGCGCAGCTCCGGCGGCTGGAGGCGGCGGGCTGCCAGATCGTGCGCCTTGCCGTTCCCAACCAACTTGCCGCGCGCGCTCTGCCGGACATCCGGCGCGGCACCAATCTGCCGCTTGTGGCGGACATTCACTTTGATTACCGGCTTGCTCTCGCTGCGGTGGAGGCGGGCTTTGATAAAATTCGTATCAACCCCGGCAACATCGGTTCTCCGGAGCGGGTGCGCATGGTGGCGGATGCCTGCCGCGAGCACGGCGTTCCCATCCGCGTCGGCGTAAATTCCGGCTCGGTGGAAAAGGGACTGCTGGAAAAATACGGTCTTTGCGCCAAATCTCTCTGCGAGAGCGCGCTCGGCCACGTGAAGCTTCTTGAGGACTGCGGCTTTGAGGATATCTGCATCAGCGTCAAGGCGAGCGACGTTGCCATGACCGTGGAGGCCAACCGCCTGCTCTCGACGCTGTGCGATTATCCGCTGCACATCGGCGTCACGGAGGCCGGGACGAAAGAGCGCGGCATTTTGAAATCCGCCGCGGGCATCGGCTCGCTGCTGCTCGACGGCATCGGCGACACGATCCGTATCTCCCTTACCGATGCGCCCGAGGAAGAGGTGCACGCGGGCGCGGAGCTTCTGCGCGCGCTGGGGCTGCGCTCCGGTGTGCAGTTCGTTTCCTGCCCCTCGTGCGGGCGGACGGAGTACGATCTCATCGGCACGGCAAAAGCGGTCGAAGCGCGGCTGCGCGATAAGCCGTGGAACATCACGGTCGCCGTGATGGGCTGCGTTGTGAACGGCCCGGGTGAGGCGTCCCACGCCGATTACGGCATCGCCGGCGGCAAGAGCGAGGGTGTCATCTTCAAGCACGGCGAGCCGGTGGCGCGCGTCGCCTCGGACAAGCTCGCAGACGCGCTCGTGGAACTTATTGAAAGAGAGAACAAGTAATTCATGGCACAGGAAGTAAAATTTCTGGATATGTTCGGCTGCTGCGCTTCCCTGCGGGACAAGTGCGGCGGGCTGGAGCTGGCGAAGGTGCAGAATGTCCTCGTCTCGCGCGAGAAGCGCACGATGGACATTGCCGTCACGTTCGCCGCACCCGGCACGCCCTCCGATATCGCCATGCTCGAATGGCGCATTGCGGCGGAATACGGGTTTACGAAGGTGAAGATCACCGGAAACAAGCCCGCTGCGGCTCCGGCGGAGAAAAAAGCCGCGCCGCCGAAAAAGGAGGCAAAGCCCGCACCGAAAAAAGCGGAGAGCGGCGAAGTGCTCTTCGGCAAGCTGCCGAAGGACAACCATAAAACGGATATCTCCGAGCTGACGCTCCAATCCGGCACGGTGAGCGTGACGGGCAAGGTCTTTGCCATGGACAGCCGGAAAATACAGAAAACGAACGCGGCGGTGCTGAGCTTTGATATGACCGACTATACCGGCAGCATCCACGTTTCCAAGTACATCCGTCAGGGCGACGACCAGACGCTTCTCGACAAAATCCGCGTAGGGGATTGGCTCACGGTGCGCGGCGAGGTGATCTTCAACCGCTACGATAACGACATGGCCATTGACCCCGCGGCCATCGCAAAAGAGCAGGCACCCCAGCGGCAGGACACCGCCGAGGGGGACAAGCGCGTGGAGCTCCATCTCCACACGCGCTACTCCACGCTCGACGCACTCACCGACCCGACCGCCGCGGTGAAAACGGCGGCGCGCTGGGGCCACCGCGCCATTGCCGTGACCGACCACGGCGTTGCGCAGGCGTTCCCCGAATTTTGGCACGCGGGCGCCAAGTGCGGCATCAAGGTCATCTACGGCGTGGAGGGGTATTACATCAACGACGTGGACGATCTTCTCGCCGTCCACGGGGAGAGCGATCTTCCGCTTGATACCGACTTTGTCGGCTTTGATATTGAAACGACGGGACTCGACAGCCACATCCACCGAATCACCGAGATCGGCGCGGTGCGCGTGGAAAACGGCGTCGTGACGAAGAGCTTTCAAATGTTCGTCGATCCCGGTATGCCCATCCCGCCGGAGATCGTGCAGCTCACCGGCATCACTGACCGGGATGTGTACGGCGCGCCGAGCGAGGCGGAGGCTGTGCGCGCGTTTCTGGACTTCGTGGGCGATCTTCCGCTTGTGGCGCATAACGCCGCTTTTGATATCGGTTTCATCACTGCTGCCGCAAAGCGCAGCGGTATCGCCTTCGACCCCGTGTACATCGATACGCTCCCCACCGCACAGGCGCTTTTAAAGCAGCTCAAAAAATTCAAGCTCGATATCATCTCCAACGCGCTGGGACTGCCGGACTTCAACCACCACCGCGCGAGCGACGATGCCGCCGTGTGCGCGCGTATCTTCACAACGCTCCGCCCGCGGCTCGCGGATAAGGGGGCGAAAACGCTCTCGGAGGCCGGAGCGCTTGTGGCGGAGCTGCGGAAAAACGATGCCCGCCGTCCGCGGCACATCACGCTGCTCGTGCAGAACAAGGCCGGCCTCAAAACTCTCTATGAGCTTATCTCCAAATCGCATCTGGAGCACTTCAAGAAAAGCCCGATCATCCCGAAGAGCCTTTTGATGCAGTACCGCGAGGGCATCCTCGTCGGCTCGGCGTGTGAGGCGGGCGAAATTTTCGACGCCGTCGTGCGCAACCGGAGCGATGCCGAGCTTGACCGGCTCGCCGCGTTCTACGATTATTTTGAGATCCAGCCGCTCTGCAACAACCACTTTCTTATCAACGACGGCAAAGCGCGCGACGAGGAGGATCTTCGCGAATTCAACCGCCGCGTTCTGGCTTTGGGGCGGCGCCTTGGCAAGCTCGTTGTCGCGACCGGCGACGTGCATTTTCTGGAGCCGGAGGACGAAATTTACCGCCATATCCTCATGGCGTCGCGCAAGTTCCCGGATGCGGACAAGCCCCTGCCGCTCTATTTCAAAACGACCGACGAGATGCTCAAGGAGTTCTCATATCTCGGCGAGGCGGACTGCCGCGACGTTGTTGTCACCGCGCCGAACGCCATTGCCGACAGCGTGGAGAGCTTTGAGCTGCTGCCGAAGGACCTCTTCCCGCCGTCTATCCCGCACGCGGCGGAGGATCTCGAGCGCATGGTATGGGACAAGACCCATGAGCTCTACGGCGAAAACCCGCCGGAGCTCGTAACGACGCGCATCAAGGAAGAGCTGGATGCGATTCTGGGGCGGCACTACGAGGTCATTTACATGTCCGCGCAGAAGCTCGTGCAGAACTCACTCGAGCACGGCTACCTTGTCGGCAGCCGAGGGAGCGTCGGCTCCTCCATGGTTGCGTATATGTCCGGCATCACGGAGGTCAATTCCCTTCCGCCGCACTACCGCTGCCCCAAATGCAAATTCACGGACTTTGAAAATGTATACATGCCGAACGGCGACAAATATGGCTGTGGCGCGGACATGCCCGACCGTACCTGCCCCGTGTGCGGCGCGAAGCTTGCCAAGGACGGGTTCGATATTCCGTTTGAAACGTTCCTCGGCTTCGGCGGTGACAAGGTCCCCGATATCGATCTGAACTTCTCCGGCGAATATCAGGCAAACGCCCACAAATACACCGAAGAGCTTTTCGGCCGCGACCACGTGTTCCGCGCCGGTACGATCGGCACGCTGGCGGAAAAGACGGCCTACGGCTATGTGAAAAAATATCTCGAAGAGCGTGGCATCACTGTCTCCAAGGCCGAGGAAAACCGTCTCGCGGCGGGCTGTGTCGGCGTAAAGCGCACGACAGGCCAGCACCCCGGCGGCCTCGTCATAATCCCGCAGGACAAGGATGTCACGGACTTCTGCCCCGTGCAGCACCCCGCAGACGACGCGACCGGTGGCATCATCACGACGCACTTTGAATACCACAGCATGGAAGCAAACCTCTTAAAGCTTGACGAGCTCGGCCACGATGACCCGACGATGATCCGTATGCTCGAGGACGCCACCGGCGTCAACGCCCGCGAGATCCCGCTCGACGACCCGGAGACCATGCGCATCTTCACATCGCCTGAGCCGCTCGGCATCCCGGACGGCGACCCGATCGTCGGCCATACCGGTACGATCGGCGTGCCGGAGTTCGGCACGGCGTTCACGCGCCAGATGCTCGTGGATACCCAGCCGCACGAGTTTGCCACGCTCGTCCGCCTTTCTGGCTTCTCCCACGGCACCGACGTGTGGGCGGGCAACATCCACGACATTGTCGTCAACGGCATCGCGCCGACCGACAAATGCGTCGGCTGCCGAGACGACATCATGCTCTATCTCATCGACATGGGCATGGAGCCGAAGCGCGCCTTCAAATTCATGGAGGCCGTGCGTAAGGGCGCCATCCATAAGGGCAAGCCGTGGCCGGACGGTATCGTGGAAGAGATGCAGCAGCTCGGCGTGCCGGAGTGGTGGATCGAGTCATGCCGGAAGATCCAGTACCTGTTCCCGAAGGCGCACGCGGTCGCGTATGTCACGATGGCGTTCCGCATCGCGTGGTTCAAGGTGCATGAGCCGCTCGCGTACTACAGCGCGTATTTCTACCGCCGCAGCCAGAAGGACGGCTTTGACGCGGAAAGCATGCTGCAGGGCATCGACAAGTGCCTCGCGAAGATCAATGCCATCCGCCGCAACCCGAACGCGACGGCCAAGGAGGAGGATCTTCTCACCACGCTCGAAGCGGTGTACGAATTCTACCGCCGCGGCTTCACGTTTGCACCCATCGATATCTACAAATCCGATTCCTACAAATTTCTCATCGAGGACGGCTGCTTGCGCCCGCCGTTCGTGGCCATCTCCGGCCTCGGTGGTTCGGCGGCGGAGGATCTGAAGCGCGCGCAGGACAGCGGCGCGCAGTTCGTCTCCATCGACGATATTTCCGATGCCTGCCCCAAGGTCAGTACCGCCCACCTGGACATGCTGCGCAAGCTCGGCGCGCTCGGCGATCTGCCGGAGAGCCGGCAGGTTAGCCTCTTTGACGCCTTCGGTGAAATGTAAAAGGAGAGATCACGATATGAAACTCATGATCGCGTCCGACCTGCACGGCTCGGCGTATTATACGGAAGCGCTGCTGCGCCGCCTTTCCGAGGAAAAACCCGAAAAGTTCGTGCTGCTCGGCGACATTCTCTACCACGGCCCGCGCAACGTCCTCCCGCGCGACTATGATACGAAAAAGTGCGCCGCCATGCTCAACGCGCTCGAAAAAGCACCGCTTTGCATCCGCGGAAACTGCGACGGGGAAGTGGATCAGATGGTGTTGAATTTCCCCGTGCTTGCCGATTTCGCCGCCGTGTTCGCAGACGGATACACCCTCTATCTCACGCACGGCCACCATCTGGACGAGGCGTCCAAGGCCCTTGCTTCCGGTGACATTCTGCTCTACGGGCATACCCATGTTCCGGCATTTGAGCGGAAGAATGAAGAATATTATGTAAACCCAGGCTCGGTTTCCATTCCGAAGGAGGAAAGCCGCCACAGCTATATGCTGTTTGAAAACGGCATTTTCACCTGGAAGGATGTGGAGACCGGCGAGGTCTGGCGCACGGAGTGCGTAACGCAGTGAGCGGCGCGCCGCAGACGGTGCGAGCCCGCCTCCTTGCGCTGCGGGATGAGAAAAACGCGCCGTTCATGGCAAAGCTCGTCCCGACGCTCCCGCCGGAGAGAATCCTTGGCGTTCGCATGCCGGGTTGCCGCTCGTTTGCCAGAGAGCTTTGCAAGGAGCCGGATATCGGCCTTTTTCTCGCCGACCTGCCGCACCGGTATCTCGATGAGAACAATCTCCACGCGCTGATCCTGAACGAGGAAAAGGACTATGCTGCCGCTGTTGCGGCGCTTGATGCCTTCCTGCCGTTTGTGGACAACTGGGCGACCTGCGATGCACTGCGCCCGAAGGCATTCAAAAAGCACCCGAGCGCGCTGCCGGACGAGTGCCGCCGCTGGATGCAAAGCGGGAAGACCTATACTGTGCGCTTTGGCATCGAAATGCTTATGACGCATTATCTCGATGCGGATTTCCGCCCGGAATATCTTGAAGAAGTTTCCATAATTAAAAGTGAAGAATATTATGTAAACATGATGATCGCCTGGTACTTTGCTACAGCCCTCGCCAAACAGTACGAAGCGGCGATTCCGTATATTGAGCAGCGCCGCTTGGGCGTGTGGACGCACAACAAAACCATACGCAAAGTCATCGAAAGCTACCGCGTCACCAATGAGCAGAAGGCCTATCTCCGAACCCTCGCCATACGCGAATAACAAAAGCCCGGAAGCCTCTTTTCAGAAGCTTCCGGGCTTTTGTGCCGGGGCGTATCAGCCGATGACCTTTTGGTAGATACCCCGAATGTCATCGAGAGAGAGGGCGCGGCGGTTATTGACGAGAAGACGGGTCTGCTCGCTGCCGGCCTTGACGAGAAAGTCCAGATCGTCGCCGGTGATGTGGTACTGCGAGAGATCGGTAGGGATGTTCGTTACGCGGACGATATCCTCGATCTCATCGATGATCTTCTGCGCGCGGTCGGCGGCGGACTGGGCGACCAGCTCCGGATACACCGCATCGCAGAGCGTGGCGAGCTGCGCTTCGCACGCGGGTTTGTTGAACGCCATCACGTGCGCGAAGAGAATGGCGTTGGAGGTGCCGTGCGCGATGTGGTATTTCCCGCCGAGCGGGTACGAGAGCGCGTGCACCGCCGTTGTGCCGCTGCCGGTGATGGCGATGCCGCCGTAGTATGCGCCCAACATCAGCGCTTCGCGCGCAGCAAGGTTTTCAGGCTCGAGATATGCCTCGCGGAGGTTGTGGAAGATGAGCTTCGCGCCGGCCTCGGCGTAGGTGTTGCTCAGCGGCGTCGCCTTGAGCGAGGTGTAGCACTCCACAACGTGCGCCAGCGCGTCCACGCCCGTGGAGGCAACGATCGATTTCGGAAGCTTTTCGACGAGGCGGCTGTCCAGAATGACATAGTCCGGGATCATGCAGGTGTTTACGATGCCTTTCTTATCGTCGGCCTCGGGGATGGCGACGATGGCGTTGCAGGTCGCCTCCGCGCCGGTGCCGCAGGTCGTCGGGATCATGAGTGTTTTGCGCAGCTTCCGGGCAAGCTTCGGGTCGCGCAGGAGATCGCAGATGGTATACGGCGCACCCTTGAGAACGCTGAAAAGCTTTGCTGCGTCCATCACGCTGCCGCCGCCGATGCCGATGATGAGATCGCACCCCTCGTTTCCGGCCTCGGAAACGACGTGCTCCACGTCCTGATAGCTCGGCTCAGTGGCCATATTGGAATAGATGCTGTAATGAACCTCCGGGAGCTTGTCGAGCTCGTCGGTCAGCAGACGGATGAGCCCGATGGAGATCATCGCGCGGTCGGCAAAGATGAGAACGCTTTTGGCGCTCTCCGCCGAGAGAATGTCCGCCACATGGGAGAGACTGCCCGCACCGGCAAAGGTGCATCCGGGCTGATTGAGTTTGTAGGTCATGGTGATCCTTCCTTTCTCTTTCACTCGTTTGGTTGTTTGCGGCTGTTCGCCATCTGTGCGGCGAAATGGATCGCGTTCATCAGACTCAGCGCGTTGGCGCTGCCGTCGCCCGCGTGGCCTTCACCCGTGCCGTGGTCGACCGAGGCGCGGATGATGGGAAGCCCCAGCGTCACGTTGATCCCGGCAACGGCGTCCCATTTGCGAAGCTCGCGGTTATACACAAAGCCTTTCACCTTCAGCGGGATGTGCCCCTGATCGTGGTACATGGCGACGACGATATCATACCAGCCGCCCAGCGCCTTGGAGAATACGGAGTCCGGCGGCGTGGGCTTGCCCTCGGGGATGCAGATGCCCTCGGCGAGCGCCGTATCGATGGCGGGCTGGATCTCCTCAATCTCCTCCGTGCCGAAAAGGCCGTTTTCGCCGCAGTGGGGGTTGAGCCCCGCCACGCCGATCTTCGGGCGGGCGATGCCAAGCGCGCGGCAGCAGTCATTCGCCATGTGTATGCAGTCGAGCACGCGCTCTTTCTTCACGCGGTCGCACGCCTCGCGCAGCGATACGTGGGTCGAGACATGCACAACACGGAGATCCTCGTGCGCGAGCAGCATCGTATATTTTTTCGTTTCGGTGAAGTGGGCGTAGATCTCCGTGTGGCCGGAGAAGTGATGCCCTGCGAGATTGATGTTGTCCTTGTTGAGCGCGTTCGTCACCGTGCCGTCCGCCTCGCCGTTCATCGCGAGCTCGATGGCCTTCTGCACATACCGGAACGCGCACTCGCCGCACATGCGGCGGCTTTCCTCGTAGGCCGCCGCGAGCGCTGCTGTGTCCATGCGCCCGGCAAGCTCCTTTTCCTGCCGCCGGAAGAGCCGCTTGGAAAGATCAAGCAGACCCATGTCCAGCACGTCGATCCTCCCGTGGAGGAAGATCGCCTCACCGGGACTTTGCACCGCGTGAACGGCGAAGCTCTCCGCGCCTGGGATTGTTTTCTGCGCCGCTTCCAGCGCTGCGGCGTCGCCGACGATGAGCGGGCGGCATATCTCGTAGGTGGCCGCATCCATCAGCGCTTTGACGGATAGCTCCGGGCCGTTGCCGGACGGATCGCCCATGGTTATGGCAAGCAGTGGTTTCATGTTCCTATCACCTCGTAATTCAATTTTTAACATTTCAGAAGTTATTTCCGTTTTATTCAAAAAAATTTCGATTATTCGAAATGGTGTTTTAATTTACAACATAATATGATATATTCATTTTATGAACGTTTCTCGTTTGCGCCAGAAAAGGAGGATATCCATGAAAACTCGGATTCTTGCAGTTGCGCCCTACGAGGGAATGTGCGAGCTTTTGAAGAGCATCGCCGCCCGCCGGGACGATATTGAACTCAACGCCTTCGTCGGAAACCTGGACGAGGGCCTTCGGATCGTTTCGGAGGAGGATCTGTCCAATTACGACGTCATCATTTCACGCGGCGGGACGGGAAATCTGATCGCGAGAAGCACCGCAATCCCGGTCGTAAAGACCTCCATTTCGGTGTTTGACATTCTCCGCGCCATCAAGACCGCGGAGAGCTATGCGGATAAGTTTGCCATTGTCGGCTTTGAAAACATCACGGAATATGCGCATGTGCTCTGTGAGCTTTTGAACCAGCGCATCCGCATCGTGACGCTCCGGGAAGAGACGGACGCCGCGTCCGTCCTCTCGCAGCTCAAAAGCGAGGGCTACAGCCTTGTGCTCGGCGACATGATCTCCTCGCTGCACGCCCGGCAGCTCGGCATGAACTCCATCCTGATCACCTCGGGCGCGGAGAGTTTGGAGGCTGCGGTGAACGAAGCGGTGCAGCTCGCGTCCAAGTTCCGGGATATTCAGGCCAGCCGCCGGATGCTCAACGCTGCGCTGCGCGAGTCCCCGGTGAATGTGTTTATCTTCAACCGGGAACGGGAGCTTCTCTATTCCTCGCTCTCACCCGAGGGGGAGCGGCGGGATCTTCTCCGGCTCGTACAGAAGAGCGTGTTTCCGCTCTCATCTCCGCTGCCGGATCACCTTGTCCGCCGGTGGAACGGCCAGAACGTCACCATCACGGCGCGGGAGAGCCGCGAAGGGCAGGGTGAGCCGATCTATCTTGTGTATACTGAGCTGCGCGATGCGCCGGTCGCAGCGGATGCCGGATTCATTTCCGTGACCAATCCCCGCGATCTTGCGGCAGTGGATATATTTGAAAGCTGCGGCAGCGCCAACAATATCGGCGCGCTGCGCGAGACGATCGAAAAAATCGCGCCGACGATGCTTCCCATCCTGATCCTCGGCGAGGTCGGCACGGGGAAGGACGCGGCCGCGCGGCTCCTCTACGAAAACGGGCCGTTCGCCCAGAACTCGCTTTATACGATCTCCTGCGCTGACATGCCGGACAAAGCGTTTTCCGCGCTTCTCTCGAGCACGGATTCCCCGCTTTACGCCGTGCATACAACGCTCTATTTCAAGGGCATTCAGGCCCTGCCCGCCGCGCAGCTCGAGCAGCTTCTGCAGGCGATCGAGAGCAGCGGCGCCGCAGTGCGCAGCAAGCTGATCTTTGCCTGTTCCACCGAGGAATTCAGCAAAATTTACGAGAGCGAGATGTACCGCACGCTGGTGCCGCGCCTTTCGTGTCTCACGCTGAAAACGCCTCCGCTGCGCGAGCGCGCGGACGATATCCCGAGCATTGCTGCGCTTTACATCAGCCTCATCAACGCCAAGTTCGGCCGGCAGGTCGTCGGGTTTGAGCCCGGTGCAATGGCGCTTTTGCAGAGATACCATTGGCGGCACAACCTCAACCAGTTCCGGCGCGTGCTGCAGGAGCTCGTCCTTCGCGCCGATGCTTCGTATATCCGCGAGGAGGAGGTCGCTGTGTGCCTGCGCAAGGAGGAACCAGCCTCCACGCTTATCACGGACGATACCGCCGTTATCAACATCCACCGTCCGCTCGAGGAGATCAATCTCGATGTGCTGCGTCTGCTGATGAACGAGGGACGGTACAATCAGGCGGAGCTGGCCGCTCAGCTCGGTATCAGCCGCACAACGCTCTGGCGGATGCTCAAATCTCTGGCTCCGGCGGAAAAGGGCGCCGGGGAAAAGAGCGGTCAGTAAGTCACGATCCAGCCGGGATCGCGCTCGAGCAGGATCTGCCGAAGCGATTCCAGCTTTTCCGGCGGAGGCGTTACGGTCTCAAACCCCTCCTCCGCCGTTTCCAGCTCTTCGCGTTTTCCTACGCCGAGATTGTGGTACGGCAGCAGGTCAATCTCCCGGAAGCGGATGCCGCGCTCCTGAAGAAAGGCGCCGAGCGCGCGGTAGTTGGATTCCGTATCGTTGCACCCGGGGATGACCGGGCAGCGGATGAAGATCTCACACGCGGTCTCGCGCGAAATGTGCTCGAGATTTTCAAGAATGCGCTCGTTGGTCACGCCGGTGAAGGCGCGGTGCTTTTCCGCATCCATTTCCTTCATGTCGAAAAGGACAAAGTCCACGCTCCGGAAAACCGGCGCAACGTGCTCCCAGGAAAACTGGCCGCACGTTTCCACTGCTGTGGTGACGCCGCCCTCGCGGCAGAGCTGAAGCACCGCCCCGGTGAATTCCGGCTGGGCAAACGCCTCGCCGCCCGTAACGGTAACACCGCCCTCCGTGCCGTAGAAGAGTTTTTCCTCCAGCACCTCGTCAGCGACCGCTCCGGCGGTATTTCTTTCCCCGGCAATGGTTCGCGCCTCGTGGGGGCAGGCCTTCGCGCACCGACCGCAGCTTTTGCAAAGCGCGCGGTTGGTTGCGGCGCGTCCTTCGTTCAATGTTATCGCATGCACCGGACAAACGACCGCACACCGGCCGCAGCCGGTGCATTTGTCTTTCCGGTACAAAAGCTCCGGCTGAACGCGCTGGGATTCCGGGTTGGCGCACCAGATGCACCGCAGCGGGCAGCCCTTCACGAACACATTCGTGCGGATGCCCGGTCCGTCATGGATGCAGTAGTGCTGGATATTAAATACGATGCCGGTCACATTTCGCGCCTCGCCGGGGGCAGGGAGAATTACCGCCATGCTAACATCCCCTTTCGTTTTTTATAAATCGACCTGCCGCACGGCCGGATGGACACGGGTGAGCGCGCCCGCCCGGGCCGATACGGCAGGGAAGGAGGAAGAAAAAGCTTCGTCAGACCCACATCTTGCACTCGCCGTCCCATACCTGCTTCTGGCCGTATACCCAGTCCGAAGGCGCGATGACGTGCTTCATGCAGATGCGGGAGGCATAGGTGTAGCTGAGATGGAGGTTCCCTTCCGTGTCGCGGAAGAGATAGGGGTATTCATACCGGAGGTTGCAGCGGAGATTCGCCGTGCCGGTAAAGCCCTCGCCCGGTTCGACAATGCGCCGCCACGGCCATGTGATGCCGCCGTCCTCGGATACAGCAAGGGAAACGGTGCTCCGTTCAAATGGCCAGAGAACAACGTTGCGGTCGTCGTTGAAGCTCTGCTCGTTATAGATGAGCGCGATGCGCGCTCCACCGAGAGCTATGGCCGCGATGCTGGCGTTGTTGTTCGGAAGCTCCGTGGCCTCGGGAGACGTCCAGCTCTCGCCGCCGTTTGCGGATACGCTGCGGTAGATGTGATCCGCCGCGCGGCTGCGGAAGAGCGCCACGAGCGTACCGTCGCCGAGCTCAACGATGTTCGCATGGACGCAGCCGCGGCTTTCAGGGATCTCCACGCGCTTCCACGTTTTACCCTCGTCGTCGGAAATGCGCACAACGCTGATATCGCTGCCGTTGCGAGTGTCATCGTCATAGCAGATCCAGTTGCCGAAGATCCACCGGCCGGAGGAGAGAATCTGGATCGGCTGGCGGCAGAATGCGCCGGTCTCCTCAAACATCTGCTCCGGCTCGGACCAGGTGACGCCCTCGTCGCGCGAGATCATGCGGCGGATGACGGCGGTGTATTGGAGATTGAAGCGCTCTCCCGTCAGCTCCTGCCGGGAGATCTGCGCGGCGTATACGAGCCACAGCTCCCCGTTGGGATGGCGGAAAAGGGAGGGGTTCTGCTCGGCGCGGGTCGTGTCGTGCGTGATCTGCACCGCGTCGCTCCAGGTCTGCGTGAGCGCACTGAACCGGGACTGGACGATGCTGATATCGCCGTTGCCCTCGTCGCTCCCGGCAAACCAGACGCAGAGAAGGTCTCCGTTTCGGAGCTCGATCATGCACACGGCGTGGTTGCTGCGAAACGGCGTGGGGATCAGCGCTTCAAGCGTGCCGCGCCGCGGATAGGCGTAGAGCCGGCCGTCTACCGGCTGCTCTACGGTTTTATACGGAATGAACTTCATGGGTATCTCCTTTTATCTCCGAACGTACTGGGAATAGCAGCGCACGATCGTATCGGTGATGGCAACGTCCGCTGCAGCGGAAAGACCGCAGAACGGACGGCGCGGCTTGCCGACCGGGTAGCCCATCTGCTCAACGGCGCGCTTGACGACCGTGTTGGGATTGCCGAGCTTGAAGCAGTCACGGATGGGCTGGATGCCCTCCTGCGCGGCCTGCGCCGCGGCGAGATCGCCGGAGACGAAACCGCGGTAGATCGAATACACCATTTCGGGCAGAATGTTCGTAACGGCACTGATGGCGCCGGCTGCGCCCTCCCGCAAAGAGGCGAGAATGAGCGAATCCGTGCCGCAGTAGACATGGATCTTCTCGTCACCAATGGCAATGTAGGAGCGCACGCGCACAAAATCGCCGCTTGAGTCCTTGATGCCGTAAATGTTCGGATGCTCCGCGAGTCGCGCGACGGTTTCCGGCTCGATGCAGTTGCCGGTGCGGGCGGGGATGTTGTAGATGAGAACCGGCACATCCACTGCGTCGGCCACGGCCATATAGTGGGCGTAAAGCTCGTCCTGGCTCGCCGCGGCAAAATACGGCAGCACGACCGATACGGCGTCCGCGCCGTTTTCCGCGGCGGCGCGGCTGAGCGCAACGGTCTCGCGCGTTGTGACGCAGCCGGTGCCGGAGAGCACCGGTACACGGCCGCGGGCCGCCTCCGCCGTCAGCGCGGTGATGCGAAGCTTTTCCTCAAACGAGAGGGCGTAGCCCTCGCCGTTCGTGCCGCCGCAGAACACCGCGGCTGCGCCCGCGGCGATCTGCCGCTCGACCTGGTTTTTGAGTTCTGCTTCGTTGATCTCTTCGTTGGAATGCATCGGCGTGATGAACGCGGAAATGATGCCTTTGAGTTCCTGCATATTTTGTCCTCTTTTCTCTTATCGCACCGGCTGCGGCTGAAGAAAGCACAGCGCGCGCAGCAGTGCGTCCGCGTCGCCGAAGCCGCCCGATTTTGTCACGAGCAGCAGCGGCTCGCCGTTTACCTCCGCGCTGCACACGGGGATGCCTTTTCCGATCTCCGTCTCCGGCCAGAGCGTGTTGATGCTGTTGGCAAGGCACACGGCAAACGCCGTGTCGCCGCCAGAGAGGATCATCGCGTCCACAGAGCTGACGCGCAGCACCTGCTGTGTGATGCATCCGAGACTTTCGGCGAGCTTGCTCGTTTCTGCGTCGAGCGTGCCGCCCTCGGATTCAAGCAGAAGACTGTCGATCAAAAGGACGACCACGTCGTTTCCTTCGCGGAACAGCTCGCTCACACGCCGGGCGTACGCCGTCTGCACCGTGCCGTCCCCGGCTGCGAGTTCGCACGCGCGGGTGCACACGACGGGATACGCCGCTGCGCTTTGCAGCCGCTTTACCTGCGCGGCGGTCTCGGCGTGCCGCGTGCCGATGACCACGAGCACGCGCCCGGTCTCCTCCGGGCAGCGGAAGGGCGCTTCTTCACCGGCGCACAGCTCACTGAGACTTGCGGCAAAGCCGGCTGAGCCGGAGAAGAGCACGTTTTCCATGCCCTGCACCGCACCGGCGAGAATGTGGAGGTCTCCGGCGTCCGCCGAATCGCAAAGGAACACCGAGGCGCCCTCGCTCTTCTTTTCTGCAAGATACGCGGCGACGGCCTCGCCGCCCCGGCGGAGCACATCCACCGGCAGCAGCGCGAGACGGCGGCCGAGACTGGCACGGAGATACTCTCCGGCGTCCAGAAGCTCCTCACCGTTGACATAGACGATCCCGCCCACACAGGTACGGTGATTTTCCGGGTATGCCGGGGCGAGAAGGCAGAGCCTGCTCTGCGCGGCGTCCATGATCGCCTCCAGCTCCGGAACGATGTTGCCGCGGAACACGGAATCGATTTTTTTATAAATGTACCGGGCGTCGGAGCGGATCGCTTCGGCAACACAGAAGTTGGCGCGGTATGCCTCGCCCGGCGCCATGGCGCGGCTGTTCACGTTGATGGAGATCACGCCGCAGTTCGTCCGGAGCGCAGGCAGCGCCTCGGGAATGAAGCGCACCTGCGTTGCGGCGCGCAGCCCGTTTTTCCGGTACTGAATGGCGGTATCGTTCGCGCCGGTCAGATCGTCCGCCACGATGTATATCATTTTGCCATCCATCTTCTGCTTCACAGCTCCCTCCAACGCATACAGGCGCAGGTGTGCTCCGACGAAACGCTGTCAAGCACCGGCCGCGTTGTGCGGCATTCAGGTCTGGCGTGGGGGCAGCGGGCGGAGAAGTTGCAGCCGTCAATGCGGTTCTGTACGCTCGTCACCTCGCCGGAGAGACGGATGCGCTCTCTCGTGCGTTCCAACTCCGGGTCGGGCGTCGGAACGGCGGAGATCAGCGCGCGGGTGTAAGGATGCTTCGGATCGTCATACAGGCTCTTCCAGTCGGCAAACTCCACCACCTGACCGAGATACATTACGGCGATACGGTCGCTGATATGGCGCACCACCGAAAGATCGTGCGCGATGAAGAGATAGCTCAGATCGAGCTGCTGCTGCAACGAGCGGAACAGGTTGATGATCTGTGCCTGAATGGAAACATCCAGCGCGGAGATCGGCTCATCGCAGATGAGAAGCTTCGGCCGCAGGGCGAGCGCGCGGGCGATGCAGATGCGCTGGCGCTGGCCGCCAGAAAATTCGTGCGGCATGCGGTCCTTCATCATCGGGTCAAGCCCTACCATTTCCATGAGCCCCTGCACGCGCGCGTCGCGCTCGGCGCGGCTCGCGCAGACCTTGTGGACGACGAGCGGCTCGGCAATGACGCTGCCGACGCTCTGCCGCGGATCCATCGAGGCAAAGGGGTTCTGGCTGACGATCTGGATATCCTTGCGGTATTTCCACATTTCGCGCTCGGAAATGGAGGTTATATCGTTGCCGTCAAAGACGATGCGCCCGCCGGTCGGCTTTAAAAAGCGCATGACGCAGTTGGCCACTGTGCTCTTGCCGCAGCCGCTCTCGCCGACGAGACCGAGCGTTTCTCCGGGGTAGAGATCAAAGTTGATCCGGTCAAGGATCTTCACATCCGGGCTCTTGTGGAAGAACGTTTTGGCACCGGGGTAGGCAAACTCAAGGTTTTCCACGCGGAGCAGCGGCTCGCCGGTGCGGTCAACGCTGTTCGGCGCAACGCGCTCACTGCGGCGCTGGTTGTGGAGCTCCGTGATCTCCTGATACCGGTGGCAGGCAACGCGGCGCTCCGGCGCGAGCTGTACCGTTTCCGGATACGGCTTTTCGCGGCACGCGTCGTTGGCAAACGGGCAGCGCACGCAGAAGTCGCAGTGATTGGGCTTGTTGATGAGGCGCGGCGGCGCGCCGTCGATCGGGATGAGCCTGACGTCCTTGTCCATGTCCAGCTTGGGTACGGCATGGAGCAGACCCAGCGTATAGGGGTGGAGCGGTGTTTTGAATATCTCATCCGTCGGGCCGGTCTCCACCACGTGACCGGCGTACATAACGTAGATGCGCTGAGCATAACGCGCCACGACGCCGAGATTGTGCGTCACGAGGATGATGGCGGTGTGCAGCTTGTCGGCGATCTCCTTGAGAAGGTCGAGGATCTGCTCCTGCGTCGTAACGTCCAGAGCGGTCGTTGCCTCGTCGGCGATGAGAACTTCCGGGTCGCAGGCGATGGCCATGGCAATCATCACGCGCTGGCACATGCCGCCGGAGAACTGGTGCGGGTAGTAGTTGATGCGCTGCTCCACGTCCGGAATGCCGACGAGCCGCAGCATTTCCATGGCGCGCTCGCGCGCCTCCTTCCGCCCGAGTTTCAGATGCAGGCGGATGGTCTCTTCGATCTGGTCGCCCACGGTGAGCACCGGGTTGAGCGACATGATCGGCTCCTGAAAGATGATGCTCACCTTGTCGCCGCGGATGTCGCGCAGCTCCCGGGAGTTTTTCTTCATTTTCAAAAGATCCTGCCCATCGAAGAGGGCTTCGCCCTGCTCAATCTCCGCGGGAGGCATTTTCAAAAGCTGCAATGCGGAGAAGTTCGTGACGGACTTGCCGCAGCCGCTCTCGCCCACGATGCCGATGATCTCGCCGCGGCGCACCTCATAGCTCACGTCGTCTACGGCTACCACGTCGCCGTCGAGCGTGTGGAAAACGGTGTGCAGCCCTTTTACGCGGTAAATGTAATCGTTGTCTCTCGTTTCCATCACTTCACACCTCTCAAACGGGGGTCGAGCGCGTCGCGCAGACCGTCGCCGACCATGTTGAACGCCAGCACCAGAAGGATCACGCAGATACCGGGGGAGAGCGCCAGCTCGGGGTGGTGCAGAAGCTGGTCATAGCCCATGCTGACCATGCCGCCCCACGAGGCCTGCGGCGGAGCAATGCCGAGACCGAGGAAGCTCAGGTTGGCCTCCGTCAGAATGGCTGCGCCGAGATTCTGCGTGATGAGAACGATCAGCGGGTTGAGGCAGTTCGGGAAAATGTGCGTGAGCAGCAGCCGGGGCGTTTTGCACCCGACGGCGATGCTTGAACGGATGTATTCCTGCTCCTTGACGGCGAGTACCTGGCCGCGCATGAGGCGGATGTATGTCGGCAGCGTGGACACGGCGATGGACACGACGACCGTGAAGAAGCCGCCCTTCATCACGGCGCCGAGCGCCATGGCCTGAATGAGCGGAGGGATGGCCATCTGTGCATCGGCGATGCGCATGACGACCATGTCGAGCGGGCCGCCCACATAGCCGATGACGAGACCGATGAGCATGCCGACGATGCCTGCAAGGAAGATGGACGCGAGACCCACCGCCATCGAAACGCGCGTACCGGCAATCAGGCGGCTCACGGTGTCGCGGCCGAGCGAGTCTGTGCCGAGCCAGTGCTCCTTGGAGATGCCGGCAGACACGTTGAAGAGGTCCTGCTTGTTGGGGTCATACGGGGCGATGACGTCCGCGAAGATCGCCACGAGCGTGAAGAACAGTATCACGATCAGGCAGACGACAACGATCTTCCGGCGCGTAAGCGCCAGCCAGAACCGGCGGAAGTTTTCACGCCGCGCGCTGTTTCCTTTCATCTTCACCCCTCCTGCTTCGTCCGAATCTTCGGGTTGACGATGCCGTAGGAGATATCCGTCAGCATGTTGGCCACCGAAACGATGAGAGCTATCATTACAATGGTACCCTGTACCACATACATATCCTTATTCAGAAAGCTGGAGATCACGAGCCGTCCCATGCCGGGGAGGTTGAACACGGTCTCCACGAGCACCGAACCGCCGATGACGTTGCGTACCTGAAGGCCGAACTGCGTCAGTACGGGAATCAGAGCGTTTTTGAGCGAGTGCTTGAAGAACACACTCCGGGCGGGCAGACCCTTGGCCTGCGCGGTGCGGATGTAGTCCTGATTGATAACGTCAAGAATGCTCGAACGGGTCTGGCGGGTGAGCGACGCCACCGGTCTCGTGCACAGCACGAAAAGCGGCATGGCGATGCTGCGCAGATGCGCGGCCACTCCCTCCGAGAGCGGAACAAAGTTGGCGATGGGCAGCAGCCGCAGCTTTAGTCCGAAGATATACACCAGCAATATGCCCAGCCAGAATACGGGCATGGCTACGCCGAGATTGGCCAATACCGAGATGACCTGATCCAGCGCGGAGTCCTTTGTCACGGCGCTGATAACGCCGAAGAATATGCCGAGCACCGCGCTCAGCAGCAGCGACACGAGCCCCAGATATACCGTGAGCTTCATGCGCGAGAGCATCAGCGGACCGACCTCCATGCTGTACTGGAGCGAATAGCCGAAGGTGCCGCTGAAAATTCCCTTGAGCCAGTAGAAATACTGGACGAAAACCGATTCGTCCAAATGCATTTTCTCGTGCAGCGCGGCGATCTGCTCCTCGCTGGCGTCGTCGCCGAGCATCATGAGAGCTGCATCGCCGGGGATCATGTTCACGAGAAAACATGCCAGAAATCCTACGATGAACAGCGCGACGATCAGCGCGCCGATGCGTTTCAATACAAATTTACCCATCCAAATCTCCTGCCTTGCGGTATCCTCCTGCCGTGAAACGCGGCAGGAGGATACGATTGCCTGTAACTTTCTTTCTTGGGTATACGCGGGGGAGGGGTCAGTGCTTATCCATCCAGGCGGTCTCCGGCGTCCAGGAAACGACGTAGAGAAGCGTGCTGATGTTCGCGTCGTGGACATAGTCCTGCGAAACGGTGGATTCACACATGACGTAGAACGGGATCATGAGGCAGTCGCGGTCGATGAGGATGCGCTGCGCCTCCCACGTGGCGGCCTGCTTGTCCTCAAACTCCACGGCGGTGACGGCCTTGTCGATGGCCGCCTGATAATCCTCGGGATGCAGCATGTCAACATACCAGACCGGGCCGCCGTACAGACGGGTCTTGAACTGGTCGGCGGTGTCCACGTTCGGGTTGCCGCCCACGAGGAAGAGACCGTCCCAGCCGCCGCCCTTGCGCTCCATCTCCTGGTGGCGCGGGTTCTGCACGGGGTTCATCTCGCACTGGATGCCGACCTCGGCGAGCATGCTCTGGAGAGCAGCTGCGATGAGATCCGCGTTGTCGGAATCGGTGTTGTAGTTGAGAACGGTGGTGAAGCCGTCGGGGTAACCGGCCTCGGCGAGGAGCGCCTTGGCGGTCTCAACGTTGTAGGCATAGCCCACGACGTCCGGGTTGTAGGCCCAGTTGTTCATGGAGGAGTACTCGTTCGTGTACTGACCGGCGATGTTTTTGAGAATGCTGCTGACGATCAGCTCGCCGTTGATGGCGTAGGCCGCAGCCTGGCGCACGCGCAGGTCAGACCACGGGGACTCGGGATCGGCGGAATCGGGCACAAGGCCGCTCGCACCCGCGCCGGAGGCGTTGGTCACGATGGAGTAGCCGTCCTTGGAAAGACTTTCCAGGTTGGTCATGTCGCCCTGGCAGAGCACATCGATATCGCCGTTGCGGAAGCTGAACTCTCGGCTGGTGCTGTCGGCGGTGAAGCTGATCTCCACGCCGTCGAGATAGGGAAGACCCTCCTGCCAGTAGTTCTCGTTCTTCTCATAGACGATCTTCACGTCCTTTTCCCAGGAGACGAACTTGAACGGGCCGGTGCCGACCGGGTTGTTCTTCGCCCAATCCACGCCGTTGGTCTCGCACGCAGTCGGGGAGATCATCATGCCGGCATAGGAAGCGAGGTTGGCCACGATGATGTTGCTCCAGCTCTTGAGATGGATGACAACGGTGGAATCGTCAGTGCACTCAACACTTTCGTAGTACGAAACGCCGCCCGCTCCGGCTTCCATCTGCTTTTCCAGATTCCACTTGACCGCTTCGGCGTTGAAGTCCGTGCCGTCATGGAACTTGATGCCTTTTTTCAAGGTCAGCGTGATGGTCAGAGCGTCGGTGTCAACTTCCACGTTCTCGGCGAGGAAGGGGACAACGTTGCCTTCGCTGTCGTAGCGCATGATGGTCTCAATGCAGGGAGCAACGTGGCGGACGATCGTACCGCTGCCGATCTCGGCGGGATAGCCGAGGACGGCCTTGTCGTCAGTGTCGTTCAGACGAAGAATGCCGCCGTATTTATCGGCTTTGGCAGTCTCCGCGGGTTCTGCGGCGGGTTCGCTGTTTTCTGTAGGCTCTGTTGCGGGGGCAGTGGTCGTGCCGCCGGGCGCGGCGCTGCCGCAGCCGGTCAGAAGCACAAGGAGCATGCTGAGGGACAGAAAAATGCCGAGGAATCTGCGTGTCTTTTCCATGGTCTTTACCTTGCCTTTCCGTGCTTGTATTTCCGTTTTTTCCACCCGTGAGGATGGTTTGTGGACTGAAAATTACAAAGAGTGCTCCGTGCGGTTGATGATATCGTTCTGCACGCCGGGGGAGAGCTGCGTGAAGTACGCGCTGTATCCGGCGACGCGGACGATGAGATCGCTGTAGTTTTCCGGGTGCTCGCGCGCCTTGATGAGCATGTCGCGGTCGACAACGTTGAACTGGATGTGCTTGCCGCCGCCTTCAAAGTACGCGCGGATCATGGTGCTGAGCTTCGTGAGATCGCTGTCGGTCTTGATCGCGGAGGGATGGATCTTCATGTTGAGCAGCATGGACATCGTGTCGTTCTGCTCGACCTTCATCGCGCTGTTGAGCACGGCCAGCGGGCCTCGCACGTCCCGCCCCTGCGAGGGGGAGACACAGCCGTCGGCAAGCGTTCCGCCGGCATAGCGTCCGTCCGGCGTGGCGCCGACGAGCGCGCCGCCCGGCTCGTACGATGTGATGGAGATCGCTCCGGCGTTGTACTTTGTGCCGCGGCACGTGTCGATTCCCCACACGCGAGAGCAGATGCCCTTATAAAACCGGTGCGCCATCTCGTCCACCTCGGGAACGTTGTTGCCAAACTTCGGCAGCTTCGAGCAGAGATCGTGGATGCGTGCGCTTTCCTCGCTCTGCCAGTTGTCGTCCATCGCGTCGAGAAGCTGACGCATTGTAATGGTGCGCGTATCGTATACGAGATGCTTGATCGTATAGAGCGAGTCGGCGATGTTGATCGCGCCGACGCCGACATTCATCGTCGGGCCGAGACGATAGGGCATGGCACGGTAGCGGCCGGTCTTGCCGACCTGTACGCCGTCGGAGTAGAGTGAGCTTGTAAAGGCGTCCGGCAGGATGTCCCGGCCGATGTAATAGCGGAGATCGTTGTCCCGCGCGTGCAGCCGCAGGTAATACTCCATGTGGTCGAGCATCCGTTCTTCAAACTCCTCGAACGTTGCCATGGCGCACACATCGCCGGTCTTTGGCCCAATCTCCATTTTCAGCCACGGACTGTACCCGTTGTGGAGGAACGTGTCGAGCGCCAGCGGGAGAACGATCATCGAGAAGACGTGTCCCATGCCCTCGGGCACGTTGCAGTCGATGCAGCCCATCATGTAATACTCGCGCGCCTTTTCGAGCGGGACGCCGCGGTCGGTGAGAGAGGCAATGTAGGACTTGTCGCCCACAAATGCCGGGAAGCCGATGCCCGTGCGGACGAGCCGCAGCGCCGCGCGCATCAGCTCCTCCGGTGTGCCGCTGTGAACGCGGAGCGTAATCGTATGGTGCGGCACACGGCAGCGGTACGCCGCTTCGAGCACAAGATAGGTAAGAGCGTTCGTTGCGTCGCTGCCGTCGGCCTTCACGCCGCCGATCGTCATGTTGTTCCAGCGGGCAAAGCCCGACCATTTCTTTCGCGTGCTGCCGCCGGAGGTCGATTTCAGCCCCATGAACTTGATGCGCAGACACTCGAGAAGCTCCAGCGCGTTATCCTTCGCGGCGTCCTCACCCATCGCGGCAACGTCGCTCTCGTAGTAGGGCAGCGCGTACTGGTCAAAGCGTTCGAGCGGCGTGGTATTGCGGTTGGTGAACATGAGGAACAAAAACCACATGAACTGCACCGCTTCCTGGAAGGTGCGCGGCCGCTCCGCCGGCACGCGGCGGCAGACGTCCGCGATCGTCTCGAGCTCGGCACGGCGCTCGGCGTCTTCGCACGTTCCGACCAACTCCTTCGCGAGCGCGGCGTACCGCTCTGCAAAACGGATGACCGCCTTCTGCGTGATGAGCGCCGCTTCAAGATACTCGCGCTTTTTGAAATCCTCCGCTGTGGTCATTTTGTCGAGTGTCATTGCGGCGAGCTCGGCCTCGGTCGCGGCAACGTAGCTGCGAAGCCCGCGGCCGATGATGTAGCCGTAGTCGAGAGAGTTGATGTCCGCCGCATCGCCGCAGATGGCAAAGCCGTTCCCGGCAAAGCCGCTGCCCGCCGCCTGCTCGAGTGATTTGCACGCCGGAAGCAGAAAACCGGACTTCTTCCAGCGCCACATCTCATCGTCGTAGAGTGCGAGGACCTTGTAGTCCGTAATGATGTTGCGCCAGTAGGCGCTCAGTGCCTTCATCTCGTCGGCGGTCTCGGCGGAGATGTTGTACGTCCCCTCGTCCTGCAGCGACTCAATGCCCTCGTCCGTCCAGACGCCCTTGTTCCAGAAATCGGCCTCAATGGCCATTTCCTTCGCCGCCGGTGCGCCGACGATGCGCTCGCCGGGGATGATAAATATTGTGATATGATCGAGAACATAGGCCTGCGCCAGCGCGGTGCGGATCACTTCGGGCTTTCCGTCGTGCTGCTTGTATGCCTCGGTAAAGAGCCGCGCCTTTTCCACGCTGAAGGCGATGCGATCCACGCGCGTGCGCTTGCGCAGCGCTTCGATCCGTTGCTCGTTCATTCCGTATCCCACCTTTCCAAATCGTAACTGCCTCTGATTATATGGAACACTGGTTTAAATGGCAACAAGGAAAGCCACTAAAAAGGTTTAATTTTGGAACAAATCACAACAAAGTTTCAAAATTTCGCCTCGTTAAACAGTTTTATGATTTCTGTAAAGTAGAAATTGGTATAAAATTGCAATAAACCAGAGAAATCGGTTCAATGCGCTTTATTTTGAAACATATGGTGCATTCGTGTAAGAAAAAGCGGCTCATCCCGTGCGTTTCGGGATGAGCCGCTTTTCTGCGGGAGACATAGTTAAAGCCAGAAGGCCTTCATAAGCAGAGACATCTGATAGGACATGCGTTTTTCAAGATCGTATGTGCCGTTGGAGATGCACCAGTCGTAGCAGATGCCGCGCATACAAACAAACAAAAGCTCTGTGAGCTCCGCGGCGGAGTGCTCCGCGGAAAGCTCGCCCGCACTCTGTGCCCCGGCGAGAAGCTCCTCAAGCTTCTGCTGCATCGGGCGGGTACGCGTGAACCAGGTGTTCTCCGGGTTGTAGAGCACGCGCATCGCGTCAAGCCCCGTATCGACGTTCAGCCAGGCATACTTTGCAATAAACGCCGCGATGCGCTCGCGCCACGGGCGGCTTTGCAGCGCGGCGTCCTCGTGCTGCATGAGCTCGTCGCCGGTTTCATACATTTCACGCAGCACGTCCGACTTCGTATCGAAATACCGGTAAAATGACCCGATGGACATGCCTGCACGCTCACATATGTCCCGGATCGTGACGCCCTGATAGCCCCGCTCCGTCATCGCGGCGATGGCCGCCGCAGACAGGCGCTGCCGGGTGCGGTCGGATTTTTTGCCCTGGGTTTTCTCGTCCATAGGTTTCTCCGTTTTGCAAAAATTTCTATGGGTATTATAGGGCATTTTTCCGAATCGTGCAAACACTTTCGTTTTTTCTGTTGACAGCGCCGCGCAGCCGTCCTATAGTATGTAAAAAGTGAACACGTTCATTTTTTGACGTGTATTAAATCTGTATATCAGGAGGCCGCTATGAAATACCCGGAGCTTTTCACAACGACAAACATCGGCAAGGTTCAGCTGAAGAACCGATTCGCCATGGCGCCCATGGGCCCGCTGGGCCTGGCAGACGCGCAGGGGGGCTTTAACCAGCGCGGCATCGACTACTATACCGAGCGCGCCAAGGGCGGCACGGCGCTCATCATCACGGGCGTCACGTTCTCCGACTGCACGGTAGAGATGCAGTCCATGCCCAACTGCCCGAACAGCACGTACAACCCCGTGCACTTCGTGCGTACCGGCCGGGAGATGACCGAGCGCGTCCACGCCTACGGCAGCAAGATCTTTTTGCAGATGTCCGGCGGCTTCGGCCGCGTCACGATCCCGACAAATCTCGGCGAGTTCCCGCCGGTCGCCCCCTCGGCCATCCCGCACCGCTGGCTGGATAAGACCTGCCGTCCGCTGAGCGTGGACGAGATCCATGCCATCGTGGAGAGCTTCGGAAAAGGCGCCTACAACGCCAAGCGCGCCGGGTTTGACGGCGTGGAGATCCATGCCGTGCACGAGGGCTATCTCATTGACCAGTTCGCCATCAGCTTCTTCAACCACCGCACGGACGAGTATGGCGGCTGTCTTGAAAACCGGCTGCGCTTCGCCCGCGAGATCGTTGAAGAGATCAAAAAGACCTGCGGTGCGGATTTCCCTGTGGCGCTGCGCTTCTCTCCGAAGAGCATGATCAAGGACTGGCGCGAGGGTGCGCTGCCGGGCGAGGAGTTTGTGGAAAAGGGACGCGACATGGAGGAAGGACTTGAAGCGGCGAAGCTGCTCGTCTCCTACGGCTATGACGCGCTCGATGTGGACGTCGGCTCCTACGATTCCTGGTGGTGGAGCCATCCGCCCATGTATCAGGAAAAGGGGCTTTACCGCAAGTACGCAAAAGCGGTGAAGGAGGTCGTGGATGTGCCGGTGCTCTGCGCTGGACGCATGGACGATCCCAATATGGCTGTGGAGGCCGTGAAGACCGGCGTGTGCGACATCGTTTCTCTCGGCCGTCCGTTGCTGGCCGACCCCGACTATGTGAACAAGCTCCGCGCCGGAAAGACAGCCGATATCCGCCCTTGCATCGGCTGCCAGGAGGGCTGCATGGGCCGCATCCAGAAGTATTCGATGGTCAACTGCGCCGTCAACCCGCAGTGCGCCCGCGAGCGTGCCTTTGCCTATAACCCCGTTTTCCGCAAGAAAAAGGTCGTCATCGTCGGCGGCGGCATCGCCGGGTGCGAAACGGCCCGTGTGCTCGCCATCCGCGGCCATGAGCCGGCCATTTATGAAGCTTCCGGCCGTCTGGGCGGCGCCCTGTATGAGGCGGGCGTTCCGTCCTTCAAGGACGATGACCGTGCGCTGATCGCGTGGTATGCCCATACGCTCGAAAAGCTCGGCGTGGAGATCCACTTCAACCACCGCCTGACGGCCGAGGAGCTGAAAACGCTTTCCTTCGATACGCTCATCGTTGCCACCGGCGCGAAGGCCAAGACGTTCTCGCTCGGCGATGACCGCCATGTCATCACCGCGAAGGATGCGCTTGCACAGAGCGGCGAGAATGTCGGCGAGCACGCCGTTGTCATCGGCGGCGGCATGGTCGGCTGCGAGCTGGCGCTCTGGCTCACGAAGGATCTCGGGAAAAAGGTCACGATCGTCGAGGCACTGCCGAAGCTGCTCGCCGTGAATGCCCCCATCTGCTCGGCCAACAGCGAAATGCTCGAGCGGCTCGTCCCGTTCTACGGCACGGATGTCCGCTGCCGCACCACTGCGGTGAAGACAACGGAGGACAGCCTCGTTATCCGCAATCTCGACACCGGCGCGGAGGAGACGATCCCCGCCGATACGGTCATTCTCGCCGTCGGCTTCACGCCGGATCAGGAACTCTACAACGCTATGCAGGAGTGCGACGAGATCTATGCCATCGGCGACTGCAAGCAGTTCCACAACGTCCACAGTGCCGTCTGGGATGCCTTTGAAGTGGCAAACCATATCTGAATATGTATATAGTGAAACCCCGCAGCTTCTGCTGCGGGGTTTTGAGCGTGTCAAAAAAGTATTTTTGACACGCTCTCAAACGAGACCCCCTG
>ENA-UOIY01000948-UOIY01000948.1-human-gut-metagenome-genome-assembly--contig:-P114-NODE-948-length-37991-cov-13.127451_pt1 | contig 37991 bp, 34 predicted proteins | sample MGYA00242335_ERZ723882 | MGnify/ENA metagenome assembly ERZ723882
CCTTGCGGGAATCGGCGCTGCCGGCGAAGAAGACGCAGTAGTCGGTGAGACCGAGCTCCTCGCAGGTCCTGTTCAGCGCAAAGTAGATCATGCAGAACTTGGTGCTGAATTTGCCCTTGCGCGCGGCGGCGAGCTTCTTCTCGCGCTCCGGCACGAGCTCCTTCGGCATCATGTTGGCGTAAATGATGTTGGGGTTGATGCTCGCGAGTACCTGCTTGCACTCCACATCGCCGAGATTCGTGCGCACGCCGCAGACGCGGTTGCCGTCGAAGAGGAATTCCTCGGCGCGGCAGTTGAACCACGCCTCGCCGCCGAGCTCATAGAACCGGTTCATGAACGTCATGGAGATCTCGTGGGACGTATGGTGCGGGATGACCGCCTGGCGCGTGACGTACATATCGATCATGTTGCCGAAGTGGAAGAAGTTGACCTCATCGAGCGGCACGCCGAGATACGGCCAGTAAACGCCGACGATATCAATCGCCTTCTGCGGCATTTTGAGCGCCTTCATAACGGTGAGCGCGTCGTAGCCGCAGGTACGCAGTGTGTTGGGGAAGTGCTTTTGCATATACTTGGAATCGTTGGGGGTGCCGTCAAACATATACACCTTGGCGGCGCGGATCTCCTCGATGAGATCGAAAAATTTTTCCAGAGACTCGCGGGAGCCGGGGACGTAGCTCTCGACCGCGGCGATGTACGCCTCGCGGCCGCAGGGGATGGTAACGTCCATGGGGGTGCCGTCGGAATACGTGGAGATGGAGCGGTAGCAATCCGGAACGGTGATCCAGTCGACCTTTACGCCGTTCTTTTCCATAATGAGCCGGACATGGCCCTTGTCGTTGTCCGCGCCGTAATCGCAGATTTCGTGCACGCTGGGATCGAACTCAAATCTGCCTCTTTTGAAGCTGGAGGCGACGCCGCCGGGCAGGTTGTGCTTTTCGATGAGGAGGGTCTTTTTGCCCTGCGCCGCGCAGGATACCGCTGCGCTCAGACCGGCGTTACCCGCGCCGACGACCACAACATCATACTTTTCCGCCATAGGGGAGCTCCTTTCCGTGCCTTTATTTCTTGCGAGAAATCTCACAATGTCCAGAGTAGCACATATTTTGTGCATCGTCAACAAAAAGATGGAGGGCAGGCAAACAAAATAATGCAAATATTGACAACATGACTATACTATAATAAAATAATGACGATTTCGGCATATAAAATATCTATGGGAGGAACGTCATGAGCAACAGCAAGTTTGACTGCGTCGTCATCGGCGCAGGGCTCGCCGGCATGTCGGCGGCGATCACCGTAGCTACGCAGGGAAAGAAGGTACTGCTGCTGGATCAGCACAATCTGCCCGGCGGATGCGCCTCGTCGTTCGTCCGGGGCCGCTTTGAATTCGACGCTTCGCTGCACGAATACTGCGGTCTGGGCAAAAAGGGCGAGTGGGGCCTGCCCGGCCGCATCATGATGGAGGAGCACAAGCTCAACATCGACTGGCTGTACATCCCCGAAATGTACCGCTGCATCGGCACCACGCGCAGCGGCAAGCACTTTGACATTACGCTGCCCACCGGCATCGAGAACGTCATCAACAAAATGGAGGAGGTCGTGCCCGGCAGCCGCGAGCCGATGCGCGTGTTCCTCTCGCTGGCGAAGGAGTGCGTGGACGCGAACGACTATTTCTCCGCCCACATGTCCGACGTGAAGAAGGACGGCTTCCTCAAGACCGACAGCCTGTACTTCATGAAGCATTTCTCCAACTTCCTCAAGGTTGCCGAGCGGCCGTTCAACGAGGTCATGCGCAACATCGGCATGCCGGAGGACGCCATCGACATTCTGGATGTGTACTGGACGTACATCGGCGCGGACTATGAGAAGATGAGCTTCGTGCATCAGGCGTGGATGTTCTATATGTACGCCAAGTACGAGCCCACCATCTGCCGCGACAACGCCCACGGCATGACCATGGCGTGCATCGAGCGGCTGCGCTCTCTCGGCGGTGAGCTTTGGCTGAACACCCGCGCGCTGAAGGTCTGCGGCGACAAGGACGGCAACATCACCGGCGTGCTCACCGATGTCGGCATGGTGGAGACCAACTACGTTATCGCGAACGTCAACCCCGAGATCGCCTACAATAAGCTGCTCGACGAGAACATCAAGGTGCCCGAGCGCGAGTATAAGCGCGTCAACGCCGAAAAGCACGGCATCCGCTTCTTCAACGCCTACGTCGCCTGCAACAAGAGCGTGGAGGAGCTGGGGATCAAGGACTACACGATCTTCATGCCTGGCTCACTGGACAATGCGAAGAACATCCAGGACGCGACGTCCTACGAGGACAACACGCACAGCGTCGTTGTTATTTATAATGTCGTCAACCCGGATGCCTCGCCCAAGGGGACGACCGTGATGACCTTCACCATCTGCTATACCGAGGACGTCTGGGGCGACTTTACGCAGCGCGAGTACGTCCACAAAAAGCAGGAGCTGTTCAAAAAGGTGATGGACAACTTTGAACACGACACAGGCATTATCATCCACGACTGCATCGAGGAGATCGAGCTCGCCTCTCCGTGGACGTTCGCGCACTTCCTGAACACCCCGGAGGGCACGGTATACGGCTACCGCGTGGACGATTGGGACACGATGCTCTCCCGCCTGATGGCGATCCGCAAGGATCAGCCCATAAAGGGCTTTAAGACCTGCGGCGCCGCCGGCGCCCGCGGCGACGGCTACAACATGACCTACACCAACGGCAACGACATCGGAAAGATCATTCTGGAAGAGATGGAGGGCAAGTGACATGGCGGACGTGAAGCTGAAAAAATACGGTCTCAAGGACATCATCTATTTCACCAACAAGCCGAAGGAGCGCGAAAAGCGCATCCAGGCCTCGTCCGCGGCCAAGACCTCCGCCACATTCAAGTGCAACGAAAAGGCGGCGGCACGCCACCCGAACGAGCAGGAGTTCATCATTGAAAAGATCGTCGAGCGCGGCGAGGGCGTTTGCAGCTACACGCTGCGCCGCAAGGACGGCGAGAACCCCGCATTCTTCCGCGCCGGACAGTACGTCGTCATCCGCCAGAGCATCGACGGCAAGCTCATCGCCCGCCCGGTGTCCATCAGCTCCGGCCCGGAGGAGACGCTCTCAGGCACGATGGAGGTCACCGTCAAGCAGGTGCCGGACGGCTTCCTCTCCAAGTACATCATCGCCAACTGGCACGTCGGCGGCGAGGTGAAAACCTCCGGCCCACAGGGCTTCTTCTATTATGAAGGCCTGCGCGATGAGGCGCACGTCGTGGCGTGCTGCGGCGGCAACGGAATCACGCCGGTGCTCTCCATGGCCAAGGCCATCGCGAGCAGGGACGAGGATTTCCGCCTTACGGTGCTCTATGGCTCGCGCACGAAGGCGGATATCCTCTTTGCCGCGGAGTTTGCCGAGATCATGGACAAGACTGATAAGGTGCAGCTCGTGAATGTGCTGAGTGACGAGGAGGCTGAGGGCTGTGAGCACGGCTTCATCACCGCGGAGCTCATAAAGAAATACGCCGGGGAGGGCGCGTACTCGCTCTTCGCCTCCGGCCCGCAGGGGATGTACGGCTTCCTGGATAAAGAGATCGAATCGCTGGGGCTCGACCAGCGGCACTACCGCAAGGAGCTCTTCGGCTCCATCAAGCAGCCGTGGACGCTGCCCGGCTATCCGCAGGAAGCGAAGAACAAGGTCTTCACGCTGAAGGTGAAGATGTGCAACAAGGACTATGAGATCCCCTGCCGCGCCGACGAGAACATGCTCGTGGCGCTCGAGCGCGCCGGGATCGCGGGGCCGAACCGCTGCCGCGGCGGCGTGTGCGGCTGGTGCCGCAGCCGCCTTGTGAGCGGGGAGGTGTTCATCCCCGAAACGACCGACGGCCGCCGCCAGGCTGACAAGCACTATGGCTACATCCACCCCTGTGCCAGCTTCGCGCTCAGCGACGTGAGCATCGAGGTGCCGAACAACAAGTAAAAAAGGCGAAGAAAACGAACCCGTCCCATGCCGGAAACGGCATGGGACGGGTTCGTTTATGGAGTTTCGATCATTCGATCTCGATCGTTTTGACGCCGTGCGCCAAAATGATGTTGATGAGCTCGTTTCGGGAATAGTTGCTCTCGGCGGCGATACGGGCCAGCTCCGCGAGGGTATCCTCCTTGATGCGGACGGTGATGATCCGGCTCCCGTCCTCCCCGCGATGCTTTATGACCAGCGGTTCGTTTTTCAAAGAATACCCCTCCTTGATCGAAGCAGCCCTTACATCATAAAAACGACCTGCAAGAAGTTATAGAGGCCGACGATCCAGGCACTGTATTCGTGGCCGAGGCCGGGAAGCTGTGTAAACCAGGCGTTCTCCGTGTCGGTCAGGCCGTCCACGCGGTCGGTGAGCGCGATGAAGTTTTCGCGGTGGAGCGTCGCCATCGAGTCGAGCGTTCCGATGCTGTTATAAAAGTACCGGATCGGATAGGCGGCGTTCGCCTCGCTCCCGAGCGCATCCGCGGCGAGATCGACGTAGCAGTCGCTCCCGGAAAAGCAGCCGAACCACGCGAACTCGTCCAGACACAGCGGCATCACGGAGTTGTAGGCATAGATCGAGCCCATGGAGAGCCCCGCGTAAGCGAAATGGTCGCGTGCCTCACTGATCGCCTCGGCGCTGCCGTCGGCGGCGTAGGTCGCGTAGTTCTGCACAATGCAGGGCAGAATGTCCTCGCGCAGCTCGCGGACGAACTGCTCCTCGTCCGGGATGCGGTCGTACCGGGAGAGGTTGGCACTGCTGCGGTAAAAGGTCGGCGTCACGATGATCATATCCCGGCACATCCCGGCGGCGAACATGTTGTCGAGCATCCGGGAGGTGTAGACGTACGAATCGGTGTCGTAGGCGGCGTAGAGCTGCTGCTTTCCGAGCCAGTAATTCTCGTTGCCGCCCATGCCGTGCAGCAGCACGAGCACGTTGTACGGCTTTGAGGCGTCGTACCCGTAGGGGAGATAGACGAGCATCCGCTTGTAATACGTGAGCGTACCGGCGCCCTTGCGCTCGCCGACGTAGTCGCGCGTCAGATACTCAACGGCTTCCACCGTGCCGGGGTATTCGGAGCGGGAGAAGAACTCGTAGGGAACGCGTGAATCGATATAGTCCGGCACGCGGCCGCACATCGGGCAGCGCGACGTGAGATACGAGTGGCCGACGGTCATGCCGCAGGCAAAGCAGACGCAGGAGTAATAGTCATGCTCCGCGTGCGGACAGGCCGCGCCGCACGCGACGCATACGCCGTTCTGCCAGCCGGGGTGCACGCAGGCGCTCTCCGCGGCGGGGGCGTCTCCTTCGTCGGCGTGCGCGGTGAGCGCGCCGAGACAGCAGAGCGCGAGAATGAGCGTGAGTGCGCTCAGTCTGCAAAATAATCTCCGCCATGAAGCCGGACATGACAGCAGCGGGGGAGCTTGAGGGGGCAAGGCCCGCCTCAAATTGGATAAACCGCCGTCGAAAGCATTGCATCGCAAGGCTTTCGGGCGAAGCAGCATTTTGAATGCATTCAAAATGCTCGGCGGAAAGCGAAGACAAAAAAGTCTTATAGAGACTTTTTTGACAAGCTGGACGCGGCGGAGCGCCCTCATTTATACTGCACCGGCGGGCGGTAAGCTTCAAAGATCACGGCGTCGCTCTTCGCCTCCTCGCCGCGGTCGTGCGCCGTCCAGGTGACGCGCATCGCGCCGAGGAGCTCGGCGAGCTTCACGCCGAAGGACTTTTTACCCGTGCGGTGGGCGATGAACTGCGGCCGGCCAATGCAGCCGATGAGCATCCGGCTCGAAAGCCACGCGCCGAGATTGCCGCCGAGATTGTCGCACTGGGCGGTGAGCTGGCCGCGCAGCAGGTCGGGCGCGTGGAAGCGGAACCACGCCACGATGAACGGATCAAAGCTCTCTACGCAGAAATTGCCGGTGTGCGCGTCGATGATCTCCAGCACCTTGCGGCAGAGCTCGTCCCGGCGATGGTCGGGCGAGGCCTTGACCTCCACGATCACGGGCACGTGCGCGGCGGCGAGAATGTCGAGCGCGTCCGAAAAGCGCGGCACGCGCTCCTCGGTGCCGCCGAGCGTATACTGCTGCAGCTCGGCAAAGTCGAGCGATTCGACCGTCACATCCGCGCCGGTCATGCGGCGGATGTTGCTGTCGTGCGAAACGACAACGACGCCGTCCTTCGTGAGGCGGGTGTCAAGCTCCGCGCCGTATCCGGCCTCCGCTGCGGCGCGAAACGCCGCGAGCGAGTTTTCAGGGACGCCCTGCGCGGCGTCATACAGACCGCGGTGGGCGATGTTCTGCCCGCGGAAGGGGAAGCGCTGCCCCGCGCGGGAGCGTCCCGGCGCGATCAGGAAAAGATATCCGGCGGCAGCCGCGCCGATGGCGGCCGCGGCGATCGTTCCGGCGTTTTTGTATTGCTTCATGCATTGTTTCATTGGTATCACCTCGCAGCGGTATTTTACCGCAGGAAAAACGCCTTGTAAAGAGACGGTTTTTCCTGTATGATAAAAGGAGTCTAAAAGAGAGGCGCGCGGCGCGGGCCGCGCGGAGAGGAAACGGCAGTGAAGCTCAATTATAAGCGTACCTTTCTCATCGGCTTTGCCTTTTTCGGCATTCTCCTGCTCTGGCAGGTGTACGATTCCTGGTGCCCGACGTTTCTGACGGACATCTTCGCCCGCCGGTTTTACGGCATGTCGTCCGCCGATCTCAAGGCGAGCGACCCGAACCACATCCTGCACGTGCAGTGGATCGTCGGCATCATCATGGCGTGCGATAACCTCGCCGCGCTCATCCTTCTGCCGCTCTTCGGCCGCCTTTCGGATAAGACGCACACGAAGATCGGCAAGCGCATGCCGTACATCCTTGTCGGCACGTTCGTTTCGGCAGTCGCATTCCCGTTCATCCCGCTCTTTTTCCACAACAACAACATTGCCGGAATGGTTGCGATGATGGCCATTGTGCTCATCTTCATGATGATGTACCGCAACCCCGCCGTCGCTCTCATGCCGGATATCACGCCCAAGCCCCTGCGCGCCAAGGCCAACGGCATCATCAACATCATGGGCTACATCGGCGGCGCGTTCGCCACGGTGCTCGGCCTGTTCCTCGTGCTGAGCAACTACATCAACGCCCCCGACGCAGAGCGCAATCTCTGGGTCATTGAGCTGCCGTTCATCATCGCCTCGGTGCTGATGGTCATTTCCGCGCTCGTGCTGTTCGCCACGATCAAGGAAAACAAGATCGAGCAGGAGATGGCGGAGGAGCTCGCTCTCGGCGAGGAGATGGCCGCGGTCGAAACGCCCATCGACGACGATAAGCCGATGAGCAAGGCCAATAAGCGCATGCTGCTCGCGATCCTCGGCGCGGAATTCCTCTGGTTCATGTCCGATAACGCGCTCGGCACGTACATCGGAAACTATGTTATTTACTATCTCAACAGCGTTTCGAGCGCCACGATGATCCTCACGATCCTCGGCGGTCTCGCCTCCGTCATCGGCTTTGCCACTGCCGGATCGATCGCCGAGAAGATCGGCCGCAAGTGGACGATCTCCTGCGGCCTTGCGTGCACGCTCGTCGGTCTCATCATCATGTGCTTCGCCACGCCCACCGGGAAGGTCGTCGGCACGCGCGGCGAGTTCGCGTTCCCGACGCTGCTGTTCGTCGTCTGGGCGATCAAGGGCTTCGGCATGGCGCTGGTGCACAACTGCTCGTTCCCGATGGTCGTGGAGCTCTGCTCGAGCAAGAAAATCGGCCGCTTCACCGGCTATTACTACGCCGCGAGCATGTCCGCGCAGACGATCACGCCCATCGCCCTCGGCTTCGTGCTGGACGCGACGATGGCGTGGCGCACGCTGCCGATCTATGCCTCCATCCTCACCGCCGCGAGCTTCACGGTGTTCACGCTGCTCGTGAAGAACATCAAGGCGAAAAAGGTCGACCACGTCAAGGGCCTCGACGCCCTCGGCGCGGATGACTGATACCGCTCGGAATAATCGTGCTTAAAAGCAAGCAAGCCTCCCCGGAAATCGCTCCGGGGAGGCTTGCTCTATAATGGTTTAGTTGTTGAGCAGGTATTTCAGTATCTGTTCCGGCGCGTCCATGAACTGCTTTGTAAGCTTATAATGTTCGGTTTCCTTATAATTGACAGTTCGTATTCCTACATCACTCAGCTCCATAACTTATGCCCTCGGGTAGGACATCAGAATCGGCGAATGCGTGGCGATTAGAAACTGCGAATCGTTTTTAACGAGCTCGTCGATCGCCACGAGCAGGGATAGTAACCGGTGCGGGGAAAGTGCGGCCTCCGGCTCGTCAAGAATGTAGAGACCGTTTCCCTCGAAGCGGTTGGTTATGAGAGACAGAAACGACTCTCCGTGCGATTGCTCATGGAGAGAAATACCGCCGTAACGGAGGAGGCTGCTGTGCGCATACAGATACGTCGCCGCGTTATAAAAGCTTTCGGCGCGCAGAAAGAAACCTTCCTGCGGATACCCGGCTCTTATGGGTGTTATGAACTGATGGAGGTCAGAGTGTGAGCTTTTAGTCGAAAATGAGAAATCTCTGGATCCGCCCTCCGGGTTGAATCCGGAGGCAACTGCAATCGCTTCCAACAGGGTGGACTTGCCTGTCCCGTTTTCTCCGACGAAAAGCGTTACCGGCTTTCGGAATTCCAGATGCTCTGCGGTGTGTAAATAACGGACAACTGGCAGGTCAGCAAGGTAGGATTTTGTGTCAGGAAATCCGTTAAGTTTTGTTCCGCGTAAATAAATCATGGAAAATTTTTCCTTCCTGTTGCTGATGCCGAGAAATAATGCTGTAATCTTGTAATTACTTTCTGCTATGGTATAATATAATATGTTTTCGCGAAAAAAGTAAGCTCCTTTATGAAAAAGATAGGAGGAAAGCACGATGGGAAAAAGAAAAATTGACCTGTCAGAAACTTTAGAAGCGACAAAGGAAACGCTTGGGAAGGCAACAGCGACGATCGGCAAAGCTAAGGACACTCTGGGAAAAGCAAAAGAAACGGCAGTCGCTAAGGTCACATCCACGTTGGACGCAAATGGCGACGGCTCTATTGATATCCAGGACGTTATCATCCTGGCAGTAAAAACGCCGGGGGTACATATATCCAGAGATAAATTTCTTCGGAAGGAATTGTTCAAAAGCTATCAGCCGGAGGTCGTGGACGACGCGGTCGCCAGAACGCCCGCGCTTGCTGGAATTCCGGCAGAAGAGATCAGCAAAATTGCGGATGAGGTAATTAACTTCGAGCGCGTCTGCGTATCCGGTATTTCCGCGGCGCTCGGCATGCCGGGTGGTGCGGCAATGGCGGCGACAATCCCGGCTGACCTTGCGCAGTACTATGGCTATACGCTCCGCGCCATTCAGAAGCTGCTCTATCTATATGGATTCCCGGAAATCGATTCCGATGAAGAGGGCGTAAGCCTTGACAGCGAGACGGTCAACCGGATCATCATTTGTTTGGGCGTTATGAATGGCGTTGCGGGAGCAAACAACGCGATTAAGGGTTTGGCAAAGGCGCTTGCCAAGGGTGTTGAGAAGAAATTGCTGAATACCGCCCTTACCAAAGGAGCCTTTTACCCCTTCCTGAAATCAACGCTGAAATGGTTCGGGGTAAAGCTGACAAAGGAGGTTCTGGCGAAAACAGTTAAGAGCGCAATTCCGGTAGCCGGGGGAATCATCGGCGGAGGGCTGACGTTTGTGTCGTTCAAGCCCTGCTGTATGAGATTGAAAAATGCGCTGACGGATACGCTCCTTTCCAACCCGGAGCATGTGTCTTCTACAGAGGAAAACCACATCTATTCGCATATCGTGGACGGGACAGTCTACGATGCCGAGTACGAAGACTGCGAAGAAGAGCGTTCGGCGGAAATTGCCGGGGATGAACAGTCCGATATGTGAGCGCAGACATTATGCAAAAGCGCGGGAGTCGAATGCGACTCCTGCGCTTTGTGCAATATAAATCACGTATTGATCCAGATACCGGTGTCGTGGAGGGCGGTACTCTCCACACTTTGGTAAAAGCGCTGCGCCTCGTCGTTTCGCACCGTCCCACGCGGCGAGGATGGCCGCGCCGAGAAAAAGCGCGAGCGCGAGCGACACGATGACCCAGCCGACGATATGCGCGCCGGGAAGCGCTCCTGCTTGTCCGGAATCGCAGCAGACTTTTCCTTCGGCGCGGAGAAGAAAAAGCGCTTGTCCTGAATAAAGCCGACCGCACCATATAAAAGCAGGAAATACGCCGCGAAGATCATAAGTGTTGCGAGGATCGTTATTTTCGTTTTTGGTCTCCTTAGTTTTTTGCGAACCGGCGAGGAATCTCTCCCTCCGTCTCGGCGCAAAGCGCCGAGCCACCTCCCTCGTCAGAGGGAGGCTTTTCGAGGAGAATAAGCATACCAGAACCCACGGAAAAAGTCCACGGCAGGCAAAAACCCGCCCGTGCTCACGCACGGGCGGGTCTGGCATATATTCTCTTACCGGATGGAGAAGAACGCGGCCTTGCCGGGGTACTGCGCAGCGTCGAACAGCTCTTCCTCGATGCGGAGGAGCTGGTTGTACTTCGCCACGCGGTCGGTGCGGCTCGGCGCGCCGGTCTTGATCTGGCCGGCGTTGAGGCCGACAACGAGATCGGCGATCGTGGTGTCCTCCGTCTCGCCGGAGCGGTGGGATACGACCGTGGTGTAGCCCGCGCGGTTCGCGAGCTGGATGGCGTCAAGCGTTTCGGTCAGCGTGCCGATCTGGTTGAGCTTGATGAGAACGCTGTTTGCAACGTGCTTCTCGAGACCCATCTTGATGCGTCGCACGTTCGTGACAAAGAGATCGTCGCCGACGAGCTGCACGCGATGGCCGAGCGCATCCGTGAGCATCTTCCAGCCCTCCCAGTCGTCCTCTGCCATGCAGTCCTCGAGCGAGATGATCGGGTACTTGTCGCAGAAATCGACCCACATATCGACCATCTGCTGCCGCGTCATGGTGATGCCGCGCTTCGGCAGGTGATAGCCGCCGTCCTCGGCCTTGAACCAGTCGGAGCAGGCCGCGTCCATCGCGAGCATGAAGTCCTCGCCGGGCTTGTAGCCCGCGAGCTCGATGGCCTTGACGATGGCGCGCAGGCCGTCCTCGTCGCTCGCAAGATCGCCGGGGGCGTAGCCGCCCTCGTCGCCGACGCTGGAGGTGTGCAGCACCTTGGAGAGCGTGTGGAACACCTCGCTGCACCAGCGCAGTGCTTCCTTCCAGCTCTTCGCGCCGACGGGCATGATCATGAACTCCTGAATATCCGCCGCGGAGGACGGTGCATGGACGCCGCCGTTGAGCACGTTCATCATCGGCACAGGCAGCGTCTTGGCGTTCACGCCGCCGATGTAGCTGTAAAGCGGCAGACCGAGCGCTTCGGCGCTCGCCTTCGCCACGGCGAGCGATACGCCGAGCATTGCGTTCGCGCCGAGACGGGTCTTGTTCGGCGTACCGTCGAGCTCGATGAGGATCTTGTCGATATACGGCTGATCGAGCGCGTTGAGGCCGTTGAGCGCCTCGGCGATCTCGCCGTTGACGTTTTCCACGGCCTTCTGCACGCCCTTGCCGAGATAGCGGGACTTGTCGCCGTCGCGCAGCTCGCAGGCCTCGTAAATGCCGGTGGATGCGCCGGACGGCACCGCCGCACGGCCGACGACGCCGTTATCGAGCGTCACCTCGACCTCGACCGTGGGGTTGCCGCGGGAGTCAAGGATCTCTCGGCCGAGAACGTCAACGATTTCAAAATACTCTTTCATGGAAAACTCCTTTCCTGCAGAGCAAAACAATGGGGTGGATTACTTCACGATCAGGCTCTCGCCGGTCATCTGCGCGGGCTTTGCAAGACCCATAAGATCGAGCATCGTCGGGCAGAGGTCGCACAGGCGGCCCGGGCGGAGCTTCACGTCCGCACCGGAGACGATCAGCGGCACGGGGTTGGTGGTGTGGGCGGTGTCGGGGCTGCCGTCGGGCTTCATGATGCGGTCGGCGTTGCCGTGGTCGGCGGTGATGAGGATCACGCCGCCCATCTTCTTCACGGCGTCAACGATCTTGCCAACGCACTCGTCCACGGTCTCCACGGCCTTGATGGCCGCGGCCTTCACACCGGTGTGGCCGACCATGTCGCAGTTGGCGAGATTGCAGATCACAACGTCGTACTTGCCGCTCTCGATGCGCGCCGCGCACTCGTCCGCGACCTTATAGGCGCTCATCTCCGGGATGAGGTCATACGTCGGGAACTCCTTCGGGGACGGGATGAGGCAGCGATCCTCGCCGGGATAGCAGGTCTCGGTGCCGCCGTTGAAGAAGAACGTCACATGGGCGTACTTCTCGGTCTCGGCGATGCGCAGCTGCGTCTTGCCGAGCTTGCCGAGATATTCGCCGAACGTCATTTCGATCTCCTCCGGCGGGAAGGCAATGGAGACGTTGGGGATCGTGGCGTCGTACTGCGTGGTGCAGACGTAGTGCAGCGGGAAGAAGCCGTTCGGGCGGACAAAGCCGTCAAACGCGGGATCGACGAGCGCACGGGTCATCTCGCGGGCGCGGTCGGGGCGGAAGTTGATGAAAATGACGCTGTCGCCGGAGCGGATGCAGCCGTTGGGGTCGCACACGGTCGGCACGACAAACTCGTCCGTCACGCCGGCTTTGTAGCTCTCCTCCACGGCGTGGACGGGGTCGGCATCCTGCACGCCCTCGCCGCAGACAACGGCGCGGTAGCCCTTCTCGACGCGGTCCCAGCGCTTGTCGCGGTCCATGCCGTAAAAGCGGCCCTGGAGCGTGGCAACCTTGCCGGTGCCGAGCTCGGCGCACTTTTCCACGAGCGCCTTCACATAGCCCGCGCCGGAGGTGGGGGCAACGTCGCGCCCGTCGAGCAGCGCGTGGACGTAAACGTCCTTTACGCCGCGGCGCCTGGCCATTTCGAGCATCGCGAAGAGGTGATTGATGTGGCTGTGGACGCCGCCGTCGGAGAGAAGCCCCATGAGATGGAGCCGCGCGCCGGTGCGCACGCACTCGTCCATCGCGGCTTTGTAGGCGGCATTTTCAAAGAAGCTGCCGTCTTCGACGGCGTTGGAGATGCGGGGGAGATCCTGATAGACAACGCGGCCCGCGCCGATGTTCGTGTGGCCGACCTCGCTGTTGCCCATCTGCCCGGCGGGCAGGCCGACGTCAAGGCCGGAGGCCTGCAGCTGCGTGTTCGGGCACTCGGCGAAGAGCTTATCAAGATGCGGCGTTTTTGCGCAGGAGATGGCATTTTCCGGGCCCGCCGGGGCGAGACCGAAGCCGTCCATAATGAGAAGAACGGTAGGCTTTTTGCTCATGATTTACTCCTCCCTGCAGCCCTCATGGATGATCGCGGCAAAGTCGTCGACCTTGAGCGACGCGCCGCCGATGAGGCCGCCGTCAATGTCCGGCTGGGCGAGAAGCCCGGCGCAGTTTTTCGCGTTCATGGAGCCGCCATAGAGGATGCACACCTTGCGTGAGACGAGCGCGCCGTACTGCGCGCGCAGATTCTCGCGGATGTTGAAGCAGACCTCCTGCGCCTGCTCGTCGGTGGCGGTGCGGCCCGTGCCGATGGCCCAGATGGGCTCATAGGCGATGACGACCTTCTTCACCTGCTCGCTGGTCAGGCCGTACAGCGCCGCCTTGACCTGGTAGGAGATGCGCTCCATCGTGAGATCGCGGTCGCGCTCGGAGAGCGATTCGCCGACACACACGATCGGGGTGATGCCCTTTTCGAGCAGCGCGTGAACCTTCGTGTTCACAAGCTCATCGGTGTCGCCGTTATTCGCGCGGCGCTCGCTGTGGCCGACGATGCAGTATTTTGCGCCGAGATCGGCGATCATATCCACGCTGATCTCGCCGGTATGTGCGCCCTTGTCAAACTCGGAAACGTTCTGCGCGCCGACGCCGATGCGCCGCGCCTTCTCGCGCGCGAGTGCGGCGAGATGCGTCGCCGGGACGCAGAGCACCACGCTGCACCCGTTCATGCCGGCGGGCATCTTCGTCTTCAGCTCCTCGACGAACGGCTTCACGCCGGAGGGAAGCTGGTTCATTTTCCAGTTTCCGGCGATGATGACTTTCCTGTATTTCTTGTTCATAGCGGTTTATTACTCCCTTCGGTGAATACGCGCAAAGGGGCGGAAGCCGCCCCTTTGGTGAAAAATTACTTGTCGAGCAGGCAGGCTACGCCGGGCAGCTCCTTGCCTTCCATGAATTCGAGCGACGCGCCGCCGCCGGTGGAAACGTGGGTCACCTTGTCGGCATAGCCCATCTTCTCGATGGCGCTGGCGCTGTCGCCGCCGCCGACGACCGTGACGCCCTGGCACTCCGCCATCGCCGCGGCAACGGCCTCGGTGCCCTTGGCAAACTTCGGGAATTCAAAAACGCCCATGGGGCCGTTCCAGATAACGGTACCGGCGTTCTTCACGGCCTCGCCGAAGAGCTCGCGCGTCTCGGGGCCGATGTCCAGACCCATCCAGCCGGCGGGAATGGCGTCCGCGGCGACGACCTGGCTCTCGGCGTCCGCGGCGAACTTGTCGGCAACGACAACGTCCACCGGCAGCAGCAGCTTCACGCCGGACTCCTCCGCCTTGGCGAGCATGTTCTTGCAGTACTCGATCTTCTCCTCATCGAGCAGGGAGGCGCCGGTCTCGTAGCCCTTGGCCTTGAGGAACGTGAACGCCATGCCGCCGCCGATGACGAGCGTATCGGCCTTCTTGAGCAGGTTCTCGATCACGGCCAGCTTGTCGGCGACCTTCGCGCCGCCGAGAACGGCCACGAGCGGGCGCTTGGGATCGTCCATCGCGCCGCCGAGAGCGGTCAGCTCCTTCTCCACGAGGAAGCCGCAGTAGGCGGGCAGATAGTCCGCAACGCCGGCGGTGGAGGCGTGGGCGCGGTGCACCGCGCCGAAGGCGTCGGAAACGTACACATCGGCCATGGAGGCGAGCTCCTTGGCAAATTCGGGATCGTTCTTCTCCTCGCGGGGATCAAAGCGGGTGTTCTCGAGCAGCAGCACTTCGCCCGGCTTGAGCGCGGCGGCCTTCGCCTTGGCGTCGGGGCCGATGGTGTCTTCCGCAAACTCGACCGGTTTGCCGAGAAGCTCCGCAAAGCGGACGGCAACGCGCTTCAGGGTCAGGTTGGTCTTGGCGTCGGGGTCCTTTTTGGGCTTGCCGAGGTGGGAGCAGACGATCAGCGCAGCGCCGTCATCCAGCAGATACTGGATCGTGGGCAGCGCAGCGCGGATGCGCTTGTCGTTGGTGATCTCGTGGGTCGTCTTGTCCAGAGGTACATTGAAGTCTACGCGCAGCAGCACTTTCTTGCCGGCGAAGCTCACGTCGCGGATGCTCTTCTTTTTGTAATTCATATCCTAGACCTCCTAATAATAGTTTTTCCTTCTGAGCGCATTGTAGTACACCGATGCGCATTTTGCAAGTGAAATGTGTTGGTTTTCGTCCATTTTCTACGAAAAAAACCGTGTTCTTTCAAACAAAATGTTTCGTTGCACTGTGCGGTGTTTTGGTGTAAAATGCCAGTATAGTATTTTACCTGCCACCGGCTAATATTCGGGAAGGAGAAAACTTCATGAAAACGCTTCCGGTTCTTTATATTGTTGTCCCCTGCTACAACGAGGAGGAGGCTCTGCCGCTCAGCGCGCCGGTGTTTCGCAAAAAGCTCGGCGAGCTGATCGACGCTGGCGCGATCGCGCCGGAGAGCCGCATCGTCCTCGTGGACGACGGCTCGAAGGACGCCACCTGGAGCATCATCCGCTCGCTCCACGAGAACGACGCGCACTTTACCGGTCTGCGCCAGATCCGCAACCGCGGCCACCAGAACGCCCTCACCGCAGGACTCATGTGGTCGAGACCGAGGTGCGACATTACCATCAGCATCGACGCCGATCTGCAGGACGATATCGATGCGATGGACAAAATGGTAGGGAAATATAAGGAAGGCTGCGGCATTGTCTGCGGCGTGCGCGCGTCCCGCGCGACGGATACATTCTTAAAGCGCACCACTGCCCGCGGGTATTACGGTCTCATGAAGCTCTTCGGCTCCGATCTCATTTACGACCACGCCGACTACCGCCTCATGGACACCGCCGCGCTCGAAGCGCTCTCGCACTACCACGGGGACGATCTTTTCCTGCGCGGGCTCGTGAACCGGCTCGGCGCGAAGGTCGGCACCGTTTCCTATGACCGCCGCGCCCGCGAGGCCGGGGAGAGCAAGTATACGCTCAAAAAGATGCTCAAGCTCGCAGTGAAGGGCATGGAGTGCGGCCGCAAAAAGCCGGAGCGCACCGGCCGCTCGGACGATGCCGTTATCGCCGAGGTGCTGCATGAGTGAGTGCCGCCTCTGCCCCCGGCAGTGCGGTGCTGACCGCGCGATAAGCGCGGGCGTGTGCCATATGGGAGACGCGCTGCGCGTTGCGCGCGCCGCGCCGCACTACGGCGAGGAGCCCTGCATCAGCGGCGAGCGGGGGAGCGGCGCGGTGTTCTTCGCCGGATGTCCGCTCGGCTGCGTGTACTGCCAGAACTACGCGCTCAGCCGCGGCCGGATCGGCGAGACGGTCTCCGCTGAGCGCCTTGCGGCGATCTTCTCCGAGCTCGAGGCGAAGGGCGTTCATAACCTCAATCTCGTCACCGGCACACAGTTTGCCCCACAGATATTGGAAGCGCTCTCCATCGCCGCGCCGAAGATCCCGGTCGTGTGGAACACGTCAGGGTATGAGACCGTGGAAACGGTGGACGCGCTCGCGCCACAAGTGAGCGTCTTTCTGCCGGATTTTAAGTACACCGACCCGCGGCTCGCCGCGCGCTATTCCCGCGCGCCGGACTATCCGGAAGCCGCCCGCGCTGCCATCCGGCGCATGGTGGAGCACACCGGGGCATTCGAGCTGGACGGGGACGGCCTTCTCCGCCGCGGCGTTTTGATCCGGCATCTCGTGCTGCCGGGGCAGACCGAAAATACGCGCGCGGCGCTCCATTGGATCGCGGACACGTTTGCGCCCGGCACGGTGCTCGTCTCGCTCATGGCGCAGTACACCCCCTGCGGGCATCTCGACAAGTACCCGGAGCTGCGCCGGACGCTCACGCCGGAGGAATGGGACGCCGCGCTCGCGGTGCTGAACGAGACCGGCCTCTCGGACGGGTACGTGCAGGAGCTCTCCGCCTCCGGCGAGGAAGAAATTCCCGCCTTTGACGGCACGGGCGTCATATCCTGAACGGGGTGTGCATATACTTTCTCTGTAAAATACTTTTGCGGAGAAAGGGACATGCCCCATGAAAAAACTATCTCGGAAAATCGTATGGCTGCTGCTTATCGCGTTTGTGTTCACGATAGGCAGCGGCTTTTCTGTGCGCCGGAGCGCCGAGCTGCCCGCCGTGGGCGATACGGCCTCCGGATTTTGCGTCGAAAAAATCGAGCGCCTTGACACTGCGGGCGGAAGAATCACGTATCTCACGCACGAGACGAGCGGCGCGGCGGCCGTGTACATAGAAAGCGCGGCCGCGGCTCCGGCGCTCACGCTCGCGGCGCGCACGGCCAATGGCGTGCGCCGCCTGACGCTCACGGCGGACAGCGCCGAGGAACTGCTGCGTGGGGCAAAGGAGAGTCTCGGGGCGTTCTTTGGCGGCGAGGAGACGGCGCCGGACGGAAACGGGGCGTACCGTGCGTTTCTCGGCTATCTTCTCCCCGGGAGCGATGCCGCCGGAGACGGCGCATCGGAGGTGACGGCGGAGAACCTGCTCGCAGTCGTCTGCGCCGGCGCGGATAGCGCGGGCTCTGTCCTCGCGTGGCTGGACGGGGTGTTTTCCGGCGCGCCCACGGGGGAGGCATTTGCGCCAGACGCCGCCTATCAGCGGATCGAAAAGCCGGTCGAGGAAACGGCGGAGATCACAGGGGACGAGGCCGGGGGCGTATATTTCGGCATCGTCTGCCCGCGTGCGGGGGAGTGGACGCGCATCCGGCTCGCAGCGGTCGCCGCAGCGCTGGGGCGCAGCGGGTCACTTCTCGATAAGCGCGTGCGCGCTTCGCTGCCGGATGCGGCGGTTTCCTGCGGCACGGAAACGGCGGGCGCGGACGAGGCACTCTGGTTTTTCGCACCCGGGCTGGAGGAAAAGGACGCGGAAGCCTTCCGCGACGCGGTGCTCGCCGCACTGCGCACACTCGCCGGGAGCGGGCTAAGCGCGCAGGCGGTCGAGACGCTGGAGGCCGCGCAGCGGCTGGAGGAGCTGACGTTCCCGGAGCGGGATGATCTCGGCGCGGCGCTCTGCGAGGGCTTCGCCGCAGCATGGGCGCAGGGAGACGCGGGCGGCTATCCTGCGCAGCTTCGTGAGGCGTGGAACGCCGCAGAGTATCTCGCGGACGGCTCCTGCGCGGAGGTCGTGCGCGAGGAGCTTTTGGAAAATGAGCGCACCGCGCTCCTGACGGTCATGCCCGAACCGGCCAAAGAGCCGGAGCCAACGCCGGAAGCAACACCGGAGCCGACAGAGGAGCCGGCAAAGGAAAACCCCTCAGTCTCGCCTGCCGCGAGCCAGCTCCCCTAATAGGGGAGCCAAGTGGGTTTGCGGAATGCCGACGTGCGTACCCTTGTTAATCGACGCTTTTATCATTTCATAAAAAGGTGCCGACGGGGCATATCCCCGCCGGCACCTCTTTTAAGTATTTCCGCCTGTTTCGCCGTACTGTATAATAGACCGGTCAAAAGAGAAAACGAGGTGAAGTCCTTGACAGACGAAAAGATCGCCGCGGCCCTTGCCGCACGCTCGGAGCGCGCCATTGCCGATGTGGTCGCGCGCTATTCCCGGCAGCTCTATGCCGTGGCCGCCGCCGCGCTGCGCGGCATCGGCGCCGAGCAGGACGCCGAGGAGGCCGCGGCCGATGCGTTCGTATATTTATGGGAGCATCCGGAGAAGTTCGATCCCCGCCGCGGCTCGCTCAAGACGTGGCTTTCGGTCGTGGCGCGCTCGCGCGCTCTCGACCGCGCCCGGGAAATTCTGCGCTGCCGCGCCGTATCGCTTGAGGAGATCGAGCTTGCCGATCCGCTGGGCGTACCGGAGACGCTGCTTGCCGGGGAACGGCGGGCAGCTCTCCGAGCGGCGGTGGACGCGCTCGGAGAGCCGGATCGGGAGATATTGCTCCGGCGGTACTATTTCGGGCAGAAACCGTGCGAGATCGCCGCGGCGCTCGGCCTGGACAAAAAGCAGGTGGACAACCGCCTGTATCAGACAAAGCGGCGGCTGCGCGCGAGCGTGTCCGGCGCGGAAGGAGAGTAATATGCGCTCATTCAGCGAGGAAAATTACCGAAATATCCAAAGTTTATTTACCGAAAAGACCGGCGTGCCGCTCCGAAAAAGGCGCGCTGCGCGGATCGTTCCGTTCGCGCTGGCCGCGGCGGTGCTCGCGGCACTTCTTACCGTGACGGCGCTCGCCGCCGATCTCTTCTCGCCGCTCGCGGGGGACGATCTCGCACTCGGCGCGGTGTACGAGGGGGACGGTATCGTGTCGGTGCAGGTGGAAAACCGCTCGGACAAGGAGCTGAAATTCCAGGAGCAGATGCGCCTCATGCGCTGGGAAACCGGCGAGGAGCTCGCGCCGAAGCGCGGTGCAGCCGTGTGCTTTACGAATACAGCGTTCGCGCCGCATGCCGAGGGCGTGATGACGCTCGATCTATCGGCGGCCTACGATCTCGCGGCGCTGGACGAAGGGCTTTCGCAGGGCGGGTACTATCTCGTTTTGACGAACGCGAATTTCGTGTTCGGGCAGGACTGGATGTGTTTCATCCATGCCGCCGCGCTGGAGGAAACCGGGGAGACGGTGGAAACCGTGCCGGAGGAAACACCGGAAACGGCCGCCGCGCCGGCCGCACCCGCGGAGACGGACGTGGAGCTCGTATCGCGCGTGGAGGAAGCGCTGCGCCCATACTATGAAATGACCGGTGACGTTGCGCAGCGCCGCGCCCACAACGCGGAGTACTATGCCGCGTGCACCGAGCTTCTCGCGCCGCTGGGCGAGCGCGTAGCGCGCGTTGCCCCGGCCGATCTTGTGATCGGCGATGCGGAGGAGGGGGTCATCTTCGATAGCGCCGCGCCGGCGGACGCGCAGCACCTCCTGACAGGCGAGAACTACACGACGCTCGATGCCTACGGCCTGCCAGTGGGCGGCGCGCCGGGCGAGGAAGCGCTCGTCCTTTCCGCGCTCGTGGCGCAGCGCGCAGGAGACACGGACGGCGGCGCACCCATCCCGGTCGTGTATCTGTTCACGTATTTCCGGGAGGATGTCGAAAACGCGAACTATCTCTTCGTCCACGGCCAGCTCGTGCCGCTCGCGGAGCTCGAAGACCGGCGTGTGTACGAGGACGAACGGTATGTCTGCTACGAGCTCTCGGCGTATTTTTATACGGATGTGCAGACCCACGCGGAAACGCTCTGCGCGCAGCGGGGGGATGTATGCTGGAACGATGCCGCCCGGCAGCGCGTGCAGAATATCTATGATTACTACACGAATGCCGAAACGCTTTCAAAGCTCATAGAGCATCTCGCCGCATGATAGGAAAAGGTGTCCATGGGGATCGCTCCACGGACACCTTTTTGCGTATAATCAGGACTTGCGCTTCTTTTTGCGCCGGACGGCGATGACGATGCGCACAACGGCGAACACAATCGCCGCAAGAAGAACAGCCAGCATGAGCACCGCGATCCAAATCGGAATCACCAGCCCGCCTTCCATAGGAGGAGCTTCCTCGTTCGAAACGGTCGGCTCATCTTTCGCGAGCGGGCCTTTGTGCTGAACGATCCTGACCGTTTTTTCACAGGTCCCATACTCCGTAGTTGCCTGAAGGATGATCTCCCCGGGGGAAGTACCGGCGTACATTTCTCCGGTATCGTGATAGAATGCAAAGTCTAAGGGGGCGTCCGTCACAAAAATGAGTTCCCACTCCACATCCGACACGTAGAATAACTCGCCGTTTTCTGCATAGGTGCAGACGTCATAAACGCCCCAGGCGTTGGTATCCAGAGAATGCGGCCCTTCGATGAACAGCCCCGGCGTGTTCTCCCCCTGAACGACTAAAATCGTTTTATCGCATGATCCGTACTCGGTGGACGCGCGGATGACGATCTCCCCGGGGGAAGTTCCGGCGTACAGATCTCCGGTCTCAGGATCAATCTCCGCGTCCGCAACGGTGGTTTTAACGATGCTCCATTCCGCGGACGATGGGATCTGTTCGTCGTTTTCCGCAAAGGTGTAGACGTTATAAACGCCCCAGGCGTTGGTATCCAGAGAATCCGGCCCCACGAGCGACGGCGCCTCCATGACGAGCTCCGTCCGCTGCGGCACGGTATCCGGTGTTACCGTACCCTGCCTGGATACGTACGCACTCTCACCGTAGTAGCTCCCTGCGGCATTCAGCGTGCCGTCGACGATGATGGTGCCGTTATTTGTGAGCGAGTCCTCCGGCCGGATCGTCAGAGACGCACCCGGAAGAACAAAAAGCTTTGCGCCCTCCGGCACGACGATGCTGTGCTCGGAGACGAGATCGCTTTCAACATTGACCTTCCGTATTCCGGCGGCGAACGCTACGGCAACCTCCTTGCCTGTGCGCGCGTTGATATATGCGGGAAATTCCTTTTCCGCGGACATCCCGGGCTGTATGTCCAGCGAGCTCTGCGTTCCGTTGCAGATAAATTTGCACATGGAAGCTACGGACAGATTTCCGGGTAGACCGTTGTCCCACAGCTCGGCGCCCTCTTGGATCTCAAGTACGTTATTTTCGGAATAAAACCATATCTCGCCGAAATTCCAGATCTCGGAGCCCGGCGCGGCGGTTAGCCTGGCATCCCACGCATTTGCCCAGATTTCGCCGTAGTTCGTGAGCACGACGCCCTGTGCCAAGGCCACATCGGCCATCTGCCGAAGCTCGAGCCGCACGTTTTTGCCAACGGTCACGTCGGAATGCAGTGTTATCTGCCGATATCCCGTGAGGATCTGCATCTTGTTGGAGACGCTTTCCGCCAGCGAAAGGGCAGAGAGCAGAGCCTCCTCCGAATAGACCTCGCAAAGCAGCGTCGCAAGCTCCGTCGGGAGACCGGGCAGATCGATCTCCGCGGAGTCACACGGGACACAGAGGGTCAGCATACAATATTCAATATCATCGTAGGTGTCCGTGCCTTGCGTATAGCTGCCGTCCATGCGGATTGCCGTGCCGGTGTCAATGTACAGCTCACCGTGGCTTTCCAGCTCGCCGCCGGCTTCCACCGTCAGCTTTCCGCCTTCCCAAACGTATACATTGGCAAGGGAGAAGCCCCATTCGTGGAGCTCCGTGTCGATGAGCAGGCGGCCGCCGGAGGAAACGACGATGTCGCCGTAGACCTCAATGTGGCCGTTGACGGTGAGCGTGACGCCGTCCGGGACGGTAACAGCCCCCAGAACAGAGAGCGTAAAGTTCTCCGGGAGCGTGAGATCGTCGGAGAGGATCAGCGCGTCGTAGAGTTCATATTCCGTGCTGTCCTCAACATATCCGTCATCGGCGGCCGCGACAGCGGCGGCGGCCTCGGCGACGGCAGCGCGCAGCCGCGCTTCCTCGCCGGACATTTCCGGCGCATCTCCGTCCGCCGCGGCATATACCGGGAGGAACGAGAGGATCATTGCCAGAGCGAAAAACAGGGAAAACAGCTTTCTCATAGTCATCGCCTTTCTTGTTGTTTCTTGTGGACCGGCGCGGATAGATTGTAAAAAAAGCCGGAGAGAATCCCCGGCTTTTCGTTTTTATTGAACTTATGAACTTAGTCTTTTTCGTCCCCGTCGTCTTCGTCGTCGAAAACGACTTCCTCGACGGCGGCGTTTTCAAAGTCGATGACTTCGCCGCACTCCGGGCACTCAAAGGAGCCCGCATCGAGCGTGTCCTCGTCCACGGTCAGCTTGAAGCCGCAGCCCGGGCACTCCACGGAGTAGAAGACGGTGTCATCCTCGTCCTCGTCGTCATACTCTTCGTCCCCATCGTCTCCGCCGCAGCAGGAGCAGGGGCTCTCATAAAACTCGTTTTCGAGCTCGGCGAGATCGTCGTTGATCTCTTCCACGCCGTCGGTCAGGTCGACCAGCGCGTCCTTTGTGTCCGCGAGATCGAGAGAAAGATCTTCCAGAATGTCGATGATGACATGGAACAGCTTGCCCTGGCCGCCGTCCTCCTGAATGCCCATGCCCTCGGCAAGACCCTTCAGATAGGCCACTTTTTCGGATGTCGTCATAAGAAACCCTCCCTTTGTTGATGGTTGGACGTTGTTACAAGGCTTTTCAGCCCTTGGCGCGCTCGAGATACTCGCCGGTGCGGGTGTCGATCTTGATGCGCTCGCCCTCTTCGAGGAACAGGGGGACCTTGATCTCCGCGCCGGTCTCCAGCTTGGCGGGCTTGGTGGCGTTGGTGGCGGTGTTGCCGGCGAAGCCGGGGTCGGTCTCGGTGATGGTCAGCTCAACGAACGTCGGGGGATCGACCGCGAACACCTTGCCCTTGTAGGAGCTGACAGTGCAGACCATGTTTTCCTTCACGAAGCGGAAGCTGTCAGAGAGCATGCTCTCGTCGATGGGCTCGAGCTCGTAGGTCTCGGGATCCATGAAGTAGTAGAGGTTGCCGTCGTTGTAGCTATATTCCATGCTGCGGCGCTCAACGAACGCTTCCTCAAACTTCGCGGTGGGGTTGAAGCTGGTCTCGACGACGGCGCCGGTGATGACGTTCTTCATCTTCGTGCGCACGAACGCCGCACCCTTGCCGGGCTTGACGTGCTGGAACTCGACGACCTGCATGACCTGGCCGTCCATTTCAAAGGTTACTCCGTTGCGAAAATCGCCTGCGGAAATCATGGGAAACTCCTCCTCGTATGTGAATATATTATTTGTATCCACTATTTAGCGGAAATATTTTATACTATAGAGCGCCATATTGCAAGCTTTTCTTGCGCACACGGCCGCCGGAGGACGGTTTTTCTTTCGCTTCCAGATATCGGAACGCCGGTAAAGGTTGCATTTCCGGTGGTTTTCCGCTATAATACCTCTGTTATGCCATACACTTATGGGGGCCAAGTCTGTAATGAAAAAATTCCGCTTTGCAATATGCGCTCTTATCGCCGCACTCGCGCTGGGGCTCGTTTCGCCCGCGGCCATGGCGATCGACGATCCGGGGATCAACACGACGTACGCCGCCGTGCTCCTCGCCGAGGACGGCGATCAGGAAACGGTGCTCTATACGAAAAACGCCGAGGAGCGGCTCTACCCGGCCTCGCTCACGAAGGTAATGACCGTTCTTCTCGCCGTGGAGGACATCGAATCCGGCAAGATCTCGCTCTCCGACCCGGTCACGGCGCAGCCGGGGTTTGATTTTGACATGATCGTCGGCGGCAGCAGCGTGTACATCATGCAGCAGGAGACGATGACGCTCGAAAGCCTTCTCTACTGCGCGATGGTCGCCTCGGCCAACGACGCCTGCAACGTGATCGCCCAGTACGTCAGCGGCTCGATCTCCGACTTTGTCGCGCGCATGAACTCCCGCGCCTCGGAGCTCGGCTGCACCAACACGAACTTCACGAACACCCACGGCCTGCCCGACGCGAACCACTATACCACCGCTTGGGACTTTTCGCGCATCGTGCGCGAGGCGGCCAAGCACGAGCTTTTCATGACGATCGCGAGTACCATCAACTACACGGTGCCGGACACGAACGTCTCCTCCGAGCGTGTTCTGGAGAGCACGAACTCGCTCGTCAACCCCACCAACCCCCTCTATCCGGGCGACTGGGGCTATGAATACGCCAAGGGCATCAAGACCGGCCACACGAACGACGCCGGATACTGCCTCGCCTCCAGCGCGGAGAAGGACGGCGTGAAGCTCCTTTCCGTTGTGCTCAAATCGGAGGCGTACCAGCAGGATGACGGCAGCTGGTACTACGGCAACTTTGCCGACACGCGCACGCTCTTCGAGTGGGGCTTCAATAACTTCAGCTATCAGGACGTTTTGAAATCCACCGAGATCGTGACGGAGGTTCCCGTTGCGATGGGCGCGGACGCCGAGACCGTCACCGCCCGAGCGAGCACGACCATCCGCGCCTTCCTGCCGAATGACGCCGACATAGCGGCGATCGAGCGGACGATCTCGCTCTCGCCGGACGTGGCCGAAAACGGCCTTACTGCGCCGGTCAGCGCGGGGCAGGTCGTCGGCGAGATCAGCGTGATCCGCGACGGCGTGGTGCTCGGTACCTCGCCGCTCGTTACGACCACCTCGGTCGATCTCTCCCGCATGGAGTACATGAAAGACCAACTCCGAGAAACGCTGCGCACGCCGGGCGTCATCCTGGCGTTTTGGGCGCTGGTGCTGCTCTTTGCCACATACATTCTCGTTGTGGTGCGCTACCGCTCGAAGCGCCGCGCCTACCAGAAGCGGCTGGAAATGGCGCGTACCGTCCGGCTCGATATGGAGGACGACGAGGAGGAGCTGCGGCAGTCTCGCCGCGTGCGCGCCACGACCGGCGCGCCGCGCAGCCGTTACCGCGAGGACGTGGTGCTCACGCCGGACTCCGCCGTGGACGAGCCGACGCGCGTCACCGGCGAGCGGCCGGCCGTTTCGCCGCCCGAGGAGCCGACCCGTCCCGTGCCGGACACGAAAGACGCCAAGGATGCATCCGACCGCGACGCCACGCGGGACTATTTTGAAGAGTTCTTTGGAAAAAAGTAAAATACATAAGAAAAGCATCTGCCCCGCGGAAAAACGCGGGGCAGATGCTTTTTATAATATAAGGAGAAGAACGGTCTCTCCCAATTATTATTTTACAGATACCGGTCCAGCGCCTCGCGGGCCTTGTCCCAGCTGGTGCGGGCGCGGTTGATGAGCTCGGCAACATCGCCGGTCCATTCCGGTGCGCCGGGCAGAACGCGGCGGCGCGGCAGCTCGCCGCTATTCCAGCGCTCGATCACGCTGCGGTACTGTGCGCGGGCGTTTCTCACGCTGTCCTCCCACGAGAGATAGATCTTCTCCGAGGCGGTTTCGCCGATGCGGGCGAAATACTCGCGGTTCGCGCCCTCGCGCAGCAGCGCAGCGGCGAGACCGTCGCCGCTTTCGGGGATGAGGATGCCGGTGTCGCCATTGGTGATGCCCTCGGCGGCGCAGCTGCCCTCAATGAGCACGCTGCCGAGCGAGCATGCCGCCGCCTCGCGCACGACGAGGCCGTTTGTGTCGAACGTCGAGGGGAAGAGCAGGAGATCGGCACGGGTATACCACGCGCGGATCGTGTCGCGGTCGCGCTCGGTGCCGGTGAAGCGGCAGAGATCGGTGAGACCGAGCTGTGCGGCATATTCCTCCACAGCGGGGCGGTCCTGCCCGTCGCCGACGAACACCATGCAGAAATCGCCGCCGGCGTCGCGCACCTTTTTGAGCCCGTCAAGAATGATGCGAAGCCCCTTGTACCACATGATGCGCCCGATGAAGAGATACACCGGCTTATCGGCGGGCAGCGCCCATTTGCGGCTCAGCGCGTCCACGGCGTCCGGAGAAGCCTTGCCGCGCGGCAGATCAACGCCGTTTGGCATGACGATGTAGTCGCCCGCGTAGCCGAGCGAGCGGAGGTTTTCGCCCGCGCCGCGGCTCACGACCCAGACCTCGTCGCACGCGGAGATGTTGCTCACGAGGATCTTCACCGCCGCCTCCTGCAGCGTTTTGCCGCGGACAGCTTTGGCGATATCGATGTCGAATTTCGTGTGATAGGTGAATACGACCGGCTTTTCGATCGCCTCGCGCAGGCTGCGCGCGAGCATCGTGGAGACGATCGGGCAATGCGTATGGATGATGTCAAAATCCATCGCCGCGAGCTCCGCCACGGCGGCGGGGGCGAACGGATTCCCGGCGCGGTAGCCGGTCATCTTCGTCGTATCGATGCTCGGATAGCGCACGACAGGGAACGGGTAGTCGTCCACAACGCCCGGATATTCCGGCGTCGCGACGGCGCATAGCCCCTCCGTCTCGGTGAGAATTTTTGCATAGTTCACCACGGCGTTCGCCACGCCGTCTACGACCGGCGGGAACGAATCGTTCATGAGGCAGACGTTCAGCCCCTCGCCGCCCTCCGGGAGGCGGCGTCCCTGCGCGGCGCGCTTGCGCCCCAAAAGCGCCGGGGCGGGACGCGCCGTTGCGCCCTGTCGGGCGAGCTTACGCGCCGGAGCGGGCTCGGCAAACGCCGCGGCGAGCTCCGCGCCGCCGCCGGCAAGCTCGAGCAGTTCGTCCGCCGTGACGATCTGCCAGGGATCAATGCCCTTTCGTTCTGCCGCGGCTTCAACAAGCGCCACGGCGAGATCAATATAGTCACCCTTTTCGGCGTCGAGCCGCTTGGCGAGCGCGGGGAGCTGTTTTTCGCAGAGCGTGCGCAAACTGACGCTCTCCCCGGCGGAGGCGGCGTCCGAAAGGAGAGAGAGGGCCTTTGCCTCGTCCCAATCGCAGTCCACATAGTATTTCGCGCCGCGCAGCCCATAGAGGAAGCGCTTCATGTCGTAATATCCGGCGCGCAGGTTTTCCCGGCTCTGCGCCGGTTCAAATTCGAGCGTGCTGCCGAGATCGGCGGTGGGCTCCACGGTGTAAACGCGCGTATCCTCCGGGATCTTCACCGAGCGCTCCACGCCGATGCCAAAGAGGCGCAGCGCGAGAATGTCCTTGTAGCCGTGCTCGATGAGCACGTGCAGCGGCAGCACGTCGCGCAGCCCGCCGTCGGCGTAGCGCTTGCCGCCGAGCTTTTCGCTGCGAAACACGGGGAGGTACGCGCTTGCGAGCAGCATGTCGCAGAGCGTGCCGTCCGGCAGATCCTTGGCGCGCAGCTCGAGCAGCTTCCCGTCCGAGAGGGAGAATGTGTCGATGAAAAGCTCCACGGGAGACTCCCGCACCGTTTTCTCGTCCACGACCTGTGCGATCCACTCGCGCAGCGGTGTAACGTCAAAGCCGCGGTTTTTCACGACTTCGAGCATCTGCTGCGCCACGCCGTCGAGCTCGTCGAGCTTGACGCCGCCCTTCAAAAGGCGTGACATCGTCTCGTCGTCCACGTCCATGACCTGTGAATAGCGGATGTTTTCCCAGATGTTTTCTGCCTTTTCGAGATCGCCCATCACGATGAGCGAGCCGTTGAGCGCGCCGACCGAGGTGCCCGCGACGGCGTCGATCTTTACGCCCGCCTCGCGCAGCGCTTTCCATGCGCCGATCTGGTATGCGCCCTTCGCCCCGCCGCCTTCGAGCGCGAGTGCGTAGGAGCGGGAGGTGTCAATGCGGAGTTTCATGGGGGGATACGTCCTCCTTCCAAAATGTATAAAGGGTTTAAAATGTCAGATTCAGAGTCTTGCCGAGCAGCCGAGCTCTGCGGCGAGCGCGTTGAGCGTGTCGCGAAGCGCCGGAGAGACCGGCACGCCGTTGGCCGCACTCTCGGCGGCGCGGCGCGCCTCCGGCTCGCCGGGGAGCAGCACCTCGCCGCCCGGCTGTGCCGGGGCGAGAGAGGTGACGCGCGCGAGGCTTTCCTCACACAAGCGTTCAAAGGTCTCGAGCGGCAGGAAGCGCTTTATATCCACGCAGCCGAACACGTGCCCCGTTCCCGCCGGGCGCGTGAGATCGGAGAGCAGCCCCGCGCCGCCGAGCGCGCCGCTGCCCGTGAGCACGGCGCAGAGAAGCTCAATGAAGATCGCGAGCCCCGAGCCCTTTGCGCCTCCGGCGGGGAGGAGCGTGCCGCCGTGCAAAACGGCGGAGGCGTCGGTCGTGGGCGCGCCGTGCGCGTCCAGGCCCCAGGTGTCGGGGATGGGGGTGCCGTTCAGCGCGGCATAGCGGATCTTGCCGCGAGCAACGGTGGAGAGCGCCATGTCGAGCGCGAGGGGCGCCTTCCCATCGCCGCGCGGCAGCGCGAGACCGACCGGGTCGGTGCCGAGAAGCGGCTGCGCCGCGCCGTGCGGCGCCATGGCGCTCGCCGCCGAAGAGATGTTGAAGGCAAAATAGCCGCGCTGTGCCGCGGGGATGGCATACCACGCACCCGTGCCGAAATGGTTGGAGTTTGCCACCGCGACGAACGAAACGCCGTATTTTGCGGCGAGCTCCTCCGCCTTGGCGGCGGCTTTCCGTCCGGCAAGCTGGCCGAGACCGTTCTGCGCGTCGAGCCGCGCCGTACCGCCGGACTCCATCGTGAACGGCATCGGAACGTTTATTGCCGTCGCGCCCGAGCGGAGGCGGGCGATGTACTGCGGCAGACGCAGCAGCCCGTGCGATGTAACGCCCCGGCACTCGGCAAAGAGGATACTGTCGGACAAAAGCACAGCGTCCGGCTCCGAAAGCCCCGCGGCGCAGCAGAGAGCTTCGGAAAAGGCGCGCAGCGCGGCGGCGTCAATGCGCTCTCTCATACGCAAACCTCCGCTTCGGCGACTTGGCCGTGGCCTTCGCCGCGGCTGAGCTGGCGCGCTTCGGGGAGATACCGGCCGAGCATTTCCATCACGATGGCGGCCTGCTGCGCCATGCGTGCGGCGTCCGCCTCTGTGGGCAGCGAGCCGTGGGCGGCCAGAGCGCTGTTGCCGGTTTTGAGATACACCGGCGCGCAGCAGCGCACGATCTCCGGCGCCTCGTAGGTGCGGATGAATCCGCCGGAGGATTCCGGGCAGTCGGTGTGGATATCGAGCGGGACGGAAACACTCGCGCGCAGCGCGCAGAGCATGTCCAGCGAAAGATCGCGCACGGGGTTGATGCTGTCTGCGCCGCAGCGCTCGAGCAGGCGGAACGACGCGCCGTTCCCGTGGCCGCAGTGGGCGCTTGCCTTGAGCACCGTGTCCGCGGGCAGCTCGCCGGCGCGGCGTGCCTCGTTGAGCACCCAGAGAAGTCCCTCGTCGTAAACGAGCAGGCCCCGGATGCCGAGATCGCACACGCGCTTCGCGTCCTCGAGCGCGCGGACGAGCTGCTCCTCGCCGCGCAGCCGGTAGCCGATGACGGCTCCCTGCCGCGAAAGGCGGGTGGCGGAGGTGTCGTAAGCCGCGCGCGGGCCGATCGACACCGTGAGCGCGACGCCGTTGTCGCGGCAGAGCGCGGCATATTCCATAAGCTCTGCGCGTGTGTGACGGAAGGCGCCGAGTGTTTCGTCGATACGGTTGACCGTGATGCCGAGACGCTGCGCCTCGCGCAGCAGCGCTTTGGCTGCGGCCGCGGTGTTCACCGTGGGGATCTCGAGCCCGAACTGCGCCCCGCCGGGGAAGGCCGCCTCCGAGGCCGGGAGAGAATGCAGATCGCCCCCCGGCAGACCCAGGGTGCGCAGAAACGCTCTCGATTCTTCCATCATAACGGCATCGCTCCTTGTTCTAAGAGATACAGAAAAAGTATACCGCATTTTTCCTCCGTTGAAAAGACCTTGACGGGGAAAACAAAATCTCCCCCGTGCGAGCGATCGCACGGGGGAGAAGCCTTCATTTTAGATGCTTTTCCATATAGAACAGCCCGTCGTCCTTGCGGCGGACGCGGTAGCCGTCCATATAGGTGTAGCCCATTTTTTCGTAAAAGCCCAGCGCGGCCGTGGTGGGGATGAGCCAGGCGCGGCGGCACTGCGTATAGAGCTCGTCCTTTTCCAGCGCGTGAAAGAGCATGGTGCCGTAGCCCTTCCCGATGGCCTCCGGCGCGAGGAACAGACCGTAGATCAGACACTCATCGTCCCCGGTCTTGCGGACGCCGCCCATGCCGAGGAGCGTATCCCCGTCGCAGAGCACATACGTGTGCCCGGCCTCGGAAAAGCCGAGGATCGCCTCGGGACGGTATTTTTCCACGAGCAGGGGGATCCAGGGCTCCTCCTCCGGGGCGGTGTGCCGGCTGTTATACTCCAGCAGCGTCCGCGCCGCGAGGCGGCTGAGCGCCTGTTCCTCCCCGGGAACAAACCGGCGTATCTCCATGAGAGAGGATCAGAGCTTTTCCACGGCGTCGGCCATGCCGTCGAGCCAGTCGCCGGAGAATACCTCCATGAGACCGCCGTCGGAGCAGGCGGCGAGACGCGGATCGATCGGGAGCTTGGCAACGTTGGGGATGCCGTGCAGCGCCGCAAGGCCGTCGGCGCGGCTCGCACCGAAGATCTCATGCTTCGCGCCGCAGTCCGGGCAGACATAGTACGACATGTTCTCCACGAGACCGACAACGTTTTTCTTCATCATCGCGGCCATGTTGACCGCCTTTTCCACGATCATGCCGACGAGCTCCTGCGGGCTCGCCACGACGATCACTCCGTCCACCGGCAGCGACTGGAACACCGTGAGCGGCACATCGCCCGTTCCGGGAGGCATATCGACGAACATATAGTCTACATCGCCCCAGTGCACATCCGTCCAGAACTGGTTGACGACGCCCGCGATCACCGGGCCGCGCCAGAGCACTGGCTCCGTCTCTTTTTCGAGCAGGAGGTTGATGCTCATCACCTTGATGCCGGTGTGGGATTCGAGCGGCTCAATGCCGTTTTCGCTCTGGTAGCAGTTGCCGTGGATGTTGAAGGCCTTCGGGATGGAGGGGCCGGTGATGTCGGCATCGAGAATGGCGGTCTTATAGCCGCGGCGCTGCATGAGCACCGCGAGCATCGACGTGACCATCGACTTGCCGACGCCGCCCTTGCCGCTCACCACGGCGATGACCTTGCCGACGCGGGAGGCGCTGTTCAGCGGCTGAAGAAGGCTCTGCGGTTCGGTGCGCTCGCCGCAGGACGAGCCGCAGGTCGAACAATCGTGTGTGCATTCGCTCATAGGTAAAAATTCTCCTTGGAAATGATAATGTGTGATTTACAGCCCCAGCAGGGCGGAGGCGATGGAAAAATAGATCAGCAGGGAAAGAACGTCCACGATCGTCGTGATGAAGGGGCTCGCCATGACCGCGGGGTCAAACCCCAGCTTTTCCGCGAGGATCGGCAGCGAGCAGCCGACGAGCTTTGCGATGAACACGACGCACACGAGCGTCAGGCATACGACCGCCGCGACGAGCGCGGTGACGCCGTTGTGGAGCAGAAGATTGTCCACGAGCATCATCTTCACAAAGTTTGCGCCCGCAAGGCACACGCCGCAGAGAACGCTCACACGCATCTCCTTCCACACGACTGCCCAGAGATCGGAAAATTCGATCTCGTCGAGAGCGAGACCGCGGATGACGGCGACGGACGCCTGCGTGCCGCTGTTGCCGCCCGTGCCGGAGAGCATTGGGATGAACGACGAAAGCACAAGGCATGCCGCGAGCTGGTTTTGGAAATGGTTGATGATGAGCCCTGTGAACGTGGCCGAGAGCATGAGGATGAGAAGCCACGGGATACGTGCTTTCCATGTCTCGACAACGCTCGTATAGAGATACGGCCGCTCCGAGGGGGCCATACCGGCCATCTTTTCAATGTCCTCGGTGGCCTCTTCTTCCATGACGTCGATGGCGTCGTCCACGGTGACGATGCCGACGAGCCGGTTTTCGGTGTCCACGACCGGGAGGGCGTTGAAGTTATACTTGGAGAACATCTGCGCGACGGTCTCCTGGTCCTCGGACGTTGTGACGGAAATGACGTTCGGCTCCATGATGTCTTCAATGACATCGTCGTCGTCCGCGAGGATGAGCGTCCGCAGTGAGAGCGCGCCGATGAGCTGCCCCTTGTCGGTCACATAGCAGGTGTTGATCGTTTCCTTGTCAACGCCGGTGCGCTTGATGCGCTTGGTCGCCTCCTCCACGGTCATCTGCGGGCGGAGAGAGACGAACTCCGTCGTCATGATGCTGCCTGCGCTGTCCTCCGGATAGCGCAGGATCTCGTTGATCATCCGGCGCATGTCGGGATCGGCCTGCCGGAGGATGCGCTTTACGACGTTTGCGGGCATCTCCTCTACGAGATCAACCGCGTCGTCCACGTACAGCTCGTCCACGACCTCTTTGAGCTCGGTGTCCGAAAAGCCGCGGATGAGCAGCTCCTGCTGCTCGGGCTGCATTTCAACGAACGTCTCCGCGGCCAGCTCCTTCGGCAGCAGCCGAAAAAGGAGCGGCAGGGCAAGCTCGTCCGTTTCTTCAAAAACCGCCGCCACATCCGCCGGGTTCATCGTTACGAGAATGTCCCGGAGCGTGGCGTATTTCTTCCCCTCGACAAGCGCGGAGAGCGTGCTTTCGAGAGTGACGGTAGTCTCTGCCATCGGGTCTTACCTCCTTGAATTTTTTGGGGAGCTAAGACACAGGAGGGCGGATTATGCGCCGGCGGCCACAGATGCCGGCGGTATTTCCATCGACAATCGACCCTCGCCTGTGCCGCTGGTACTGTGACCGGATTCCATGACCTTCACCTCACATAAATCAAAATAAAATACGAAGTCTGTTAACTTATCTATTATATGCCCAAATGCCCCGCAAGTCAAACCGAAACGGGCGTTAATTTCCGCTTTTGCCGTCGATTTCCGGCAATTCGGCGCGCTCGATCTTTTTGATCTGCTTTTCGTATTTGGTCCGCGCGCCCATCACTTCGCGCCCGCAGCCGAGACAGCGGAGCTTAAAGTCTGCGCCGATGCGCAGCACCTCCCACCGGCACGCGCCGCAGGGGTGATTTTTTTTCAGAACAAGAATGTCTCCGACACGGATATCCATACATATTTTTCCTCCAAATCGGGAAATATCCCCACAGGGGGTGATTCAATGTATACACAGCAGCTCACGGCGCGGTTTCCGACCGGGGATGAGATGAACGCCGCGCTCGCCGACCTTCGCCGCAGCGGGGCGGTGTGCCACACCGGGGCGATCCCGTACGACGGAATGGGGCCGTCGCCGGTGCTCCGCTTCTCGGTGCGCGAAGCGGATCTCTGTCTGGCGAAGGCCATCATTCGCCATGCGGGCGGACGCGTATAACGCGAATATTTTTCTCTCCCTCAGTCAGCGGCTTATAGCCGCTGCCAGCTCCCTCGTCAGAGGGAGCCTTTTTCATGCCTCCCTCTGACGAGGGAGGTGGATTTTGCCGCAGGCAAAAGACGGAGGGAGAGAATCTTATTTTTTTATCAGCTCCCAGTACGCTTTCGCTGCCTGTTCGGTCTTGTTGTCGCCGTATTCGTAGTAGTGCGCGTTTTTGAGCGAATCGGGCAGATACTGCTGCCGCACCCAATGACCGGGGTAATTATGCGGGTACTTGTACCCCTGCTCGCGCTCGAAGCCCGTGCCGTCGGCGTGGACATTCTGCATCTCGCGCGGGATATTGCCGCTCTTCCCGGCGCGCACGTCGGCGCGCGCGGCGTCGATCGCGGCAACGACGCTATTCGACTTCGGCGCGGTGGCGAGCAGGATGCACGCCTGCGCGAGCGGGAGCTGTGCCTCCGGCAGGCCGAGCTGCAAGGCGTTATCCACGCACGCCTTCACGATGCTCACCGCCTGAGGGTACGCCATGCCGATGTCCTCGCTCGCCGAGCAGAGGATGCGCCGGCACGCGCCGGGGAGATCGCCCGCTTCGAGCAGCCGGGCAAGATAGTGCAGCGCTGCGTCCGCATCGGAGCCGCGCAGCGATTTCATGAGCGCAGAGACAACGTCGTAGTGTTCGTCGCCCTCGCGGTCGTAGCGCATGGCGCTCCGCTGCGTCACGGCGCGGGCGTCGTCCGGCGAGAGTACGACTTTTCCGTCGATGCGCGGCGCGGCGGTGAACAAAAGCTCCACGGCGTTGAGCGCCTTGCGCACATCGCCGCCGCAGCCCTGCGCCACGAGCGTCACGACCTCGTCCGGGCAGTCGGCCTCGATGCCCTCGCGCTCCGAGAGCAGCCGCACGGCGCGGCGCACCGCGCCCTCCACGTCACGCGGCGAGATCGCCTTGAACTCAAACACCGTGCTGCGTGAGAGAACGGCGTTGTATACATAAAAGTACGGGTTCTCCGTAGTGGACGCAATGAGCGTGATCGAGCCGTTCTCGATGAATTCCAGCAGGCTCTGCTGCTGCTTTTTGTTGAAGTACTGGATCTCGTCGAGATACAGGAGAATGCCGTTCGGCGCGAGCATGGTGTCGAGCTCGTCGATGATCGCGCGGATATCCGCGAGCCCCGCGGTCGTGGCGTTGAGCTTTCGCAGCGTGCGGTTCGTCTTTTCCGCGATGATGCGCGCGACGGTCGTTTTGCCCGTGCCGGACGGGCCGTAAAAGATCATGTTCGGGATATCGCCGCTCTCGATAATGCGGCGCAGCAGCCCGCCTTTGCCGAGAATGTGGTTCTGGCCGACGACGTCGTCCAGCTCCGTCGGACGCAGCTCGTCCGCCAGCGGGCGGTATTTTTTCTCCGGCAATCGGAACGCCTCCTTTGAAAATGCGAAATACGGGAGAGAAACCTCTCAGCCACGGTGCTTTGCGCCGTGACAGCTCCCCTATTAGGGGAGGTGTCAAATCCGGAGGTTTTGACGGAGGGGTTTTCCTGCAATCAAAAGTATTATACCGTTTTTCCGCCGCTAAAACAACCGCGAATCTTGCCATCCGCCGCCGCATCGTGTAAAATTGGCGGCGAGGTGATTCTCATGCGGACAAAGGAACAGATCGACGGCATTCTCGCCGCGCTCGAGCGCGAATACCCGATGGCGGACTGCACGCTCACCGAGCGGGACGCCTGGCGGCTGCTCGTGCAGGTGCGGCTCGCCGCGCAGTGCACCGACGCGCGCGTGAATCTCGTCACGCCCGCGCTCTTTGCGCGCTTCCCGACCGTGGAGGCCATGGCAGCGGCGGACATCGGCGAGGTCGAGGAACTCATCCGCTCCTGCGGCTTTTACCACGGCAAGGCGCGCGATCTCGTATGGCAGGCGCAGCGCATCGCGGAGGTCTACGGCGGTAAGGTGCCGGACAATATGGACGATCTCTTAACGCTCCCCGGCGTCGGGCGCAAGAGCGCCAATCTCATTCTTGGCGACGTATTTCACCAGCCCGGCGCGGTCGTGGTGGATACGCACTGCATCCGCCTTTCGAACCGCATGGGGCTCGTGGACAACGAGAAGGATCCCGCGCGCATCGAAAAGCAGCTGCGCGCCGTCCTCCCGCCGGAGAAATCCAACGACTTCTGCCACCGGCTCGTGCTCCACGGCCGCGCCGTGTGCACCGCACGTAAGCCGTTCTGTGACATTTGTTGCTGTGCGGCGTACTGTAAAACGTTAAATCAGTAAAATTTTCTCTTGCATTTCCCGCATATACGGCGTATAATCCTCATATTATTTTTTGAGAGTACGCGGAAAAAAGAGGGGAAATGCAATATGACGATCTATGACCACTGGCTGTACCGGTTTCTGACGGGACCGCTGAACAACGTGGCATGGCTGTACATCCTGCTGCCGTGCGTGTTCGCCGGGGGCATTTATCTGACCGTGGGCAGCGGAGCGGTGCAATTCCGCCGCTTCGGCTATGCGATGAAAAACACCGCCGGCAAGCTTTTCAAAAAGCAGGAGACGGCGCACGGGGCCGTAACGCCGCTGCAGGCTGTGACAACGGCGCTCGCCGCGACCGTCGGCACCGGCAACATCGTCGGCACGTCGCAGGCGATCGCCATGGGCGGCTACGGTGCGGTGTTCTGGCTGTGGATGGCGGCGCTGCTCGGCATGGTCATCAAGTATTCGGAAGTTCTTCTGGCCGTCAAGTACCGCGAGCGCGACGCGCGCGGCGACTGGGTCGGCGGCCCAATGTACTATATCAAAAACGGCATGGGCGACAAGTGGAAGTGGCTCGCCGGGGCGTTCAGCATGCTGGCCGCGCTCGCGGCGTTCGGCATCGGCAACATGTCGCAGGCCAACTCCATCGTCGGCTCGGTGACGGACGCGGTGTGCGCCGTGAACCCCGATTTCAGCGGACAGATCGCGCTGCGCTGGGGGCTCGGCATCGGGCTTGCGCTGCTTACGGCGCTCGTCCTCTTCGGCGGCATCAAGCGCATCGGCGCCGTGACGGAAAAGCTCATCCCGTTCATGAGCGTGGCGTATATCATCATGGCGCTCATCGTCATCTTCGGCAACATCGGCGGCATCGGCCGGGCGTTTAAGGAGATCTTCTCCGCGGCGTTCGCGCCCCGCGCGGTGCTCGGCGGCGCGGCGGGCATCACGATCCGCCAGGCGGTCGTCTGGGGTCTGCGCCGAAGCGCCTTCTCCAACGAGGCCGGTCTTGGCTCTGCGCCGATCGCGCACGCCGCCGCGCACTGCGACGGCCCGGTCGAGCAGGGCATTTACGGCATTTTCGAGGTGTTCATGGACACCATCGTCATCTGCACGCTCACCGCGCTCACGATCATCATCAGCGGCGTGGACGTGACGTTTGGCGTAAAGCCGGGCAGCGCGCTTATCACGGCGGCGTTTGGCACGGTATTCAACGGCACGTTCTCCTCGGTGTTCATCGCCGTGGCGCTCACGCTCTTTGCGTATTCCACGATCCTCGGCTGGTCGCTTTATGGCTCGCGCTGCGTGCAGTACCTGCTGGGGCTTCGCGCCGCGAAGGTCTATCAGCTCGTGTTCATCATCGTGATCGTTGTCGGCAGCGTTTCCTCGCTCGACTTTGTATGGAACATCGCCGACACGCTCAACGGCCTCATGGCGATCCCGAACTTCATTGCGCTCTTCGCGCTGAGCCCTGTGATCTTCAAGATCACCAAGGAACATTTCCGCGGCGTCGATCTCGCAAGCGCCAAGCACGAATAAATAAGGGAAATCCCGTCTCGATCGAGACGGGATTTTTCATCGGGCTAAAGGGCTCGCCACAGTTTACTCCCGCAGGAGCAAATAAAGTCTCAATCATTTTCTCCGGCGACATGTGCGTCGGAGAAAATTCCTCTCGGCTCGCAAACGTGCGAACGTAGTGAGTGCGCTGCGGCGAGCTGCTATCCCCTCAAACAAACCCCTCAACGGAGTGGGGCTTGTTTGAAGCTTTTCCGGTTACGGTTTTCTGCGTTCAGCGCAGTTTTTCCGGTGCTGTATCTGTCA
>ENA-UOIY01000954-UOIY01000954.1-human-gut-metagenome-genome-assembly--contig:-P114-NODE-954-length-37763-cov-7.654238_pt1 | contig 37763 bp, 31 predicted proteins | sample MGYA00242335_ERZ723882 | MGnify/ENA metagenome assembly ERZ723882
TGGCGATCTCGCCCATGTGCTTGATGACTTCCTTCTTGGGCAGCATGTCGAAGGTGCCGTCCTCCTGCATCCGCTTGAGCTGGTTGAGCCGGTCCACGCGGGTGCGCATGGTCTTGAAGTTGGTCATCATGCCGCCCAGCCAGCGGGCGTTGACATAGTACATATTGCAGCGCAGGGCCTCGTCCTTGATGGCCTCCTGTGCCTGCTTCTTGGTACCCACGAACAGCAGGGACTGGCCGTTCTCGGACAGCTGGCGCACGAAGTTATAGGCCTCCTCCAGCTTCTTCACGGTCTTCTGCAGGTCGATGATATAGATGCCGTTGCGCTCCGTGTAAATGTAGGGAGCCATCTTGGGGTTCCAGCGGCGGGTCTGGTGACCGAAGTGGACACCGGCCTCCAGCAGGGCCTTCATGGATACGATGTTCTGGTTTGCCATGTTTGTTCATTTCTCCTTTGAATTTAGTTTCTTACCTCCAGAGGCTTCCTCCCCCCGGCCAACCTTGCGGCACCGACCGGAAGTCCGCCCCTGTGCGGAATGCTGAAATATCATACCACAGTCTATAGCTGTTTGCAAGGGATTTTTTGCGGCTTTCCCGGAAAATCAGCGGTTTTTTCGCCGTATTGTCCCGGCTCAGCCCCAGCGGCGGCGCTTTTTGTCCTCCTCCCGCCGCTGGAAGGGCTTGTCGATGAGGATGATGTCGTCCCCGAACCGCTGCACGCAGTCCCATGGGACGTAGAAATCCTCCCCCCTGCCGAACAGGCCGAAGAAGCGGCAGGGGCCGAACACGATGAGGGCCTTGACCTCCCCCTCCGGGACCTTCAGCTCCAGATCCCCCACGAAGCCCAGTCGCCGCCCGTCGCAGATATTGATGACCTCCTTGCGCCGCAGGTGCGAAAATCGTTCCATCATGCTGTTCCACCTCGGAACCAGCCTATGCTGCACCGGGCCGGTCCTATGTCCGTTTTTCCGCCAGACACAGGGTGCCTGTCCAGCCCTCCGGCAGCTGCACCGGGAAGAAGGCATAGCCCGGCAGGGCGAAGCCCTCCGGCGTCAGGAAGGACGCCGGCTCCCGCAGCTGCCCCAACCGGCCGCCCCGGCACTTCAGCAGCGCCTCCTTGGCGGTCCACAGCCGGAAGAACGCCGCATCGTCGGCGGCATGGGATCGCTCCTCCGGGGAAAGATGCTCCCATACCCGCCGGGGCGCAGGCCGCACCAGCTCCACATCCAGCCCCACCGGGCGGTCCGCCACGGCGCAGGCCGCCAGCCCACGGCTGTGGCTGATGCTGAGATACAGGCCGTCCGTCAGGGGCTTTCCCTGTGCGTCGTATCGTAGGGGTGCCTCCTCCGGCGGGCAGTGCAGCGCCGCCGCCAGCAGCTCACGGGCCAGTCCCTCGCCGCAGACCGTCTCCCGGTCATCCGGCATCCTTTCGGCTCGCTTCCGCCGCTGAGGGGACAGCCAGCTGCGCCACAGGGCCATCCGCTGGGGCGGCACCTGCGTGATCTGAATATACCGCACCATATCAGAACAGGGTGATCTGGCTGGTATCCGCCATACCTGCGAAGGAACCCAGCGCCTTCAGCTGCTCGATATGGGTCTTGGAGAGCTTGTTGCAGCAGGTGGAGAACTCCTCCACCGAGATGAAGCGCTTTCCCTTGCGCTTTTCCACGGTATCCAGAGCCGCCGACTCGCCCAGTCCCCGAACGGAGATGAAGGGCGGCAACAGGCCGTTCTCCGTGATCCTGAAGGCGGTGGCGTCGGAGTCGTAGATGCTGATGGTATCAAAGTGGAAGCCACGCAGATAGAACTCGTAGCACACCTCCAGCGTCACCATCAGGTTCTTCTCCACAGCGGTGGCATCCTTGTTGTTCTCGATCTCCCGGATCTTCTGTTTCACGGCGTCGATACCGGCGCAGCAGTACTCGGCGTCGAAGGCCTTGGCCCGGACGGTGAAGAAGGTGGCGTAGAAGGCCAGCGGCCGGTGGACCTTGAACCATGCGATGCGGAAGGCCATCATGACGTAGGCCACGGCGTGGGCCTTGGGGAACAGATAGCCGATCTTGGCCAGCGAGTCGATATACCACTGGGGGACGTTATGCTCCTGCATGGCCTCCACCCAGCCCTCCTGAAAGCCGCCCTTTTTCACCTTGCCCTTACGGACGGCCTCCATGATCTTGAAGCTCATTTTGGGGTCCAGCCCCATGGAAATCAGATACAGCATGATATCGTCACGGCAGCCCACCGTCTCCAAAACGGAGGCGGTACCGCTGACGATCAGCTCCCGTGCGTTGCCCAGCCACACATCCGTGCCGTGGGAAAAGCCGGACAGGCGCACCAGCGTATTGAAATCCTTGGGCAGGGTGTCCATCAGCATCCCACGGGTGAAGCGGGTGTTGAACTCCGGGATGGCCACGGCGCCGGTGGGGCCCAGCAACTCGTCGTTTTCAAAGCCCAGCACCTTGGAGGAAACAAAAATGCTCATGGTGTCCGGATCGTCCAGCGGGATCTGGCGGGCGTTGACGCCGGTAAGATCCTCCAGCATCCGGATCATGGTGGGGTCATCGTGACCCAGCATATCCAGCTTCAGGAGGTTATCCTCCATGCAGTGGTATTCAAAATGGGTGGTGATGGTATCGGCGTCCTCGGCATCCGCCGGGTGCTGCACGGCGGTGAAATCCTCCACATCCATGTCATCCGGCACCACCACCAGACCGCCGGGGTGCTGGCCCGTGGTGCGCCGCACCCCCACGCAGCCCTGAATGAGGCGGTTCTCCTCGGCACGGGACACCTCCCGGCCGTTCTCCTCCAGATAGTGCTTGACAAAGGGGTACACCGTCTTGTCCTTCAGGGTGCCGATGGTACCGGCCCGGAACACCTGCGTCTCACCGAACATCTCCACGGCGTGGCGGTGGGCTCTGGCCTGATATTCCCCGGAAAAGTTCAGGTCGATATCCGGCACCTTGCCGCCGCCGTAGCCCAGGAACGTCTCAAAGGGGATGTCGAAGCCGTCCTTGACGTACTGCTCCCCGCAGACGGGGCAGACCTTATCCGGCATATCGGCGCCGCAGCCGAAGCTGCCGTCGGTGATGAACTCCGAATGGCGGCACTTGGGGCAGCGGTAGTGGGGCGGCAGGGAGTTGACCTCGGTGATACCCGACATATAGGCCACCAGCGACGAGCCCACAGAGCCTCGTGAGCCTACCAGATAGCCGTTTTCCAGGCTCCGCTGCACCAGCTTTTGTGCCGACATATACACCACGTCGTACTTGCCCAGAATACTGCCCAGCTCCACGTTCAGGCGGTCCACGATCAGCTGGGGCGGCTGGTCGCCGTACAGCTCGTGGCACTTGTCCCACACCAGACGGTTCAGGTCCTCCTCGGAGTTTTCCAGCCTCGGCGGGAACAGCTGGCCCGGCGGCAGCAGCTCGATCTCCTCCACCAGATCCGCAATATGGCGGGGATTGGTCACCACCACCTCATATGCCTTGTCCTCCCCCAAATAAGAGAACTCCTCCAGCATCTCGTCGGTGGTCTTGAAGTAGATGGGCAGCGGCGCATCGGCATCGGGGAACTTCTTGCTGGCCAGCAGCACATGGCGATAGATCTCGTCCTCCGGCTCCTGAAAATGCACGTCGCCGGTGGCGCAGACGGGCTTATGCAGCTCCTCCCCCAGCCGGACGATGGTGCGGTTATACTCCCGCAGCTCCTCCTCCGACTGCACGTCGCCGTTTCGCAGCATGAAGAGATTGTTGCAAATGGGCTGTATCTCCAGATAGTCGTAGAAGGAGGCAATGCGCTTGAGCTCCGCCCAATCCTTGTGATCCGTCACCGCCCGGAACAGCTCGCCCGCCTCGCAGGCCGAGCCGATGATCAGCCCCTCCCGGTGGGTAATGAGCTCCGTCTTGGGGATGATGGGCACCCGCTTGAAGTATTTCAGGTTGGAAGCGGAGATCAGCTGATACAGGTGCTTGAGGCCCAGCTTGTTCTTTGCCAGAATGATGATGTGCTTGGGAAAGCGGCTGGTCTTGCTGCCCTGAGGCCGCAGCTTCAGCATCTCCCCGTTGATCTCCTGCAGGCGGTGGATGCCCAACTCCCGCTCCATCTTCTCGAAGAAGGGGATCAGCATATAGGCCACCATGGCCGCATCGTCCGAAGCCCGGTGGTGGTTGAAGGCGGGCAGATCCAGATGCTCTGCCACGATATCCAGCTTATACTTGTGCAGCTCCGGCAGCAGATTCTGTGCCAAAATCAGGGAGTCCACATAGGTGGGATCGAAGGGAAGGCCCACCTTCCGGCACCCGGCCCGGATGAAGCTGATGTCAAATTCGGCGTTGTGGGCCGCCAGCGGGCGATCCCCCACAAACTCCAGAAAACTCGTCAGGGCCTCCTTCAGCTGGGGAGCGTCGGCCAGCATGGCATCCGTGATGCCCGTCAGGCCCACGATCTCCGGCGTCAGGCGGCGGTTGGGGTTGACGAAGGTCTGAAACCGCTCCGCCACCTCGCCGTTGCGCAGCACCACGGCGCCGATCTCCGTGATGGCCTCCCGCTCCACCTTCAGGCCCGTGGTCTCGATGTCGAAGCACACGATCTCGTCGGCAAAATTCTGATCCTGCGGACCGTGGATGGCGATGCGGTCGTCGAGGTTGTTGACATAATACCCCTCCACGCCGTAGAGGATCTTGATCTTTCCCTTGGCGGTGTGCCATGCATCCGGGAAGGACTGGGCTACGCCGTGGTCGGTGATGGCGATGGCGGGGTGTCCCCAGGAGATGGCCTGCTTGATGACGGCGGCCGTGTCCGTCAGGGCGTCCATGTTGGACATCTTCGTATGCAGGTGCAGCTCCACCCGCTTCTCCGGGGCCGTGTCCTTGCGGCCCTCATGGGGAACCTTCATGATGTGGTAGGGCTTGAGCTGAATGTCCTTGCCGTCACGGGTCAGCTCCGGCTGCCCCTGCACCCGCAGCCACATACCGGGGGTGATGGCGTTCTGCAGGGCCAGCGCCTCCTGCCCCTCGGTATATTTGCGCACGGTGACGGAGCTCTGATAGTCCGTCATGTCGAAGCTCAACATCCACATACCGGGGCGCTTGGTCTCCCGGCACTCGGCGGCAAAGACCTTGCCCTCCACGATGGCCGTACCCATTTTCACGTTCAGCTCCGTCATGGAGACGGGCTTGCCCTTGATCTCCTTGCCCAGCAGCACCTCGGTACCGCCGCTTTTCTTCTCCGCCTTCCGGTCATGAATGGTGAGATGCAGCCGGTGCAGGCCGTACTGCCGGGTCAGCAGCTGCTCCAGCGCCGTCTGGGCTGCCTCCGGGATGCGCTCCCCGGTGGCCACGTCCAGCTCCAGCGCCCGCTGTTTCACGTCCAGCGCTCCGCCTGTGACGACGGCATCGTGGAACAGCAGCCGCAGTTCTCTGGGCGGCACGAAGCTTTCAAAAAAATCAAAAAATGTGATCTGTTCCCTCATAGCGCACTCCTGCTGTCATAGTCGGTCGATTTCGTCCATCAAAGCGTCCACCAGTTTGTCCTGCGGCACCTTGTAAAGGATCTCCCCCTTACAGAACACCAGACCCTCGCCGTCGCCGCCGGCGATGCCCACGTCCGCCGCACGGGCCTCCCCCGGCCCGTTGACCACGCACCCCATCACCGCCACGGTGATGGGCTTGGTGCAGCCCTCCAACCGGCGCTCTACCTCCCGTGCAATGGGGATCATGTCGTATTTTGTGCGGCCGCAGGTGGGGCAGGAGATGAGGTTCGGCCCCGTTTGCCGCAGTCCGGCGGCAGAGAGGATATCCTTGGCCGCACGCACCTCCTCCACCGGGTCGGCGGTGAGGCTCACCCGAATGGTGTCGCCGATGCCCTGACACAGCAGGCCGCCGATGCCGATGGCGGATTTCAGTACCCCCATCCGGGGCGTACCCGCCTCTGTGACTCCCAGATGCAGGGGGTAATCCGTCTGTCGGCGCAGCAGCTGATAGGCCGCCATGTTCACCGGCACACGGGAGCACTTCACGGAGATGCAGATGTCGTCGAAATTGCAGTCGTTCAGCAGGCGGACATGGCCCATGGCACTCTCCACCAGCGCCTCCGGGGTGACGCCGCCGTATTTTTGCAGCAGTTCCCGCTCCAGCGAGCCGCCGTTGACACCGATGCGGATGGGGATGCCCTCGCTGCGGCAGGCGTCCGCCACGGCCCGCACCTTCTCCTGTGAGCCGATGTTGCCGGGGTTGATGCGGATCTTATCGATGCCCTGCCGCACGCACTCCAGCGCCAGCTTGTAGTCGAAGTGGATATCCGCCACCAGCGGGATGTGGATGGCCCGGCGGATGCGACCCACGGCCTGCGCCGCCGCCATATCCGGCACCGCCACCCGGATGATATCGCACCCCGCCTCCTCCAGCCGGAGGATCTGGGCCACGGTGGCGGCCACATCCTCCGTCCGGGTGTTGCACATGGACTGGATGGCGATATCCGCCCCGCCGCCTACCGGGACGCTGCCCACATGAATTTGCTTGCTCATGGCTGATTCCTCCTCAGTTTATCCCCCTCCATGGGGCAAAAACGCACCACAGGGACGGGAAGCCGCTCCCCGTCCCGTGTGCTCTTTCTCTCTTACCGAAACAGCTTCCACACGTCCTGAAAGGTGATGACCAGCATCAGCAGCATCAGCAGCGCGAAGCCGGCCAGATGGACGTAGCTCTCGAATTTTTCCGGAATTTTCTTGCGGATGGTCAGCATACACAGGGCGTTGACCACCAGAAAGAAGATCTTTCCGCCGTCCAGCGCCGGCAGGGGCAGCAGGTTCATCACCGCCAGATTCACCGCCAACAGTGCCGCCAGATAGGCGATGTTCTCCACCGCCGCCGAGGCGCTCTCCGCCTGTTCGCCCACGTCCGTGATGGTGGAGACGATGCCCACCGGGCCGCTGACGTCCTTGAGGCCCGCCTCACCGGTCACCAGCATCTGCAGGGACAGGCGCACGATCCGCACGAAGTCCACGGCGTTGTTCCAGCTGTACCGGAGGCGGCTGCCTACGGTGGCCTCCTCCGCCCCGAACATCAGGCCGAAGCCCGTGTAGGTCTGGCCCTGCTGGTCGGTGTACTCCGCCCGCTCCATGGGGAAGTCCTTCAGGGTCACGGTCTGACCGTCACGCTTGACCTTCAGGTCGAATACGCCGGTCTTGTTGCGGCCCAGCAGCAGACTCACGTCACTGTAAACATACACCCGCTCACCGTCGATGCTCACCAGACGGTCCCCCACCTGCAGGCCGCTCTCGCTCTGGAGGGGGCAGCCGTCGGCAAAGTCCGTGATGACCGGGACGTAAAATGCTTTGGCCCCGGCGTACAGGGCGACGATGATGATCAGGCCCGTCAGAAAGTTCATAAAGGCCCCGGCGGCAAAAATGATGAGTTTTTTCCAGAAGCTCTGGTTATTCAGGGCCGTGGGGTCGTTGGAGTCCTCCTCCTCGCCCTCCATGGCACAAAAACCGCCGATGGGCAGCAGCCGCAGAGAGTAGGTGGTATCCCCCTTGGTCTTGTGCAGGATGGTGGGGCCCATACCGATGGAAAATTCGTTGACCCGCACACCGCAGGCCTTGGCCGCCAGAAAATGGCCCAGCTCGTGTACGGCGATGAGTACGCCGAAAATCAGGATCGCAGCAATAATATAGATCATGGTTCCTCCTACCGGTTCAGTACAGCGGCACGGGCCAGTCTGTCTGCCTCCAGTATATCCTCCAGAGAGGGCGTATATTTCACCTCCACCCGGCACAGGGCGTCCTCCACCCGCCGGGCGATGTCGTTAAAGCCGATCTCCTGCCGCAGGAACAGGCCCACGGCCTCCTCATTGGCACCGTTCATGATGGCACAGGCGGTGCCGCCCGTCCGGGCGCACCGGCGGGCAATGGCCAAACAGGGAAATGCCTCCGTATCCGGGGCCTGAAAGGTCAGCGGCCCGCAGGACAGCAGATCCAGCGTCCGATCCGGTGTCTCGGCCCGGTAGGGCCATGTGAAGGCGTAACGGATCGGCAGCTTCATATCTGCCGTTCCCAGCTGGGCGATCATGGCCCCGTCCCGGTACTCCACCAGCGAATGGACGATGCTCTGGCGGTGGATCACCGCCTCCACCTGTTCCACCGGCAGCCGGTACAGCCGCATGGCCTCGATGATCTCCAGTCCCTTGTTCATGAGGGTGGCCGAGTCGATGGTGATCTTGGCCCCCATGCTCCAGTTAGGGTGCTTCAGAGCATCCGCCGGGGTCTTATGCTCCAGTTCCTCATGGCTCAGGCCGAAAAACGGCCCACCGGAGCAGGTCAGCAGCAGACGCTTTACCTCCCGGCGATCCCGGCAGCCCTGCAGGCTCTGGAAAATGGCCGAGTGCTCCGAATCCACCGGCACGATCTCGGCGCCGCAGCGCTCCGCCTCCGCCATCACCAGCTCGCCGGCGCACACCAGCGTCTCCTTATTGGCCAGAGCGATGCGCTTTTTCTCCCGGATAGCCGCCAGCGTGGGTTCCAGTCCAACGCTGCCCATGACGGCGGTGACCACCGTGTCCGCCTCCGGCAGCGTCGCCGCCTCCAGAAGCCCCTCCGGCCCCTCCGCCACCCGGATATCCGTGTCGGACAGCCGCAGCCGCAGCTCTCCCGCCGCCGCCCGGTCATACAGCACCGCCAGCTTCGGATGGAGCTGGCGAGCCTGCTGCTCCAGCAGATCCACCTGGCGGTTGGCCGTCAGCGCCGCCACCGTCAGTCCCAGCTCCTGCACCACCTGCAGCGTCTGCCGCCCGATGGAGCCGGTGGAACCCAAGACCGCAACAGTCTTTGTCATAATCGTTTCTCCTTGTTACAGGCCGATGACCCAGCAGGTCATGAGCCACAACACCGGCGCAGCAAACAGCACACTGTCGAACCGGTCCAGCACGCCGCCGTGACCCGGCAGCAGCCGCCCATAGTCCTTGATGCCGTACTGGCGCTTGATGGCCGAAAAGCTCAGGTCGCCCAGCTGGCCCATGAGAGCGCCCACCAGACCCATGAGGATGCAGCCGCCGATGTGCAGGGGCTGCAGGGTACAGAGGTAAAAGATGATCCGGAAGATCACCATGCCCAGCACGCCGCCGACAAGGCCGCCCACGGCGCCCTCCACAGTCTTGTGGGGGCTTACCAGCGGCGACAGCTTGTGCTTGCCGCAGGCCATACCGGTAAACAGGGCCGCCGAATCGCTGCAGAAGGCCGCCACCAGCGGCACCAACACCAGTCCGCCGCCGTAGAGCAGCAGCCGCAGCAGCAGCAGGCAGCTGAAGGAGGCCGGGATGGCCAGCCCCGCCAGCGCCATGACGCACACATCCAGCAGGGTCAGGGCGTGGGGCTTGCCGTAGGTCAGCACACCCGCCGCCGGCAGCGCTATCACGCCCACCAGCAGCAGCCCGTCCACGATGCCCAGCGGCAGCTGCCACCCATGGCCCGCACCGTAAAAATGCAGCACCACTAATATGCCCATCACCGCCGGCAGCGCCGTCCAGCGCCGGGTCTTTTCCGGCCCGCACACAGCCGCCAGCAGCTCATGGGTGCCCACCACGCTCAGCGCTGCCAACAGCGCCGCCGTGGCCCAGTCCGGTGCCACGCACAGGATGGCCAGCAGCAGCGGGATGCCGATCACCGCCACGATAATTCTCTGTTTCATATGCTTTCCTCTTTATTTTATCCCGCCGAACCGGCGGTCACGCTGCTGATACGCCACGATGGCCCGGTCCATATCCTCCGGCCCGAAGTCCGGCCACAGGGTATCGCAGAAATACAGCTCCGAATAGGCGCACTGCCACAGCAGAAAGCCCGACAGCCGCTCCTCTCCGCTGGTGCGGATGATGAGCTCCGGATCCGGGAGACCGTCCGTAAACAGGTAGCCGGAGAATCGCTCCTCATCCAGCTCCTCCGGGCGGCAGCGGCCCTCCACACAGTCGGCGGCAAAGTGCCGGGCCGCCCGCAGCAGCTCATCCCGGCCGCCGTAGTTCAGGCAGACGTTGGCCTGAAAGCCCTGAATGTGGGAGGATATCTCGTTGGTGCGCCGGGCCAGCTCCTGCAGCTCCGGCGAAAGGGCGCTCATGTCCCCCAGAAACCGCAGCCGGATCTGATCCCGCTCCATGGAGTCGATGGCCTCCAGCATATACTGCTTCAGAAGGCCCATGATGGTGTTGACCTCGTCCGCCGGGCGCTTCCAGTTCTCCGTGGAGAATGCGTATACCGTCAGGTACTCCACTCCCAGCTCCTTGCAGTAGGTAGCGATCTTGCGGAACACCTCCGCCCCCACCTTATGTCCGGCGGTGCGGGGCAGGCCCCGACGCTTGGCCCATCTCCCGTTGCCGTCCATGATAACAGCGATATGGCGGGGAAGGCGGTTTTCATCCACCTGCCCCGCCGTATGATGCTTCTTTTTGGAAAACAGGCCCATCAGACAGACATGAGTTCCTTTTCTTTGGTATCCAGCAGCTTATCCAGCTCCTTGCAGTGATCGTCGGTCATCTTCTGCAGGTCCTTCTCAGCCAGCTTCAGCTCGTCCTCGGTGATCTCGGAGGCCTTCTGCATCTTCTTGAACGCCTCCAGCGCATCCCGGCGGATGTTGCGGATGGCCACCTTGCCGCCCTCGTTGTACTTGCGGATCTGCTTGACCAGATCCTTGCGGCGCTCCTCCGTCAGCTGGGGGAAGGCCAGCCGGATGGACTTGCCGTCATTCTGGGGATTGATGCCCAGATCGGACTCCTGAATGGCCTTCTCAATGCCCTTCAGGGCCGAGGCGTCCCAAGGGGTGATGAGCAGCGTCCGGGGATCGGGGGACGCCACCGCAGCGATCTGCTGGATGGGGGTGGGGGTGCCGTAGTAGTCCACCTGAATGCGGTTGAGGACGGATGCGTTGGCCCGTCCGGCCCGCACGGCTCCGAAGTCACGCTCCACCGCCTCCACGCTCTTCTTCATCTTTTCCTCGTATACCTTGTAGTGTTCCTTCAGCATGGTTATGCCTCCTTCACGATCGTTCCGATTTTTTCGCCCCGCAGCACACGCACGATATTATACGGGTCTTTCAGTGCAAACACCAGCACCGGGATGTGGTTGTCCATGGACAGGCTGGTGGCGGTGGAATCCATCACCGCCAGATGACGCTTGAGCACCTCGTCATAGGTGATGGCGTCGAATTTCACGGCGTCGGCGTTCTTGGCCGGGTCGCAGTCGTACACGCCGTCGATGTTCTTGGCCAGCAGGATCACATCGGCGTTGATCTCCGCCGCCCGCAGCACCGCCGCCGTATCGGTGGAGAAGAAGGGGCATCCCACACCGCAGCCAAACAGCACCACCCGGCCCTTTTCCAGATGCCGGACGGCTCTGGCCCGGATATAGGGCTCCGCCACCTCACGGATCTCCAGTGCCGTCTGGAGCCGGACGTCCACACCCTTCTGCTCCAGCACGTCCGCCAGTGCCATGCAGTTCATGGCCGTGGCCAGCATCCCCATGTGGTCGGCACGGGTGCGCTCGATGTGACCCTCGCCGTTCTTCACGCCCCGCCAGAAGTTGCCGCCGCCGATGACAACGCCGATCTGCACGCCCATGTTCACGCACTCCTTGATGACGTCCGCCACCTGACCCAGCACCTGAAAGTCCAGGCCGAAGTGCTTCTCGCCCGCCAGTGCCTCGCCGCTGATCTTCAGCAGCACCCGTTTATACTTCGGTTCGTCCATTGCTCTTCCTCCGTATGTGATACTTGGGAGTATTTTACCTTATTTTTTCCCGTTTGCATAGAGGGAAAAGCAAAATTTTTTCCGTTCTCTCTCCCCGCCTTGCATTTTCCGGCGGAAGATGGTACCATCTCACCGAAAAGAAACTGATAGGAGACGCCTTATGGAGCTGCTGCACATACATAAAGATACATGGGCCGCCGTGGGAGCCACGGCCCTGATCCCCTTTTACCGCCTGACGGATACGGACATTGTCCTGCTGGACACCGGCATCGCCGCCTCTGACCGGGAGGGCCTTACCGCCCTGCTGGAGGAGCACGGCCTGCACCCTAAGGGGATCCTCTGCTCCCACGCCCACTATGACCACGTAGGCAACGCCGCCTATCTCCGCTGCCGTTACGGCTGCCCCATCGCCATGCCCATGATCGAGGCCGCCATCTGCGCCGATGCCACCGCCTTCCGGGCCAACTACGAGACCCTCACCTACGGCACCATCCAGTCCATGTTTCCGGAGGAGTGCTTCCTGTCGGACGTTCTCATCTCTCCGGATATCGATCATCTGGACTTTTGCGGCGTCCGTTTCGGCCTGCTGCCGCTGGCTGGCCACTCTGCCGGGCAGATGGGCTTTATCACCCCCGACGGCACTGCCTATCTGGCAGACTGCCTGTTGGGGCCGGAGCAGCTGCAGCGCTTCAAGCTGCCCACCATCATGCACATTGCCCGTGATCTGTCGGTGATGGAGTCTCTCCGCAGTCTCCGCTGCCCGGTCTATGTGCTGGCCCATAAGACCAGCGTCACAGAGCTTGGCCCCGTCATCGATGCCAACATCGCCGCCATCCACGATAAGGGGCGGCGGCTGCTGAGCTGTCTCACCGACGGCATGACCGCCGACCAGTGGCTCTATGCCTACTGCCGTCAGGAGGGCATCCACACTCATGATCCCTTCCGCATCAGCGTCACCCAGCGCAATTTCCTGCATCTGTCGGGCTGGCTGGTGGACGAGGGACAGGTGGCTCTGTCCCATGACCTCTGCGTGAGCCGTTACAGTAAGGTGTGAAGTAAGGTGTGAACCGGTCCACGGTGGGTAAGTTTTCGTTTTTTATCATCTCCGACGGGATGCTTTTCTGCCAATAGCGGTATTTTTCATAGGAACCGTGCCTCCGGCGGCCCACTTTTCCCGGCAGCTGGAGAAGTAGGCCGTCGGAGACACGTTCCTTATCCGCTGAAAGCAAGGCACCCGTGGGGGACAAAAAAGGATCGTCCGTAATGGCCACAGAGGAGGGGGCAGCATCCACTGTCCTCTCCCCTGTTTCTTCTTTCGGCAATTCCGTTTTTTCAATCCTCCAGCAGCTCCGTGAAGCTCCGGATGGTCCGATCGCACACCCGTGTCATCTCCTCCCACGAGACGTGAAAGAACTGATCGTAGACCCCCACCGTGTGCATCCCGGCCGCCTTGGCCCCACGGCACGCCTCCACAGAGTCGTCGTACACCACGCACTCCGCCGGCTCCACGCCCATGCGCCGAGCCGCTACCCGGAAGATCTCCGGGTCCTTCTTCTCGATCTTCAGATCGTGGGCAAACAAGATCTCCTCAAAATATGGCATCAGTCCCAGATGCCCCAGTGCCGCCCGGCAGTGGGCCGGAACACTGGAGGTCAGCACCATCATCCGCTGCCCCCGGCGGCGGCACTGATCCAGATACTCCCGCACACCGGGCTTCACCTGTACCCGTGTGGCGTAGGCGTCCCCGGCCATCTCCATCCACTCTGCCATGATATCCTCCACAGACTCCTCCAGACGGCAGTAGCGCTTGGTGAACTCCGCCGCCAGCGGGAAAATGGTGTGAGCCACCCCCTGATAGTACTCCTTGGTGTAGGGAAAGCCACGCTTGGCCAGAAATGCCTCATCCACCTCCCGCCAGATGCCGTTGGAATCGATCAGGGTCCCGTCCATGTCAAAAATATGCATCCATTCGTCCTCCGCTCGGATCGTTTCTGTGATTATATCAAGTTTTTGCCATTCTGTAAACGCCGGTTTCCCATGTGGACAAATGGGGAAAGCTGTGGTAGAATAGTGTGATAAAATTTTCCGAGCCAACGGGAGGGACCATGCCATGCAGGGAAAGCTCATCGTATTTGAGGGGACCGACGGTTCCGGCAAGGCTACGCAGTCGGAGCTGCTGTGTCAGGAGCTGACCCGGCGGGGCGTTCCCTACCGCAAGCTGACCTTCCCCCGGTATCAGGAGGAATCCTCGGCGCTGGTGCGGCTCTATCTGGGCGGGGCCTTCGGCCAGAAGCCCGGCGATGTCAATGCCTATGCCGCTGCGGCCTTCTACTCCGTGGACCGCTACGCCTCCTATAAACAGGACTGGGGCAGCTACTATGAGCAGGGCGGTCTGCTCATCGCCGACCGCTATACCACCTCCAACGCCGTTCACCAGACCTCCAAGCTTCCGCCGGAGCAGCAGCGGCCCTTTGTGGACTGGCTCTTTGACTTCGAGTATCAGAAGCTGGGTCTGCCGGCTCCGGATCGAGTGCTGTACCTGGATCTCCCCACGGAGCTGTCCGAGCAGATGATGCGCCGCCGGGAGGAGGCCACCCATACCCATGCCGACATCCATGAGCAGGACGAGGCTTATCTCCGCTCCTGCCGGGAGAGCGCCGCCCGTGTGGTGGACTGGTGCGGCTGGCAGCGCATCCGCTGCGACCGGGACGGCCGGATCCGCAGTATTCAGGACATCCATCAGGAGGTTCTGGAGCGTGTGGCGGACCTGCTGCCGTAAAAAAGGACGGAACGCCGCAGCGTCCCGTCCCGGTTCGGCCGAACCCTATGGTACGTGTCTGTCCCTATGTCCCTCAGCAGGAGCAGCGGGAGTCGCCGCCGCAGCAGCGCTCGTTCTGTCCGCCGCCGCAGCAGCAGAGCACCAGTAAAACGATGACGATCAGCCAGATGCAGGAGCAGTTGTTGTTGTCAAAGCACACTTGAACCTCACCTCACTTGTTCTTCACTGGCTTATTCTATGCCCCACCGCCCCGGAAGGTATCTTGTCCGGTCTGATTTGCGCTGGGAAAAATGCGATAAAGAAAGGAACAACGATCTATGGCAGACCGCAAAAACAACGAGACCACCAGCTGGAACGCCGACGAGGTGCGCCGCCAGCAGACTCAGCGCAAGCAGCGCAAGAAAATGCGCCGGGCCCGTTTCTGGGCCATCTACTGCGCCGGTGTGGTGCTGGCCTCCTGCCTGCTGGCGGGACTGGGTTGGCTCATAGTCAATGACGTGTGCGCCCTGAACAAGGCACCTCTCACCGCCACGGTGGAGATCGAAAAGGGCGACTCCGTGGGGCAGATCGCCTCCAAGCTGAAGAAGGCGGGCATCATCAAATATAAGCTGCTGTTCGTCATCACCAGTCCCCTCTTCCACGCCAAGGACACCATCCAGCCCGGCAGCTACGAGCTCAACACCGACATGGACTACAACTGCATCATCGACTCCATGCAGCAGGGCTCCTCTGTGGCCGGGACGGTGAAGGTCACCATCCCGGAGGGCTACTCCGTGCAGGAGACCATCCAACTGCTGGCCGACAGCGACGTGTCCAATGTGGAGGACCTGACGGAGGCCGCCAAGAACCATGTGTTCGACTACACCTTTGTGGATAACGAGAATCTGGGCAGCATCACCCGGCTGGAGGGCTTCCTCTTCCCGGATACCTACGAGTTCTTCCACAAGGAGGACGCCGTCTCTGCGCTGGATCGCCTGCTCTCCAACTTCCAGACCCGTGTCAGCGGCGATCTGCTGACGGATATCGAGAACTCCCAGTACAGCCTCCGTGAGATCGTCACACTGGCCTCCATCATTGAAAAGGAGGCCATCGGGGACGACGAGGAGCGTGCCAACATCTCCTCCGTGTTCTATAACCGTCTCAGCGGCGACAACTCCGAGATCGGCACCGCCCTCCAGTCCGACGCCACTATCTACTATGCCCTGCACATCGCCGGCATGGACGATACCCAGTTCTCCACGGATCTGGACAGCCCCTACAACACCTACAAATACGGCGGCCTCCCCGCCGGCCCCATCTGCAACCCCAGTCTGTCCTCCATCAAGGCGGCGGTGCATCCCAACGACACCGGCTACTACTACTTTGCCTACGGCAAGGATGGAGTCAGCCACTTCTTCCGCACCTATGATGAGCATCTGGCCTTCGTCAACAGCGATATGTACGCCCCGGATTGATGGATATGATGAGAAAAAAGCCTGAGCTGCTGTCCCCGGCCGGGGATATGGAAAAGCTGAAAATGGCCGTGGCCTATGGTGCCGACGCCGTGTATCTGGCAGGCACCTCCTTCGGGATGCGCTCCTTCGCCGGGAATTTCTCCCCGGAGGAGCTGCCTCTTGCGGTGGCCTATGCCCATGACCACGGCGTCCGGGTCCACGTCACCGTCAATACCATGCCTCGCAGCGGCGAGGTGGATGCCCTCCCCGCCCATCTGGAGCGCCTGAACGATGCCGGGGTGGATGCTCTCATTCTGGCGGATCTGGGGGCCTTCACGCTGGCGGGGAAATACGCCCCCCGCTGCGAGCGCCACATCAGCACCCAGCAATCCATCGCCAACTACGCCTGCGCTCAGGCGTGGTACGATCTGGGCGCCAAGCGGGTGGTGCTGGCCCGTGAGCTGAGCATGGACGAGATCCGTGAGATCCGCCGCCGCACCTCCCCGGAGCTGGAGCTGGAAACCTTCTGCCACGGGGCCATGTGCGTGTCCTACTCCGGTCGCTGTCTGCTCTCCAATTACATGACCGGTCGGGACTCCAACCGGGGCGCCTGCGCCCAGCCCTGCCGCTATCAGTACGCTCTGATGGAGGAGAAGCGCCCCGGCGAGTACTTTCCGGTGTTCGAGGACGAAAAGGGCACCTACATCATGAACTCCCGCGATATGTGCATGATCGACCATCTGGACGACCTCATGGACGCCGGAGTGGATTGCCTGAAGATCGAGGGCCGGGCCAAATCCGCCTATTATGCCGCCATCGTTACCGGTGCTTACCGCCATGTTATCGACGACGTGGCGCAGGGCCGCCCCGCCGACCCCGTCTGGCGGGACGAGGTGGAGCACGTCAGCCACCGCCACTATTCCACCGGCTTTTTCTACGGCCCTCCCGGCCAGTATTACGAGAGCTCCCGCTATATCCGGGACTGGCAGATCTGCGCCGTGGTAACGGGCTGCACCCCGGAGGGACTGGCCACCCTGAGTCTCCGCAACAAGTTCCGCACCGGCGATACTGTGGAGGTGGTGGGGCCGGATACCCGTCCCTTCTCCCTTACCGTGCCGGAGATGACAGATGCCGACGGACTGCCCCTCTTTGAGCCGAAAACACCTCAGATGACCTTTACCATGCCCCTGCCCCGGCCGGTACCGCCTATGAGCTTCATCCGCCATGCCGTGGACCTGTCGGGAAAGTAATGTCTCCATGACCAGCACCCCCTTCCGAACCCCGGAAGGGGGCGTTTTGCTGTGGTCTTTGATAGGGGAATATCTGCGGGCATTGCTGGCGTTAAGATCTCTCCCGGCAGGCGGCTTTGCAAGTCTCTTACGGAAAGCATCCCCTCAGCATCAAAATCTTCCCGCAAATCATCTTGCTGAACGAACGTTCACAGGCAAATATATCAAGCTCACACGGGCTATCTGTTAGAAATTTTTCATTTTTTCGACATGATATTGCTTTTCTGTTCCTTATATGATAGGATGTTTCTGCTAAAGCGTGCGTCTTGACATATCGCACGTCACTCCGGTGCGGAGCGCTGCTCCCGCCGATACAAAGGAGAACCGCCATGAAACATCTGCGACACCTATTTGCTCTGGCTCTGGCAGCGGCGCTGACTCTGATGCTGCTGCTTCCCACCTACGCCGCCGTTATCGACGGGGTCTACACGGACTATATGACCGGCCTGAAATTCACCATTCCCGCCGACTGGGAGGAGTATGCCGTTCCCTCCACCATGCCCAGCTACATAAAGGAGGCCTTGGCCTATCAGAAGGACGGTGCCTTTTCCATGATGGGCTATGGCAGCGTTGACCTGTGGATGGCCGCTCTCTCCAACGGTCAGGTCTCCGGCACCAGAGAGGAGTTGGATAACTCCGCCTTTACCGCCGAGGACATTGCCTCCCTCTTTGGCGCCTCCTCCGACATCATATCCACCGCAGCCTATGGCGGCGTGGAGTACTATACCGCCCGGATCACCTCCTCTACCAATGTCAGCGGCACGGATTTCGAGGCCACCTTTCTCTATGCCCTCCGCATTGAAAACGGCTATCTCTACCTCTTCTACATTTCCGAAGACGCCGATGGCCCCCATTACCGGGATTTTGAGTCCCTGCTCTCCAGCGTCCGGTACCCCTCAGCGGATACCGACACATCAGAGCCGCCCGTTCCCTCCAGCTCCACCGATACCACAACGAATCGTACCACCAGCCGCACCGCATCCGGCGAGGTGATCGGGCATCGTCTGCTGGTCATGCTGATAACAATCCTCTTTTTTGCTCCCTTTGCCGTGCTGGCCGGTCATCTCGCTAAGAAGAAGGGCCGCAGCTTCTGGGGCTTTTTTGCCCTCGGTTACATTCTCTCCCCCCTGCTCTCCCTCCTCATTGTCCTGTGCCTGAAGCCGAGGCAGCCCGACACCGCTCCGGATGCAGAGCCTTCTCCCGACGCCCCTGCCGATGAACCTGCCCAAGCCCCTATTTCCATGGATAACACCCCTTCCGGCGATGCCCCCATGACACCTTCGGCCAGTGAAAGCGCCGACCAGTCTGCCGCTGCGGAAACCACCATACTCCATGCGCCGGACGTGCCTCCTGCGCCCGTGAGTGTGCCGCCTGTACCTCCGGCCGTTCGCTTCTGCTCCCGCTGCGGCGCTCAGTTGACGCCCGGCAGTCGTTTCTGTGACAGCTGCGGTCACAATCTGGACGACGACCTCACCTCCCCCTCCTAAAGCTATATCCCCTGCGGGGCGGACCCTCTGTCCGCCCCGCTTCCTTTTGCCCATAAAAATTCCCCGCTCCGGCAACTGGCTCTTTTCAATCGATGCAGATTGCGGTATAATAGGCTCTGATTACGACCCGATGGAGGTGCCTATCTCATGGAAGTGAAGCGCTGGGAGCTCATGCCCCATGTGTATCTGACCTATCTGCCGGCCCGGAAATTCAAAACCGGGGTGCTGTCGGCCCAATTCATCACGCCGCTGGCCAAGGAAACGGCGTCCTACAACGCCCTGCTGCCGGCGGTGCTGCACCGCGGCACCATGCGCTGCCCGGACATGGAGCAGCTCGCTGCGGCCATGGATCGGCTCTACGGCGCACAGATCAGCCCCACCATCCGCAAGCGGGGGGAGACGCAGTGCCTTGGCTTCGTGGCCAGCTTTATCGACGACCGGTTCGTCTCCCGGAATGAACCGCTGCTGGAGCCTGCGGCGGAGCTGCTGGGGGAACTGCTGCTGGACCCTGTGACCCGTGGCGGCCGGTTTCTGCAGGAATATGTGGAGGGTGAGAAGGCCAATCTGGCCGACGCCATCCGCTCCATCCGCAACGACAAGCGGGACTGGGCCGATCTGCGGCTTTTGCAGGAGATGTGCGCCGGGGAGCCCTATGGCATCAGCCGCTTCGGTGACGAGGCGGGGCTGGCCAAGATCAACAACCAGAAGCTCTACGCTCACAGCCAGCGGATGATGTCCTCCTCCCGGCTGGAGCTGTTCTACTGCGGCAGCGCCGAGTGCCATCGGGTGGAGGAGGCCCTGCTGACGGCCTTCTCCTCCCTGACCCGTGGCCCCCAAACGGAGCCGGAGCCGCCCCGACGGTTCGCCGCTCCCTCCCAGCCCCGACTGGTGACGGAGGAGATGGACGTGACGCAGGGCAAGCTCTCCATGGGCTTCCGCTGCGATACCGATGACGAGCCCGCCATGATCCTGGCTAATCTCATGTTCGGCGGCTCCAGCAACTCCAAGCTGTTTCTGAACGTCCGGGAGAAGCTCTCCCTCTGCTACTATGCCTCCAGCACCTACGTCCGCTCCAAGGGCATCCTGACGGTGTCCTCCGGTATCGAGACGGCGGACTATGACCGGGCCGAGGCGGAGATCCTCCGCCAGCTGGACGAGATCCGGCAGGGCCTATGGGAGGACTGGGAGCTGACGGCGGCACGGGAGAGTCTGCTCAGCGCCCTGCAGGCGCTGGGAGATTCTCAGGGAGCGCTGGAGAACTACTATCTGGGGCTGGCGGCCACCGGCCGCCGGGAGACCCCGGAGGAGATGGCGGCGCTGCTGCGGCAGGTGACCCCGGAGCGCATCCGTGCGGCAGCCCAGAGTGTGCAGCTGGATACCATTTACTTCCTGAAGGGAAAGGAGGCGTGAGGATGTATTATCCCCGCATTGACGAGACGGTGACCTTCCGCCGCCTGAAAAACGGCCTGCCGGCCTATGTGGTCCACAAGCCCGGCTACACCCGGAAATACGCCATGTTCGCCACCCGCTACGGCGGTATGGATCTGCGCTTTCAGCAGGACGGCGCATGGCAGGATACCCCGGCGGGCATCGCCCACTATCTGGAGCACAAGATGTTCGACACCGCCGACGGAAACGCCATGCAGGAGATGGCCAAAAACGGCGCCGAGCCCAATGCCTTTACCAGCAATGCCATGACGGCCTACTACTTCGACTGCACGGAGCATTTTGACGAGAATCTGCGGCAGCTGCTGTCCTTTGTGTCGGTGCCGTACTTCACCGACGAGAGCGTGGCCAAGGAGCAGGGCATCATCGCTCAGGAGATCGGCATGATCGAGGACGACCCGGAGTGGCAGGTCTATAAGCGGATGCTGCAGGCCCTGTACCGGGAGAGTCCCGCCCGTATCCCCGTGGCCGGCTCCGTGGAGAGCATCTCCCGCATCACCGCCGAGACCCTGTACCGCTGCCACAAGGCCTTCTACACCCCCGCCAATATGTGTCTGGTGGCGGTGGGTGATCTGGACGCCGAGCCGGTGTTCCGGGCAGCGGAGGATATCCTGCCCCCGGAAAGCGGCCCGGATATCCCCCGTGACTACGGTGGCAGCGAGGGAGACACCCCCGCTCAGTCGGAGACCTCCTGCCGGATGGAGGTATCCATGCCGTCGTTTCTGGTGGGCTTCAAATGCCCCGCTCCCCCGGAGGGAGAGCAGCGGCTGCGCTGGGACATCCTGGGGGATCTGGCCTGCGATATCCTCATGGGGGACTCCAGTCCCCTGTTCTCCCGGCTGTACAGTCAGGGCCTCATCAACGGCTCCTTCGGCAGCTCCTTCGACCTGCTGCCCGGAGCGGCCTACGCCTACGCCGGCGGCGACAGCAACGATCCCGCTGCCGTGATGGAGGCCATTTTAGAGGAGGCCCGACGCCTGACCCGTGAGGGTCTGGATCCGGACTACTGGCAGCGGATGAAGCGGGGGAACTTCGGGGCCTCCCTGAAGGGTCTCAACTCCTTCGATTCCATCGCCATTTCGCTGGTGGAGGGCTGCTTCCAGCACTTTGATCCCCTGCGCTTCCCGGAAATTTACGACAGCATCACCCCGCAGGATGTGCTGGATTTCATCCGGGAGCATATCTGCCGCAGCCGTGCGGCCCTGTCCGTTATCTATCCCAAGGAGGACTGATCGTGAACGACAACTGGAAATTTTCCGCTCTTCCCTATACCAGCCCCGATGTAGAGGCCCTTCAGGCCCGGTATGATGCCCTGACCCAGCGGGCTAAGGACGCCCAAGATCCGGAGGATCTGCTGGAGGTGGTTCGGCAGCGGGATGCCCTCCAGCAAGAGGTAGCTCTCTGCCAGAGCATCGCCACCATCCGGGCCTTCCACGATGTCACCGATGAATTTTACCAGCGGGAGCTGCAGGAGACTCTGCCCCGACTGGAGACGCTGGATACCCAGTCCCTATCCATAACCATTGCAGACAGTCCCTACGCTGCGGCGGTGGATGAGGCCTTCGGCCCCCAGCTGCGTCGCCTGCTGACGCTGGACCAGCGGCTCCACACCGGCAGCAAGGAGCTGCAGGCCCGCATCTCCCGGCTCACCGCCCAATACCAGCAGCTGGCAGCCTCCACCAAGTATCAGGTGCAGGGCGAGACTCTCAGCGGCGGTCAGCTGCGCTTTGCACTGACCAGCACTGACCGGGAGCGCCGCAAGGCCGCCTATGACGCCCAGCAGCAGACCGCCGTGGAAAACGGCCCCGTGATGGAAAAGCTCCTGCGGGAGCTGGTCCATGCCCGGAACCAGCTGGCCCGTGAAAACGGCTTTGACAGCTTTGCCGACTACGGCGATCTCAGTATGCAGCGTCTGGGCTATGGCCGGGCGGAGTTGGACGAGTTCTGCCGTCAGGTGCAAAAGTACATCACCCCCCTGTACCTGCAAATGCAGGAGCAGCAGCGCCAGCGGCTGGGGGTGGAAACGCTGCTGCCCTATGACCGGGCGCTGGTGTTCCCAGAGGGCAACGCCGTCCCCGTGGCGGCAGAGGAACTGCCCAAGGCCGCTGGCCGGATGTATCACGCCTTGAGTCCGGAGGCGGGACATTTCTTCGACGAGATGGTCCGCCACGACCTGTTGGACGTGGCAGGCTCTCCCAATAAAATCTCCGGCATGGGCTTCTGCGATATGCTGGGTGCCCCCTGCGGGATGCCCTTCATCTTCGCCAACTGCGACGGCACCGGCTCCGACGTCACCGTCTATACCCATGAGCTGGGCCACGGCCTTCAGGGCTACCTCTCCTACCGCAGCCAGCCGCTGGCGGACTATGTGGGGCTGAGTCCCGATCTGGCGGAGGTCCACTCCAAGACCATGGAGCTGCTGACCCTCCCCTACGCACGGGACTTCTTCGGTCCTCACGCCCCCCAGTTCCTGACGGAGCACCGCTACGACTTCATCAAGGAGCTGTGCGCCTTCTGCTCCATCCACACCTTCGAGACGTGGCTCTATGAGCACCCGGATGCCTCTCTTTCTCAGTGGGCGGAGGAGTTCGACCGCACGGAGAAGGCCTTCGGCCGGGCGCAGAACAACGAGCCGTGGCGGCAGCAGGTGCTGGCCGGCTGCGATCTGTTCACCAACATGGCCATCTATATGCTCCCCCGCTATGTGGTGAGCTACGCCCTCTCCATCGTCTGCGCCCAGCAGCTGAAGGCCGCCTATGACGCCGACCCCGTGGATGGCTGGGCCAGATACCACGCCCTGTGCGCCTCCGGCGGCAGCAAGCTCTACGCCGAAACGCTGGCAGCTGCCGGGCTGGAACTGCCCTACGCCCCCGGCGTGGTGGAGCGGCTGGCCCGTGAACTGGCGGCGCAGGCCTGAAGCCACCCCACCCCTTCGAGCGCACGGCGCTCTGCACTTTATCCCAAGGAGGAATCATCATGCAAATTATGACTGACAGCCCCATCCGGTTCCCCGGCCTGTTCGGGGACTGGGCCTTTACCGCCAGCTCCAAGGCGCTGGACATCGGCAACGGCATCTACTGGTACGGTATCCTCATCGCCCTTGGTCTGGTCATCGCCATCTGGTGGTGCATGAACCAGAAATCCAAGTACGGCATCACCGAGGACGACCTGCTGGACAGCGTTCTGTGGGGCATCCCCTGCGCCATCGTGGGGGCAAGAATTTACTATGTGCTGTTCTATCTGGATCAGTTCAAAAACAGCGACGGCAGCTTCAGCTTCCGCAAGGCCATCGCCATCTGGGACGGCGGCCTTGCCATCTACGGCGCCGTCATCGCCGTGGTCATCGTGGGCATCTGCGTCAGCCGTCACAGGGGCTATAAGCTGGGAGCCATGCTTGACCTTGCGGTGATGGGCCTGCTCATCGGTCAGTGCATCGGCCGGTGGGGCAACTTCATGAACCGGGAGGCCTTCGGCGCCGAGACCACCCTGCCCTGGCGGATGCAGCTGACCACCGTCACCGGCCAGCTGGTGGAGGTCCACCCCACGTTCCTGTATGAGAGCCTGTGGAATCTGGCGGGCCTGCTGCTCATCATCTTCGTGGTATCCAAGGCCCGCCGCTTCGACGGTGAGAACACATGGTTCTACTTCCTCTGGTACGGCATCGGCCGCTTCTGGATCGAGGGCCTGCGGACCGACAGCCTGTACCTCTTCAACTGGACCATCGGCGGCCAGCCCATCCGGGTGTCGCAGGCCCTGAGCCTTGTGATGGTATTCGTGTCCCTCTTCATGCTGTACTACAACATCAAGCTCCATCCCCACAAGCCGGAGGAGCTGTATGTCAACATCGTTGCGGCCCGCAACGCCGCCGCCGAAGCGGCTGCCGCCCCGGCAGCTGAGTCTCCCGCTCAGGCAACTCCCACTGAGGATGCTCCCGCCGAAGCCGTCTCTTCCGAGACGGAGGCTCCCTCCCAAGAGGAGCCCTCCGGCGAAGCTCCGACGGAGGATCCGTCATGAGCGCCGTGCTGTTAGACGGCAAGGCCCTGTCCGCCCGGATGCGGGAGCGGCTGCGGCAGGAGGCCGCCGCCCTGCCCCGCCAGCCGGGGCTGGCGGTGATTCTGGTGGGGGACGACCCCGCCAGCGCCGTATACGTCCGCAACAAGGAGAAAGACTGCGCCCAGTGCGGGGTGCGGTGCCTGAACCACCATCTGCCCGCCGAAGCCACCCAGCAGGAGCTGCTGGCGCTGGTGGAGGAGATGAACCGCCGGGAGGACGTGGACGGGATCCTGGTGCAGCTGCCTCTGCCGGAGGGGCTGGACAGCCGGGCCGTGCTGGAGGCCATCCGCCCGGAGAAGGACGTGGACGCCTTCCACCCGGAGAATGTGGGTCGCCTGATGCTGGGGCTGCCCCGGTTCCTGCCCTGCACCCCCGCCGGGATCATGGCCCTGCTGCGGGCGTATGGCATCTCCCCCGCCGGGAAACACTGTGTGGTGGTGGGCCGCAGCAACATCGTGGGAAAGCCCATGGCTCTGCTGCTTCTGGCGGAGGATGCCACCGTCACCGTCTGCCACAGCCGCACGCCGGATCTGGCGGAGCAGTGCCGCCGGGCGGACATCCTCATCTCCGCCGTGGGTCGCCGTGGCCTCATCACCTCCGACATGGTCAAACCCGGCGCCGTGGTCGTGGATGTGGCTATGAACCGCAATGAGGAGGGCAAACTCTGCGGGGACGTGGACTTCGCCGCCGTAGCGGAAAAGGCGGCCTATATCACCCCCGTGCCGGGGGGCGTAGGCCCCATGACACGGGCCATGCTCATGGAAAATACCGTCTCCGCATCCCGCAGACGGCAGCGCAAGGAGGACTGACCTATGAAAACAGATATCGAGATCGCACAGAGCTGTACCCTCCTCCCCATCACCGCCATCGGCGCAAAGCTGGGCCTGACGGAGGAGCAGCTGGAGTGCTACGGCCGCTATAAGGCCAAGCTGCTGCCCTCCGCCACAGCGGGCAAGCCCCAGACCGGGAAGCTGATCCTGGTCACAGCCATCAACCCCACTGCCGCCGGGGAGGGGAAGACCACCACCAGCATTGGGCTGGCGGACAGCCTGTCGGCGCTGGGGAAAAAGACGGTGCTGGCTCTGCGGGAGCCGTCTCTGGGGCCGGTGTTCGGCCTCAAGGGCGGAGCCACCGGCGGCGGCTGGGCGCAGGTGGCCCCCATGGAGGACATCAACCTCCATTTCACCGGCGACTTCCACGCCATCGGCGCCGCCAACAACCTGCTGGCGGCCATGGTGGATAACCACATCTATCAGGGCAACGCTCTGGACATCCAACAGGTGACGTGGCGGCGCTGCGTGGACATGAACGACCGCCAGCTGCGGTACATCCTCTGCGGCTTGGGGGGCAAGGGAAACGGCGTACCCCGTGAGGAGGGCTTTGACATCACTGTGGCTACGGAGGTCATGGCGGTGCTGTGTCTGGCGGAAAATTTAGCGGACTTGAAGGCTCGTCTGGCCCGGATGATCGTGGGATACAACGGCCACGGCCAGCCGGTGACTGCCGGCGACCTGAAGGCGGCGGGGGCCATGGCTGCCCTATTGAAGGACGCCATCCGCCCCAATCTGGCCCAGTCGCTGGAGGGGACTCCCGCCATCATCCACGGTGGCCCCTTCGCCAACATCGCCCACGGCTGCAACAGCGTGGCCGCCACCAAGGCCGCCCTGCGGCTGGGGGACTATGTGGTAACGGAGGCGGGCTTCGGCGCCGATCTGGGTGCCGAGAAATTTCTGGATATCAAGTGCCGCGGATCGGGACTGCGGCCGGATGCAGTGGTGATCGTGGCCACGGTCCGGGCCCTGAAACTCCACGGTGGCGCCGATAAGACCCAGCTGGCCACGGAGGACACGGCAGCCCTGCGCCGAGGCATCCCCAATCTGCTGCGGCACATCGAGAACATCACGCAGATCTACGGCCTGCCGGCAGTGGTGGCCTTGAACCGCTTCACCAGCGACTCGGCGGCGGAGCTGGCACTGGTGCAGGAGGCCTGCGCCGCCTACGGGGCGGAGGTGGCCCTATCGGAGGTGTGGGAGAAGGGCAGCCGGGGCGGCATGGAGCTGGCCTGCGGCGTTCTGCGTGCGTTGGAGCGGGAGAACCACTTCCGCTTCGCCTACGATGCCGCTCTCCCCATCCGGGACAAGCTGCTGGCCCTGACCCAAAGGGTCTACGGTGGCCGCAATGTGGCCTATACCGAGGAGGCCGACCGGGAGATCGACCGCCTGACGGAGCTGGGCTTCGGCGGCCTGCCGGTGTGCGTGGCCAAGACCCAGTACAGTCTTTCCGATGACCCCACAAAGCTGGGGGCCCCTCAGGACTTCATCCTGACGGTGCGGAAGGTGAAGGTCTCCGCCGGAGCCGGGTTCATCGTGGCCCTGACGGGGGACATTCTCACCATGCCGGGTCTGCCCAAGACCCCGGCGGCAGAGGCCATCGACGTGGACGAAAACGGCGTCATCTCCGGCCTGTTCTGATAGGTAACATAACACGATAGAAATAGTAAAAAGCATCGCATCTGCATAGCAGTTGCGATGCTTTTTGTTCTCTTATCCCCTCAGAACAACCGCCGGCCCGTTAGGAAGTGGCTGGCATAGTAGCTCTCGCTGAAGGATGTGATCTTCACACAGTTGAAGCGGGAATCGGAGGTGGCGTGGATGAACTGCCCGTCTCCGATGTAGATGCCGCAGTGGGAGGCGGCGCTGGAGGAGAAATCCGCATCCTGAAAGAACACCAGATCCCCCGGCTGCAGTTCCCCGAAGCCCACCGCCATGCCGTAGCTCAGCTGATCCGTGGCCCCGTGGGGCAGATACACCCCGAACCGCTGATAGATGTACATGGTATAGCCGGAGCAGTCAAAGCCGCTGGGAGACGCCCCGCCATAGGCGTAAGGCACCCCCTGATAGGACAGGGCCAGCGCCACCAGATCCGACGCCGATCCGGAGACCGTTCCGGCGTCGCCGCCGCTGGGCAGATCGCCGGAGCCGCCGGAAGAACCGCCATCGGAGGAGGTATCTCCCCCGGACTGGGGCCGTGAGGCAGACAGCTCCAGATAGTCCCCGGAGACGTAGCCGCTCACCCCGTCGTAGTCTACATAAAACCAGCCGTTTTCAAACCGGGACACCGACACCCACGCCCCATTGGGGAGGGATGTCACCGTTTCATAGCCGGTACCGGCCCCGGAGCGCAGATTCAGTGCGTCCGCCGTCACCTGTCCGTAGCCGGTCAGGCCGGAGGTTCGCAGGTCCAGATATTCCCCGGAGAGATAGCCCTCGATGCCGTCGTAGCGCACCTGATACCAGCCGCCGCTCTTTCCCGTGACGGCCACCGTGGTGCCATAGTCCACCAGCGTCAGCGCCTCGGCGTCCCAATCGCCGCTGCGGCGGATGTAGAGGGCGTCAGTGGTGACAGCCGCCGCCAGCACGGAGGTATCCGTCGCCGGAAGGCTCTCCTCCTCCGCTGTCACGTCTGCCGTCGGCTCCGCCGTCTGGGGGGCCGCCAGAGCCGCAGTCTCCGCCGCCTTCAGCTTCTCCAGCGCCTCTCTTGGCACCACCATGCCCAAGTGGACGGCGGGGGAAACCACATTCTCCGGCGGCGTGCGCTCCGTGGTGAGATGTACCGTACACAAAGCCGCCAGCAGGATCACCAGCGCCGCCAGCAGGAATTTTCGTGTCATGCCGGACACCCGCTTATTTCCCGGCCAGAGCCCGCTCCAGCCAGATGGAGCCCACGTCCATGGCTGCGTACAGGCTGTCCTTCTCGGACTTCTTCACCACCCGGTCACGGGACTTCAGGTCGGGATCCGTCAGCTGCAGCTGCACGGACACACGGGTGGCCACGTCCATGTCCTGCTCCTTCTTGGTGTCCAGGATCTGCAGCATAATGATGTACTTGTCCGCCATGCTGCCGTAGTAAATGATGTTGTCGATACGGCGCAGAGGGTGGTTTTTATAGATGAGACCCTCGGTCTTTTTGTTTTCAGCCATTTGAATAACTCCCTTCTTTAATAGAACCATACACTTGTAACCAAATTGTAACACACACCGCTCCCCTTGTCAATTCGCCCGCCGGGAAAAAGCCTGCCGCTTTCTGTCGTCGGGATCATTCCACGCCCTCCCGCCGCTAAATTTTTAGCATCCACATTCATTTTATCTCATATTAGTAAGGTTTCATGATCCCATTTTACAGCGATTTTCGCATACACAGCGCAGATAGTGAGATCCTTTCCGCCAAATCCCCCATAGTTTCGTCACGTTTTCGTCACATAACAGAAAACAGCCTCTCTATACGCTAAAAAGTGCTTGCCAAAAAATGGCAGTTGGTGTATAATGACTAGAGATTTTCAAAAGAGGAGACCTTGCCATGTCTGCTATGACTGCTTCGGAGCGCCGCCAGCAAATCGCCCGGCTACTTTCCGCATCCCAAGCGCCTATCAGCGCCACGACCCTTTCCCAGGAGCTGGGCGTCAGCCGTCAGATCATCGTGGGGGATATCGCCCTGCTGCGTGCCGCCGGTCAGGAGATCACCGCCACCGCACGGGGCTATGTGATCCCCGTACAAAATGGCCTGCTGCGCCGCATCGCCTGTATGCACTCTGCCGGGGAGACACGGGACGAGCTCGACGCCATGGTGGACTGCGGCTGTACCGTGGTGGACGTCATCGTGGAGCACCCGGTCTACGGGCAGCTTACCGCTCCCCTGCACCTGTCCAGCCGTCTGGACGTGGATCAGTTCATGAAGCGCATGGACGGGGCCGCCCCCCTGTCCCAGCTCACCGGCGGCGTGCATCTGCACACCCTCTCCTGCCCGGACGAGACCGCCTACGAGCATCTGCTGCAGCTTCTGCGCCAGCGGGGCTTTCTGGTGGAGTGACCACCGACCCTAAAAGAACGACCATTTCCCCTTTTCCCGGCGGAGGCCCTCCCTCCGCCGGGAATTTTTCTGTTGACAAATGGAAAAGAGCCGCTATAATATTGGAAAGTGGTCATGTGTCAAGACACCAAAGTTTACCAATAAGAGAGGGACACTCATGAACAAATTCAAAGCATTTCTGGCCCGGAAGAACATCGTATTCTCCGCCAAGCGCTACTTCATCGACGCCATGGGAGCTATGGCGCAGGGTCTCTTCTGCACCCTGCTGGTGGGGACCATCCTCAACACTCTGGGGACGCAGCTGCACATCGGCTTCCTGACGGAGAGCATCGTCACCATCGGCAAGGGCGAGGGGGCCGTGGCCTACACCATCGGCAGCCTGTGCTCCGCCATGGTGGGCCCCGGCATGGCGGTAGCCATCGGCCGGGCGCTGGAGGCCCCGCCGCTGGTGCTGTTCTCCCTGATCCCCGTGGGCTTCGCCACCAACTCCATGGGCGGAGCCGGCGGCCCGCTGGCGGTGCTGTTCGTCACCATTCTGGCCGCCGAGCTGGGTAAGGCCGTCAGTAAGGAGACTAAGATCGACATTCTGGTGACGCCCATCGTCACGGTGCTGGCGGGTATCGGCTTCGCCGCCCTCATTGCCGCCCCGGTGGGCAAGGCCGCCTCCGCCGTGGGACAGGCCATCATGTGGGCCACGGAGCTCCAGCCCTTCTTCATGGGGATCATCGTCTCCGTGGTCATCGGCGTGGCCCTGACCCTTCCCATCTCCTCCGCCGCCATCTGTCTGGCGCTGGGCCTGACGGGTCTGGCCGGCGGCGCCGCCGTAGCAGGCTGCTGCGCCCAGATGATCGGCTTCGCCGTCATGAGCTTCCCGGAGAACCGCTGGGGCGGTCTGGCGGCGCAGGGACTTGGCACCAGTATGCTGCAAATGGGCAACATCGTCCGCAATCCCCGTGTCTGGATCCCCCCCACGCTGGCCGCTGCCGTCACCGGCCCCATCGCCACCTGCGTCTTTGAGCTGCAAATGAACGGCCCCGCCGTGTCCAGCGGCATGGGCACCTGCGGGCTGGTGGGGCAGATCGGCGTATATACCGGCTGGGTCAGCGACGTGGCCGCCGGACTGAAGCCCGGCATCGGCGCCATGGACTGGCTGGGGCTGGCGCTGATCTCCTTCGTGCTGCCGGCGGTGCTGACGTGGCTGTTCGCCATGCCTCTGCGGAAGTGGGGCTGGATCAAGCCCGGCGACCTGAAGCTGGATCTGTAAGCCTTTCGTCTAAAAAAAGAGGGCCTGCGGCATCGCCGCAGGCCCTCTTTTTCGTTCCATCAAAACCGCAGCAGCAGCTCCCGTGCGATCTCCTGTCCCCGCCGCAGATAGATGCGGGGTACCCGCTTGCTGACGGCGCAGGTCAGCTCATAGGGGATGGTTCCCGCCTGCTCCGCCATATCGTTGACGGAGTTGTCCGGCCCGAAGATCTCCACCTCGTCCCCCACGTCCACGCTGGGCCGATCCGTCAGATCGATCATGCACATATCCATGCAGATGCGTCCCCGCTGGGGGGCAGGCCCCTCCGCCGTCATCATCTGCCACCGGTCGGACAGGCACCGGAAAAATCCGTCGGCGTAGCCGTAAGGCACCACGCCCATGCGGGTGGTACGGTCCGTGACGAACCGCCGCCCATAGCTGACGGAGGTCCCCGGCTCATAGACCTTGATGGTGCTGACGGTGGTTTTCAGTGTCATCACAGGCCGCAGGCCAAGCTGCCCGGCAAATTCACCGCAGCCATACAGCAGCAGCCCCGGCCGCACCATATCCAGATACGTCTCCGGCCACCGGGCCACCGCCCCGGTGTTGGCGCAGTGCCGCAGGGGGAACCTCCGTCCCAGCCGCTGCTCCACCGCCCCGATGACCCGGCAGAACAGGTCGAACTGCCCCCGTGTATAGGCGTCGCTCTCCGCATCCGCCTCATCGGACACAGCGAAATGGGTGAAGATACCCTCTGCCTCCAGTCCCGGCAGGGTGCAGGCAGCACAGATGCCCGCCACCCCCGTCTCGAAGTGGTCACCTCCGCACAGGAAGCCCAGCCGGGACATCCCGGTATCCACCTTGATGTGGACCTTCAGCGTGCCGCCGCAGCGCACCGCCTCGGCGCTGTACTCCAGTGCCTTGGCTTCGCAGGTCACCGCCTGCGTGATGTGGTAGCGCAGCAGCTCCTCCACCCGCTCCGGCGGCGTATGGCCCAGAATCAGAATGGGCATATGGATGCCCCCGGCCCGCAGCTCCATGGCCTCGTCCAGACTGGACACCGCCAGATAGTCCGCCCCCAGCTCCTCCAGCACTCGGGACACCTGCACCGACCCGTGGCCATAGGCGTCCGCCTTCACCACGCCCACGAACCTTGTCCCCGTCCGCCGCCGCAGCGTCTGATAATTATGCGCCAGCGCATCCAGATCGATCTCCGCCCAGGTGCGCCTCAGTGTGGATTCCATATCCGTTCCTCCTCTGCCCCGCAGGGCCAGATATCTTGCCTCTCATGATACTACATCCCGCCGGAAAAATCTATGGGCAGAACACCGAAAAGCGGGGACGGTCTCCCGTCCCCGCCGCCGTTACTTCCTCCGGCAGGCCGCTGCCACCAGTCCGCCCAGCGTCACCAGCGCCAGTACGTTGGGCAGCACCATCAGCTGGTTGAATAGATCCGCCAGCTCCCATACCAAGTCGTTGGACAGGCACGAACCCAGAAAGATGAACCCGATGGCCAGCACCGAATACACCCCCACGGCCTTCTCCCCCAGCAGCCACGATACGTTGAGCCGCCCGAAGAAGTTCCAGCTGAGGATGGTGGAAAAGGCGAAGAATAGCAGGCACACCGCCACGAACATACTGCCTGCCCGGCTGCCCAGCACCGTGCCGAAGGCCAGCTGCGCCATGTTGGCCTTGCTGACCCCCTCCGCCGCCCCGGCGGAGAGGATGCCGTTTCCTGCATACAGGGTGGAGATCACCACCAGCGCCGTCATGGTCAGCACCACGAAGGTATCGATGAACACACCCGTCATGGCCACCACTCCCTGCTCGTGGGGATGCTTCACCTTGGCCATGGCGTGGGCGTGAGGTGTGGAGCCCATGCCCGCCTCATTGGAGAACAGCCCCCGCTTGACCCCCTGACTGACGGCCATTTTCAAGGCATAGCCCAAGCTGCCGCCGATGATGGCGTTGGGGACGAAGGCGTAGCGGAAGATCATCCCCACCGCCTCCGGCAGGTACCGGATCCGGCACACCAGCACCACAAGTCCCCCCAGCAGATACAGCGCCGCCATAACCGGCACCAGCTTCTCCGTGACCCCGGCAATGCGCTGGATGCCTCCCAGAAACACCACCGCCGCCAACACCGCCACCGCGATGCCCACCGCCCACGACGGCACACCGAAGGCGGCAGCGCAGGTCTCCCCGATGGAATTGGACTGCACCATGCACCCCATGAAGCCCAGCGCCAAGATCAGTGCCACGGCGAAAAAGCCCGCTAAAAACGTGCCGAACCTCCCCGGAAAGGCCCGCTTGATATAGTACACCGGCCCGCCGCTGACGCTGCCGTCCTCGGCCACCTGGCGGGTCTCCTGAGCCAGCACCGCCTCGGCGTAGATGGTGGCCATGCCGAAAAAGGCGATGATCCACATCCAGAAGATGGCCCCCGGCCCGCCCAGCAGGATGGCTCCGCAGGCGCCAATGATGTTGCCGGTACCCACCTGAGCGGCGATGGCGGTGGTCAGGGCCTGAAAGGAGGACAGGCCCCCCTTCTGCCTGCCGCCCCGCATATTGAACTCTCCGAACACCGACCGCATCCCCTCACCGAAGCACCGTACCTGCACAAATCGGGTGCGGACGGAGAAATACAGACCCGTACCGATGAGCAGGAACACCAGAATATAATCCGACAGATAAAAGTTGATGCGCTGTACCACCTGCAATACCGCTTCCATAATGTGTCTCCTCCCTGCCCCTCTGCGAAAAAAGGAGCCGCCGGCCTGTGCCAGCGACTCCGGAGAAACCACCAATCCGCCGCCCATAAGGCGGCCCGGTCGCTCTGTCCTTTTGCCTGAGAGATTCGGCCCGTAGGCCTTGCACCTTCGGCACTCACTGTCGTGAGCTTCTCCAGAGTCCCCTCCCCGGCCAGTCTCCTTGGATTCTGTCCGCATCTTAGGGGCATATGTTTTTACTGGGCATACTATACCACAGATGACCAGCGGATGCAAGCCCTATCCGCAAAATTTTTTCCGCCGTCACTTCAGCCGCTGCCACCGGCCCTCCCGCAGGGTCCCCGCCGTCACGGGACAGTCCAGCGCCGCCGCCAGCCGCCGGGCCAGCGGCCACTCCTCTTCCCGATCCACCTGATTCAGGAACACCCGGTCGTGGAGGCACTCCAGACGCACCACACGAGCCGCCAGCTCCGGCGTTACCTCCTGATCCTCCGTGGCGCCTGCCAGCCGGGCATACAGCTCCGGCCGATGGGCCATGCGGCTGATGGGCTTGCCGAAGCCGTCGGCCCCCATCACCAGCACCGTAGCCTGCCGCTCCTCCGGCAGCACCGGCTCCCAGTCGGCATGGGCCTTGAAGGGCCGCCCCGCCGAGCCGTCGGCCTCCACCAGCACGAAATCCGCCATGGTCTCCCAGCCATCTATGGCCGGAGCCGTCAGCTTTCCCTGCTCCGCAGGCATTCCGGCGCAGGCGATGCCCCGGCGGCGCAGCTCCTCCCGCAGCGTCCCCTCCTCCGTGCAGACCCGCAGGTGCGCCGGAGGCCATATCTTGGTGGTGGTACACACCAGCACCGTCCCCTGCTGCCGCAGCTCCGACGCCAGATGATACATCAGCGTGGTCTTGCCGCCGCCGCCGATAAGCGCCGTCAGTCCCGGCCCGATCTCCAGCAGTTCCCGCAGTTCCATCCCGTGATCCGCCCCTTTCGTATCCGTTTTTCCCAATATACCACACTTTCCCGAAAAAAACGAGGCCCCTTCTGTGAAAAACCTCCCGCTTCCCCGGCGTTTTCCCGCAGGATCACTATATTTTGTGCTTTCTTTTCTCCGCAATATCCCTTATCTTGTGTCGATTGTGAAGTATTGACAAATTTTCCTCTGGATTTTTGGTTCCGGTTTTCGTCTATATTTTGGCTCTCCCCCTTGCATCACCACCATATATAGTGTATGATAACAGTGCTCGCATTCATAGCCGCCCTGTGGCGACTTTTCATACGGCAAGGAGGAGAAAGAGAATGAAGATCATCAAGCGCAACGGTTCCGAGGTGGCCTTTGACATCACCAAGATCATTGTAGCCATCACCAAGGCCAACGAGGACGTGGACGAGGCCGACCGCATGACCCCGGTGCAGATCCGCCGCATCGCTGAATCCGTGGAGCTGCAATGTCAGAAAATGAACCGTGCCGCCACCGTGGAGGAGATCCAGGACATGGTGGAGCACCACATCATGGCCCACGGGGCCTTCGAGGTGGCCAAGCACTACATTACCTACCGCTACACCCGCTCTCTGGTGCGCCGCTCCAACACCACCGACGACAAGATCCTCTCCCTCATCGAGTGCAACAACGAGGAGGCCAAGCAGGAGAACTCCAATAAGAACCCGGTGGTGAACTCCACCCAGCGGGACTACATGGCCGGCGAGGTGAGCCGTGACATCACCAACCGCCTGCTGCTGCCCCGTGAGATCGTGGAGGCTCACGAGGAGGGCATCATCCACTTCCACGACACGGATTATTATGCCCAGCATATGCACAACTGCGATCTGGTGAATCTGGAGGATATGCTGCAAAACGGCACCGTCATCACCGGTACCCTCATCGAGCGGCCCCACAGCTTCGCCACCGCCTGCAACATCGCCACCCAGATCGTGGCCCAGGTGGCCAGCAACCAGTATGGCGGCCAGTCCATCAGCCTGACCCATCTGGCCCCCTTCGTGGAGGTCAGCCGCCAGAAGATCCGCAAGATCGTTCAGGCGGAGATGGACTCCATTGGCTTCGACCCCGGCGAGGAGAAGATCCACGAGTTGGTAGAGACTCGCCTGCGGGAGGAGATCCGCCGCGGCGTACAGACCATCCAGTATCAGGTGGTGACGCTGCTGACCACTAACGGACAGGCCCCCTTCATCACCGTGTTCATGTACCTCAACGAGGCCCACGACGAGCGGGAGAAGAAGGATCTTGCCATGATCGTGGAGGAGATGCTCCTCCAGCGGTATCAGGGCGTCAAGAATGAGCAGGGTGTGTGGGTCACCCCCGCCTTCCCCAAGCTGATCTATGTGCTGGAGGAGGACAACATCCACGAGGACGCCCCCTATTGGTACCTGACGGAGTTGGCGGCCAAATGTACCGCCCGGCGCATGGTGCCGGACTACATCTCCGAAAAGAAGATGAAGGAGCTCAAGGGCGACGTGTATACCTGCATGGGCTGCCGCTCCTTCCTGACCCCCGACCGCTTCACCGACGCCGGGGTGGGCAACATCGCCAACGCCGGGAATTATGAGCCCGGCAAGCACAAATACTACGGTCGGTTCAATCAGGGTGTGGTCACCATCAACCTACCGGACGTGGCCCTGTCCTCCGGCGGCAACATCGAGAAATTCTGGAAGATCTTCGACGAGCGGCTGGAGCTGTGCCACCGTGCGCTGCGCTGCCGCCACGAGCGCCTGAAGGGTACCACCTCCGACGCCGCCCCCATCCTGTGGCAGTACGGCGCTCTGGCCCGTCTGAAAAAGGGTGAGGTCATCGACAAGCTGCTCTACGGCGGCTATTCCACCATCTCTCTGGGCTACGCCGGTCTCTACGAGTGCGTCAAGTTCATGACCGGCAAGAGCCACACCGACCCCTCCGCCACCCCCTTCGCCCTGTCCATCATGCAAAAGATGAACGACAAGTGCAAGGAGTGGAAGAACGCCGAGGACATCGACTACTCCCTCTACGGCACGCCGCTGGAGTCCACCACCTACAAGTTCGCCAAGTGCCTGCAAAAGCGCTTCGGCGTCATCGAGGGCATCACCGACAAGGGCTACATCACCAACAGCTACCACGTCCACGTCACCGAGCCCATTGACGCCTTCACCAAGCTGGAGTTCGAGGCCCAGTTCCAGCACCTGTCCCCCGGCGGCGCCATCAGCTATGTGGAGGTGCCGGATATGCAGAACAACATCCCCGCCGTGCTGGAGGTCATGAAGTTCATCTATGACCACATCATCTACGCCGAGCTGAACACCAAGAGCGACTATTGTCAGGTCTGCGGCTGGGACGGCGAGATCAGCGTGGTGGAGGAGGACGGCAAGCTCATCTGGAAATGCCCCCAGTGCGGCAACACCGATCAGGATAAGATGAACGTGGCCCGCCGCACCTGCGGCTACATCGGCACCCAGTTCTGGAATCAGGGCCGCACGCAGGAGATCAAGGACCGGGTCCTTCACCTGTAAGTCCCCATTCCCCCGCAATATCTTACCGAAAAGAGACCATGTCATGTACTACGGAGCCCTGAAAAAATGTGATATCGCCAACGGAGCCGGAGTCCGGGTGACGCTGTTCGTCTCCGGCTGCACCAACCACTGCCCCGACTGCTTCCAGCCCCAGACCTGGGACTTCCGCTACGGCCGGCCCTTCACCCACGAGACGGAGACGGAGATCTTCCGGGAGCTGGACAAGCCCTTCATCAGCGGACTGACGGTGCTGGGCGGTGAGCCCTTCGAGCCCCGGAACCAGCGTGACCTGCTGCCCTTCCTGCGGGAGATCCGCCGCCGCTATCCCCGGAAGAATATCTGGTGCTTCACCGGCTTCCGGCTGGAGGATGAGCTGCTGCAGGATGGCTCCTACCCCCGCTGCGAGGTGACGGACGACCTCCTGCGCTGCATCGATATTCTGGTGGACGGCCGCTTCCTCCGGGAGGAAAAGGACATCTCCCTCCAGTTCCGGGGCAGCCGCAACCAGCGCATCATCGATCTGCCCCAGACCCTCTCCTCCGACCGCATTGTCCTCTGGGATCAGCTGCGCCGATAGCCCCTCTCCACACATCCCTTATATCTCCTCCTGAAGGGGGTGGCCTTCTACCAGAGGCCGCCCCCCTTATTTTTACCGCACCCCGCCGGAGGAGCCGATCTCCGGCAGCAGCGCCGCCTTGATCGCAGCAGAAATCTCTTTACTGTTGTCTTGGATTTCAACGTCCATAATTTCCTCTTGACAATTTGACTTCGTTTGCATACACTATGGATGAGGAAACTTCTGTTTCCGTTTTTTGAGCCGAACCTCTGCCCATTGGCGGGGGGGCGGCTCACTTTTTATACCTTCTTGCAAATAGCAAATTCCCGTCAGATTTTAGGGCTATAATATCAAAATTAAAATCCATTTTTCGGAGTGCTCGTCTATCTACAATTTGCATTACTCTGTCGATGTTAATAATTCCATCGGAACAATGCAAAATAACTCCGCCGGGGTTTTGAGTGATTTGTTTTAAGGCACTTCTAATAGCCCCATCCGCTGCATTTTCCCATCTCCGGTTGACTTTTCCGGCGCCATCCTGTACAATAGACCCTGCGAGTAGGCCAGACAGTTGCGGGGACAAGGCGAAAGCCTGTTCATGAGGAAAGTCCGGGCTCCACAGGGCAAGGATAACGGGTAACGCCCGCCGAAGGCGACTTCAGGAAAAGTGC
>ENA-UOIY01000957-UOIY01000957.1-human-gut-metagenome-genome-assembly--contig:-P114-NODE-957-length-37471-cov-10.874332_pt1 | contig 37471 bp, 29 predicted proteins | sample MGYA00242335_ERZ723882 | MGnify/ENA metagenome assembly ERZ723882
TGACATCATCTCAGCAAACTGCTGAAATGGGTGTCCCATTGCGGAAAACAGGAAATAGGCCCTTGGCCGGTGTGTTCGTAAGTGTGCGTGAAGGTACACAGGGAGAGATTGCCACAACCGATTCCGAGGGTAATTTCACACTGAATGTGCGGGACAAGGCAAATGCCATTGTTGATTTTTCCCTGCTCGGATTCGAGAAGGCGGAAACGCGCATAAGCGGAAACACTGTCTTCATAAAAATGAAAGAGTCAGCGATGAGGCTTGACGATGCAGTCGTTGTAGCCTACGGCTCGGTCAGCAGGAAAGACCTTACGGGAGCCGTTGCCGCAGCAGACATCGACGAGATGAACAAGGTGCCGGTTCCGTCATTCTCCCAGGCTCTTGCCGGAAGGATTGCAGGCGTATCAGTCTCCGCCTCCGACGGCCAGCCCGGTTCGGAGATGAAGATTGTCATACGAGGAAACAACTCCATAACTCAAGACAATTCGCCTCTCTACATAGTTGACGGCTTCCCTATGGAAGATCTCCAGACAGCATCCATAAACCCGGAGGATATCAAGACATTCAATATCCTCAAAGACGCATCAGCCACGGCTCTCTATGGGGCAAGAGGCGCGAACGGGGTGATTGTCATAGAGACAAAGGGCGGTTTCGACGGGCAGCCGGTGATAAATTTCAGCACATCGCTCGGGGTGGCTTCCGTGACGAACCGCATGGAGATGATGAGTCCGTATGAGTTCGTCAAATATCAGACAGAGATATATCCCGCGACTGCGCCTTCTTCATATTTTTCCGACGGAAGGACATTGGACTGGTACAAGACTGCTGAAGGCATTGACTGGCAGGACCAGATTTTCCGCAATGTTTTCGTGCAGAACTACAATCTCTCCATAAGAGGCGGAAATGCAAATACCAAATACACCGTGTCAGGTTCGGTTTTCCTACAGCCCGGCGTGATACTTAACACAGGGTCGAACAAATATCAGCTACGAAGCGTGCTGGAACAGAAGATAAACAAGAAATTGTCAATGACACTCAATCTGAACGGCAGTTACATAGACAACTACGGGCAGCTCGTTTCCTCTGGTGACGGCGGTACTACATCATCATACCTTTTATATAGGACATGGGCGTTCCGCCCGGTTGCCGGACGCAGCGACATAAACCTGATTGAAGACCTAACCGACCCGGAAAACGTGTCCAGTGCGGACATCCGACTGAATCCCTTGATCACCAGTAGAAATGACAACACTCACAACTCGAACAAGTCGATCGTCGGCAACTTCGGACTGCGATATAGTATAATAAAGGGGCTGCAGCTCAGGCTTACGGGAACGCTCCGTTACAATCAGGAGAAACGCAAGGTTTTCTACAATTCAAAGACGACTCAGGGTTCATCATTGAATCCTACCAACACCTTGGGAGTGAACGGTCTCATACGCTATTCGGACTCATTCACATGGAACACGGAGGCGGTATTAAACTACGACAAGGTCTTTCGCAGGACACATCGCATCGGAGCCATGATCGGAACATCATTACAGGACAGGAAGTTTGAGCAGTTCGGCTACACCGGCTACAAGATCGATGATTACGAGAGCCTCGGTATGGCAGCACTCGACAACGGTCTCATCCGTGCCGCCGTCGCGACGATGGCAGAATTTTCGCTCGCCTCGTTCTTCGGACGATTCAATTACGGATATAAATCCCGCTACCTTCTCACCGCTACCCTCCGCGCTGACGGCTCCTCCAAGTTCCCCAATCATAAATGGGGGTTCTTCCCGTCCGCAGCCCTCGCTTGGAACATCAGTGAAGAGAGCTTCATGAAAAAAGTGTCATGGATTTCTAATGCCAAATTAAGACTATCCTACGGAGTAACCGGAAATAACCGTGTCGGTGACTACGACTCATGGCCGTCGCTGACAGTTCCTATTGATGCATCATACTCGTTCGGAAACGGAGAGCCGGTGCGCGGACTGGTACCGGGAGCTATGGGAAATGCCAATTTGAAATGGGAGAGTACCTACCAATGGGATTTAGGGATGGATTTCTCAATGTTTGATGATAGGATTTCCGCCATTCTTGACCTCTACAAGAAAGACACCCGCGACCTCCTGCTTTTGACAGACGCACCGCGGACTACCGGCTACCCGTCGATAATGAAAAATGTCGGCAGCGTCAGAAATACGGGAATTGAACTCACCCTCAACACGGTCAATGTGAGAACCCGAAGTTTCGAGTGGTCATCGAACTTCAACATAGCATTCAATAGGAACAAGGTCGTCGAATTGGACAATGACACGCAGCAGATGTTCACCACAGTAAGTTTTTACTCCGCTTACAAGGGTTCCCCTCTCTATCTCGCACAAGTCGGCATGCCGATGGGACTATTTTACGGATATGTCTTTGACGGAGTCTATCAGTTTGAGGATTTCGACAATCCGGCTCCTGGCAAATATGTTCTGAAGCGCGGAGTGCCGAGCAACTCGACGATGGCAGACAGGAACAACATACATCCCGGAGACATAAGATACCGCGACCTCAACGGGGACGGACAGGTTGATGACAGGGACATGACGGTAATAGGAAACGGAAATCCGATTCATACGGGCGGATTTACCAACACTTTCAGATATAAAAACATAGACTTCAGTTTCCTTCTGCAATGGTCCTACGGGAACGATATCTACAATGCCAACCGACTGCTTTTTGAAGGCAATGCCATGAAGAGCAAGGACATAAACCAATATGCCTCCTACAATCGGAGGTGGACTCCGGATAACCCTTCAGACACATACTATCGGTCCGGAGGAGAAGGTCCTGCCGGGCGACACTCATCAAGAGTAATCGAAGACGGGTCATATCTCAGACTGAAAAGCCTTTCGCTCGGATACAGTTTTCCACGCAGTTGGCTCAGCAAGGTCAGAATCAAGGAACTTAGGGCAAGCTTTTCCGCAAACAACATTCTCACTCTCACCGGATACACGGGAATGGATCCAGAGGTATCAACGCGGGGAAACAGTCCGCTTACACCGGGATTCGACTATTCGGCATACCCGATTGCGAAGACGTTTATGTTCGGTATCCAACTAACTTTCTAGATACGCAATATGAAGATTATCAGACAATACACAATACTTCTACTACTGACTATCATGCTTTCTGGATGCGACAAGTTCCTGTCACAGAGTCCAAAGGACTTTCTTTCCCCGGAACTGTCATATGATAGCAAGGAATCGCTTGACAAGGCTCTGAATGGTGTATATGACATACTCGGGCACAGGAATCTGTATGGAGGATATTTCCTGTACAACTGCGGATTCGATGCCGATGACGGCCATTATTCGAGAAATTCGCCTGCCGTCGGAGCACATGTATATAATTTTTCCTCGACCGACATCACGGTATATTCGGTGTGGGAGTCATTATATAAAGGTGTCAGCCGAGCCAATACCCTGCTGAAAAACATTGACAGGAATCAGGAAATCGACATCGACTTCCGCAACCGAGTCAGAGGCGAGGCTCTTTGTCTCAGGGCATATTACTACTTTCTTTTAGTTACGCTTTACGGAGACGTGCCTCTCATTCTCGAACCGGTGACTGATGCCCGGAAGATACTCGTCGCCCGCACGAAATCCAGCAAGATATATGAGCAGATTCTTACCGACCTGACGGAAGCCGAGCCACTTGTGACGGACATCACGGAGATTGGGCATGGCGGAAGGATAAGCAAGTCGGCTGTGAGGGGCGTCGCCGCCCGTGTATGCCTTCACATGGCAGGTTATCCCCTGCTCGACAAGTCAAAATATGCGGAGGCACGCGACTGGGCGCTCAAGGTGATTAATGACAAGGTCGCGGGGCATGAACTCGCAGCAAACTACGCGGACGTATTCATAAGGTACGCAAAAGACGAATATGACCCGAAGGAAAGCATCTGGGAAGTCGAGTTTTTCGGGACTGACAGTTCGGAATATGACGAGACGACGATGAATGGAAGATACACGGGGCCAACTAGCAATTCCGCTAAAATCGGGAAATGCCTCGGAATGGTCTATGCGACGGGAACTCTTTGGGACAAATATCCTGCAAACGACGCCGAGGATATGAGAAAGGCCTGGAACATAGCCTGCTTCACCTACAATCTGGACGGTTCTAAGAAAATGTTGACTGGGAAAAGCTATCCGTCGTTGTTCTACCGATTTGCCGGGAAATTCAGGCGAGAATACTGGCCTCACCCGGAGTCGTCCAACACGAGCATCAATTTTCCCTTGCTGAGATATGCAGATGTTCTACTTATGTTCGCAGAGGCAGAAAATGCCGTCAACGGACCGACAGAGGCGGCTGTAAGCGCAGTGAACACCGTCCGCCGCAGGGCATTGTGTTCGGGAATCAAAAGTGTCACCATCACCTCTCCTGGAAGCGGATACACGTCCGCGCCATCGATAAAATTCGTCGGAAACGCCTCGAAAGAAGCCATTGCAGTGGCAAAGGTCAGGAACGGGAAACTAGAAGCCGTATCATTCGTGCAAGACGCCGAATTTGGCCTAAGTTCCGGTGCCGGGTATTCGGAGCTGCCACAGGTTGTCATCACGGGAGGCGGAGGCAGCGGTGCGGCTGCCGAGTGCGTGATGTGGGCAAGGACTGACGCAGACCTTACTGCTGAAGAGTATGCAGATGCGGAGGCATTTCTTAAAGTGATTCAAGACGAACGCTCACGCGAACTGTGCTTTGAGGGACTGCGCAGAGGCGATCTGATCCGTTGGGGAATATTCACGGAAAGGATGAACGATGTATATAATCTCGTGCTCCAGAAGGCTCCGAACTACTACTACCTGAATACATTCAGGAACGCGACAAATGAAAAGCATCTGCTATGGCCGATTCCGGCCAGAGAGATTGCCGCAAATTCAATGCTCACACAAAACAAGAACTGGTAATGATTAGGTTTCATAATTTTTGCATAGTATTCACCGCTGTCCCGTTTTTGGCCTCGTGCATGAATGACCTTCAGGTAAGCGCTCCGGAACTTGACGTCAAGACAGTAAGCATTGAGGTCAAGGCAGGCGAGCCGGTGGTTTTTGAAATGGAGGGGAATGCCGACTACATCACATTCTGGTCCGGTGAAACATATTCCGACTACAGCCATAGGAAGGGACGGAAGTTTACCCCAGGTATCCTAAACAAGTTGTCATTCACTTCGGAGATTACTTCCGGAGCGCAGAACGAGCAACTGACACTGCTCATTTCAAACGATTTCGACGGAAACTATATGGACTTCGACAGCATGATTCATTCTGACTGGACTGATATTACAGGATGGTTCTCCCTCCCGCGAGGGAAAGGCAGGGAAGAGTCTTCAGCTCAAGATATTTCTGCATTCGTATATCCCGACAGGCCGCTCTATCTGGCTTTCCGCTATAGATGCCGGCCTCAAGAACAGTATGGAGAGGCTTCCCGTTGGGTCATTTCCAATCTGAGATTCAGCAACACATCCGAAGAACTCGGAGAAACGGTGCTGCACGATTTGGTAAATTCTGGGTTCAGGATAACGGATCCGTTCTCAAGGACCGACGCGGTCTGTATGTCTTCGGTCTCACAGACACAGATTGTGATGCAGGGGCGCGTCCAGAGCGAAGACGTCCCTGCCGCAGCATACGAAACGGAGCATTGGATTGTTTCACGACCGATTGACCTGACTTCCATAAGGGACATCGGTCCTGACAGGCCAAAGGTTATCAAGGGATATGCGGAAAGTTTTCCTACGACATATTCCTACATTTATGAGAGTCCCGGAGTATATGAGGCTGTTTTCGTGGCTTCCAATCAAAGCATTAAGGACTGTAAGGAAGCGGTAAGTTCAATAACGATAACTGTAAGCGAATAACACAATGAACACAATCACTTTGGCACTGTCACTGCTGGCCACACCAATTGCCGTTCAGGACACGGCTGAGACTGGGCTGAACTCCATAGGAATGAAGATGATTGTCGTGAAGCCGGGGACTTTCCTTATGGGAAGCGCAGGAATCGGCATGAACTACGACGAAGCACCGGTCCACCCTGTCACAATCTCGGAAACATTCAGAATCAGCTCCACAGAAGTGACAAACAGACAATTCGAGGAGTTCATGCCCGAACACACCGCATTCAGAGGAAAGAACGGATTTTCTTCCGGAGACGATGAAGCCGTCATCTATGTCAGCCATCACGAAGCGACGGCATTTTGCGAATGGTTGTCCGCCAAGGAGGGAAAGACTTATAGACTACCGTCAGAGGCTGAATGGGAATATGCTTGCAGAGCTGGTTCCATGGGGCCTTACGCCATCGGTGACAGATCTTTGCCAAAGTCGATGCTCAAACATCAGGAACATTCCTGGAAGCCCGTAAAGGCATCGCTTGAGGTAGGAAAATCAGTTCCGAACGAATGGGGAATATATGATATGCATGGTAATGTGGAAGAATGGTGTCTAGATTGGTATGGACCATACAAAGCCTCTTCTATAGTCAATCCTGGAGGGCCTGAGAAAGGCTCCTTCAGAGTCGTGCGCGGAGGCAGCCACAACACTCCAGTGAACTATCTCCGTTCAGCAAACCGCAGTGCGCTGATGCCGGGCGACAGGACAATGTTCACCGGTTTCAGAGTCGTGGAGGTTTCCGAGGAAGTCGGCCTCAATATGTCCCACACCACAATGGGGAAAAAAGTACGGGTGCACTCCATATCACAGAACAAACATCGATGGAAGAGCTGCGACAAGCCGTTCTTTGCGGAGCCGCAGAACTATATCCGCACCGATTCGGCGACTCCATGGATGTTCTCTCACAACCATTGTCCCGCCGCGACATGGCTCCCGAACGGCGACATTATCGCAGTATGGTTTTCTACCGAGGACGAAAAGGGCCGGGAGATGACGATACTCTCTAGCCGCCTAAAGGCTGGGACTTCCGAATGGACAGAACCAGAACTGTTCTTCAAAGTGCCGGATAGGAACATGACAGGTTCAGCGCTGTACTATGACGCGACAAACGGAGTTCTGTATCATTTCAACGGAGTGGAAGCCGCAGGAACATGGCAGAACCTCGCGTGCGTGTTCAGGACGAGCACTGATAACGGCCGAACCTGGTCGGAGCCTCAATTCGTAAATGCGGAACATGAGATCGGCAATCAGGTCATAGCTGGCACAATCATGACATCAGGCGGAAAGATTCTCCAGCCCTGCGATGCCACCCCTACAGTCAGAGGCGGTTCAATTCTTCACATATCCGATGACGGCGGGAACAGCTGGCATCGTTCGGACAGCGGATTCGTCAATGTCACTCCTGACTTCCGTAATGGCGGTCAGGGGCGCAGGATTGCCGGCATCCACGCCGGGGTCGTGGAGCTTAAGGACGGAAGGCTTCTGGCATTCGGGCGGGACAACAACATTGTCCAAGATAGAAAACCAATGATGCCTCAGAGCGTTTCTGACGACGGAGGATACACATGGAAATACTCAGCATCCGAATTTCCGCCTGTCTCTAGCGGACAGCGCATCGTGATTAAACGGCTCAACGAGGGTGCAATACTTCTGGTGTCCTTTACGGATGCAAAAATAGACTACCAGAATATTCATGGTATGGAGTTTATTGCCGGCGGTCGCAATTTCACCGGATATGGAATGTTTGCCGCCGTCTCGTTTGATGATGGCAAAACATGGCCTGTGAAAAAACTTCTGACAGATGGTAAGGAACGATGGCTGTACGGAGGCGGATTCACCGGATATTTCAGAATGGACGACACGCACGCAGAGCCTAAGGGCTATCTCGCGGTAACGCAGAGCCCCGACAATATAATCCACCTTTTCAGCAGTTCACTGCACTATCAGTTCAACTTGAAATGGCTAACAGAACCAAACAACTTAGAATAATAACAAGACTCAAGATGAAACGAAAATTACAGACAATACTTATCTGCGTTGCAACGATAATGTGTCTCCAGACGGTAAATGCGCAGGTCAAGCCTTCTCTGAAGTTCTCGAAGAAGGCATCAATGGCACTTATTGAAAGGGTTCTTCCCGGATACTCCGGAAATTTCGTAGTAAGACAGATCCCAGACGACTCGGGAAAGGATGTGTTTGAAGTTTATTCCGAAAACGGGAAAATCGTTCTTTCCGGGAACAACGGAGTTTCAGTAGCATCGGCGCTTAACTGGTATCTTAAGAACCACTGCAATTTCGAACTGACTTGGAACGGCCCTGGTTGCGGGATGCCGTCGTCGTTTCCACGGGACATAGCCCCTGTCAGAAAAGTCTCTCAGCACCGGTACAGATACTATCTGAACTACTGTACCTTCAGCTATACTATGGCATGGTGGGATTGGGAGCGCTGGCAGAAAGAAATCGACTGGATGGCTATGAACGGAATCAATATGCCTCTGGCGATAACCGGCGAAGAGGCCATCTGGCAGAGGGTATATAAGAAAATGGGACTCACTGACAGCGAATTGAGCGAATTTTTCACAGGTCCGGCGTTCTTTGGCTGGTTTTACATGAACAATATGGACGAATGGGGCGGGCCGCTCCCGCAATCGTGGATTGACTCCCATGAAAAATTGCAGAAGAAGATTCTCGAAAGGGAGAGCGAACTCGGAATGATGCCGGTTCTTCCCGCATTCACGGGACACATCCCGAAGGCCTACGTGAAAAAGAATCCCGAGGCACAGGTTGACAGTGTTGAGTGGCATGGTCAGGAAGGTCATAATGTCTATATGCTGAACCCTAACGACTCGCGTTTCGCTCAAATCGGCAAGGCGTTTCTTGAGGAGCAGAAGAAAGCCTACGGAACGAGTCACTACTACTCTTCTGACATCTTCAACGAACTCATGCCGCCGTCCGATGACCCGGTCTACCTTGCAAAGACAAGTGCTGCGGTCTATGAAACCATGAAAAGTGCGGACAAGGACGCAGTGTGGGTCATGCAGGGGTGGCTCTTTGTTAGTGCCGCAGGAAAAAAGTTCTGGACAAAGGAGCGCATGAAGCCGTTCCTCGACTCGGTACCAGACGACAAGATGGTAATTTTGGAACTGTATTCGGAGAACAGACCGAGATGGCAAGACACCGAAGCCTATTATGGCAAACCGTGGATATGGAACATGCTGCACAATTTCGGAGGAAACATCGGCCTATATGGGAAGGCTCCATTCATTGCGTTCGAGCCCGCAAGAGTCATGAAGGATGCAAGGAGGGGCAATCTCAGCGGCATAGGACTGACGATGGAGGGAGCGGAACAGAATCCGATGATATACCAGCTCATGCTTGAGCATGTCTGGAACGATAATCCGATAAATCTGAATGAGTGGACGCAAGGCTACATTCTGCGGCGGTACGGGCAGAGGGACGAGAATGCGTCCAAGGCGTGGGAGATTCTGCTGAAAACTGTGTATCGAAACAACCGTAAGGATCAGGGGGCGCCGGAATCGGCCATCACCGGGCGACCGACATTCAACGAGAATGCGGCGTGGACATGGACCGACCTCGTATATTACGAGAATAGGGACTTTGCTCCGGCCTGGGAATATATGATTAAGGCTTCCGACACGCTCGGGGAGAGTAACGGCTTCCGTTACGACCTCGTGGATGTAACAAGACAGGCCATGGCCAACTATGCCACGGCGCTGCACCGACAAATTTCATACACATGGAACGCCGGCGACCTCGAAAGCTACCGCATTCTTACAGAACGCTTTCTCGACCTGATTTCAGATATGGATAGACTCATGAAGACAAGATCGGAGTTCCTGCTTGGACGGTGGATTGCGGATGCCTCGGCATGGGGGACGACAGACGAGGAACAGAGACTTTATGAGTTCAACGCCAGAGATCTTGTCTCAATTTGGGGAAGAAAGGATGTCGCGGACATTAGCGACTATTCCTGCCGTCAGTGGAGCGGGCTTCTCGACTCATACTATAAAGGCAGATGGGAGGAATTCTTCCGTCAGACGACAGAATGTCTGGAAAAGGGAGAGAAATGGGATGAGAAGAAATTCTATGACTACATTCGTGAATGGGGCTGGAAATGGGCGAACAGAACCGATGAAACCTTTGCGACTGAGCCGGAAGGAGATGCCGTTGAGATCTCAAAAGAAATTTACGATAAATGGTGGAAACTAATTTCTAGAAGTGAAGTCTTTAAGCAGAAGAAAAATGAATTACAGTAGAATATGGTGGCTGCTTGCCGCCTTCCTGGTGTGTGCAGCAGGATGTACGGAAAAAATCTATGACTCCACGGTCACGGAAAAGTCCGACGTCAGGCTGAATGTGGTATGGCCGGTTCAGGCTTCGGAAAAGTATGTGGCAAGGTTCGGAAACGGCAGAGAATTCGACCTATCTGGCAATGACAATGTGCTGGAGGGAATCGGAACGGGCGCGGACAGGATTATGGTCTTTAACCTACCCTCTGGCGTCCAGCGGAAAGGCAGTGTGTTCAGAACCGAACACCTTGAGGACGGAACGCTCAGAGGAGACACCGAACTTCTCCTCTCTATCGTACAAGATGTTCACATAAGGCCGAACATATTGAATGACATCGTTTTGGAGCCTGTCCGCGTGACAAAGGAAATCGTTTTCAGTTTCATTTCGGACACTCCGCTCATATCCGCATCAACGGAGCTTGAAGCCGCCGGAAGCATAGATCTCGAATATCACAGGTTCTTTGAGCCGGCAAAACTGAAGATACCCATGAAGCCGGACAACAATGGAGTCTGGAATGGTTCCGCAAGGATTTTAGGAATTTGCGACGAAAGTCTTGACATAAGCCTCAGTATCATGGCGGAGGATGGCGGGACATCGGATTTTCTGCTTTCGCTTCCTCTATGCTTCGTAGGCTATAACAAAGGAATGCCCCAGTCTCTTAAGATTGAATTTAAGCACAGCAGAGGCAAGTGTACGGCGAAACTCCTGATGCCGTCAGGAAACTGGCAGATTCTGTTGGAGAAGATAAATATAAACGAAAATACTAACTGTTAATCAATGAATATAATGAAGAAATCTGAATTACTATTATGTGTCGCCCTTGCCATTGCAGGGAGCGCATGCAGCAAAGAACCCGACATCAGGGATGATGACGCTTCAGATGCAGTCAGGTTCAGCACCAACATAAGCCTTACAAAGGTAAGCGACATGCGGTGGGAAAGTGAGGATAGAGTCGGAATATTCATGACGGACACGGACAATCAGTTGATTTCCGACGAGTGCTCAAATAGGAAATATATCCCAGCATCAGACAACAATCTCACTCCTGACGGAGCTGTCAATACGCTATATTTCCCAAAGGATGGTTTCGGTGTGAACTTCCATGCCTATTGTCCATACGCTGAACTTGACGGGACGATATTCGGGATAGACTTGTCTGACCAGAGCAACCAGAGTTCGGTTGATTTTGTCTATGCATCAAACAGGGATGGAAAGAATAAGAATGATTCCGATGTGCTTCTGTCTTTCGAACACATATTGTCAAAGGTAGTCCTTGAGGTATCGATGGCGGACGGGACGGAGGCTGGCAATCTGAGCTGCACCATTTATGGAATGAATACAAAGGCGGACTTTAATCTACTTAAAGGTGAACTCGGGGAATATGACGGAGTGCAGGCCATAGTTCCGTTCCGTCAGGGAACGCGGTTCGAGGCGATTCTGCTGCCGTCCGCACTCACGGAGTCGAATTATATCGAGTTTAAGTCCGGAGATGAGACCTACAGATGGAACATCGTCGATGATATTTCCGAACTTACAGGGGGCAATAAGTACATTTGGCAAATTTCCCTTACACCGGAGGCAGCTGTACCTGCCGGAACCAAGGGGGTAATCAGCGACTGGGTCTGCACGAGCGGCGAGACTTCAATCGGCACGACACCGACGATAACATACGCCATAGGCGACTATTGGCCGAACCCAGACATTTCCGCCGGAGGACATGCGGAAGGAATAGTATTCACAGTGTCTGCAGACGGGAAGCACGGCAAAATTCTCAGTCTCGTTGAGAGCAGCGGCCTCAAGTGGAATACCACAGGAGGCAAGGACGAGACACTTGACGCTGATGACGGGGCTGTCAACTGGAACATAATCAAGTCAAAGGATGCATCCTTCACAAATTATCCTGCCTTTGCATGGTGTGCTTCGCTCGGAGATGGTTGGTACATTCCGGCGATCAATGAACTGCTTGCAGTAAGAACGGCATGGGGTGCAACAATTAAGGAGAAAGAAGCATTCAACAAACGGATTTCCGATGTTGGAGGCATCCCTCTGAAGATGACGGCGATGGTAGGAGGCAGCGCAAAATCGGCATATTACTACTCTTCGACTGAAAAGGAAAGTGCCGCGAACAAGGCTCTTTCGCTTAGCTTCAATAGCACATCAGGAGCATCAGATGGTCTGAAGAAAACTTCGGACACTCAAGAAAACCTTATTTTCAGAGCAATAAAAACATTTTAAATATCGAGAAGACATGAAAAGATTAGTTTTATCTCTCGCGACGCTCGCGGGATTGGTCATTTCCGCAAATGCACAGAAATATTCGATTGGCGATTGTTATCCGAAGGATGGTTCCCCTGTGGAGGGCATAGTCTTCGAGGTTTCAGAGGACGGACAGCACGGAAAGATTTTTAGCCTTGCAGAAGGCTTCGGGCTGAAATGGAGGACAATAGGCGATGCGGACTACACCGACGACAGGGACAACGGAATGAACAACTTTGAGATAATCACCGCGATGGAGCCGGAGTATGACGGGTATCCGGCATTTGCGTGGTGTGCCTCACTCGGAGACGGATGGTATATTCCGGCAATCAATGAGCTAATTAAAATAAGGGATTCCTGGGGAAAGAGTCAGAAAGAAAGGAAGGCATTGAATACAAAGATCAAAGAAGTCGGGGGCACTCCGCTTTCCGATGCGGTCTATGTTAAGGCCAAGGATGCAAAAGTAAGTGCAATCTATTATTCTTCGACTGAAAACGGACTAAAAAGGCAGAAGATATACTGTCTGAGCTTCAACAGTGCAAGCACTGAGGCTGATGGTCTGAAGAAGATGTCGGATTCTGCTGAGAATCTCCTGTTCCGCGCCGTTAAGGCATTCTGAAAAGAGTCTGATTATGAGGAATATAGCATTATCCATTCTTGCTTTTCTGCTATGTGCCGGCATTGCCGATGCAAAAGTGGTTCTTCCACCCATTTTCTCCGACAACATGGTTCTGCAACAGCAGAATGAGGTGAAAATATGGGGACGTGCCAGCGGCAGAATCGTGACTTGTCAGGCTTCTTGGCTATCGGAACCAGTGAGTGCCACTGTGCGGGAAAAGGCTTTCGAACTGTTGCTTCCCACTCCGCAGGGTTCATTCGCGGCGCAGACAGTCGTGATTCAGGATTCGGATTCTGAAATAATACTGAACAATGTACTTATCGGTGACGTGTGGATTTGTTCGGGTCAGTCCAACATGGAGATGACCATGAGGGGATATTCCAGACAGCCTGTCCACAATGCACTACAGTCAATTCTGGAATCCGGTCGCTATGAGGACAGGGTTCATATATTCACCATAGCCCGTACGGAGTCCGACAAACCGAAGGCAGTCGCGCGGGGCTCATGGAAACCGGCATCCCCAGAATCCGTGACGACAACAAGTGCTACTGCATGGTATTTTGCAAAGTCGTTGGCCGATGCGGTTAATGTCCCAATAGGAATCATAACGGCAAGTCGTTCTTCCGCTAACATTGAGACATGGATGCCTAAAAGCCTGCTGGCGGAACGGTTCGGCTATGATGTTGAGAAGATAAACTCCGACCCGAACATCAGAGGAATCTACAAGTGCGGATTCTACTACAACGGGATGATAGTTCCAATCTTCGGATACAGAGCGAAGGGATTCCTCTGGTATCAGGGCGAATCCAACAGAAAGAACGCCGACAAGTATCATCTACTCATGCAGGCGATGGTCGAGGACTGGCGTAGCAACTGGGGTGACACAAAGAACGAGATGCCATTTATCTATGTCCAGATTGCCCACTATGCCTATGACAATGCTCCCGACGGCCTTGCCGCGCCAAAGGTTTTCGAAGCTCAACAAAAAGCGCTGAATCTCATTCCTAATTCTGCAATGGTTGTAACATCAGATGTCGGAGAGAAAAACTGTATCCATCCGTCAAGAAAGGACATTATCGGACAAAGAGCTGCCATCGAAGCACTTCGTTTGGGATATGGGATGCGTATACCCGACACTGGAGGAGTACGCCTCCAGATTGAATCGGTGGCAGGAAATAAAATTATTCTGTCATACAAGAATGCTGAATACGGACTGCTCCCATCTGAAGGAAAGGTACTTGGCTTTGAGATCGCCGGAGAGGATCGAATTTTCTACATTGCAGAAGCAAATATTCTCGGAGCGAAATCTAAAATTATGGTCTCCTCTCCCGAGGTAAGCAAGCCTATCGCCATTAGGTACGCATTTCGAAACTATATTGAGTGTAATCTACAAAACACATTAGGCTACCCAGCATTTCCTTATAGATCGGATGATTGGGAACTATGATAATTAAAATTAATCATATAGATATGAGACAAAACTATGTTAGACCAGACCTGATTGTCAATCAAATCAAGTCGGAAGAAGGCTTCGCCCAAAGTGGCACAATCAAATCAAAGATGTTGACAGATTGGACTATCGAAGATGTTGAATGGTAAAGTGCTAAAAAATGAAAGACATGAAAAAAATTATATCATCTATCCTTGTCTGTGTGATGGTTTGCATCACGGGGTGCAGCAAGTCGGATATGGATGCCGTGTCCGATGTTGTCACGACAGATACCATCTTCGCCGAAATAATTGACATTGAAACAAAAACATCGCTTGACGGCGTCAGGATGACATGGAGCGACGGTGATGCCCTATGCGTCACTATTGATCCGTCCGTATCATCGGCGCCATTCGATGTACCTGTCCATCGTTTTGCCATATCCTCAGGAGAGGGAACGGCGCAGGCATCATTCAGGTCGGACAACGCTTTGACCGGAACGAACTGGTCTGCAGTGTATCCGCTTGACCTTTGCAGTGTCAAGTCTGGAGAAAAATATATTTACATAAATTTCCCTTCAGTGCAGGAATATGTAGAGAATGGCATTGCCGACGGCATCGTTCCCCTTTATGCAACAGGGAAAGAGCCCGCCAACATGAAGTTTGTATATGGTTCAGGAATCTTGAGGGTAAATTTGTATGATGCAGTGTCGGAAACACCAGTGAAAATCAGCAAGATTGAAGTGATAACGAATGTTCCTGCATCCGGAACAATGGTCGTAACTCCTGGAAATTCTAGATTTCCTTTCGCGCACGACGGAAAAAACACCCAAACTGTGGTAACATATAATGTTCCGGAAATCCAATTGTCAAATTCTTCCGAGACACCTACTGCATTCAACATAGGACTTGCATCAAGCGGAAGGGTTGGAATGACTGCGTATTCCTCTCTTGAGATCAAGATTTACGCTACCAACGGAGCGGTCTTCAGCAAGACAAAGACGAATTTTGAAGTTGCAGGCGGAAAAATTTACAACTTCGTTCCACTACAATTTGACGGGACAATTTCTTATAAGGTCGGAGACTATTATCCTAATCCCGGAATTAATGTGAGCGACGCGGATGCTGTAAAAACAGTAGAAGGCATTGTGTTCTGCGTCACTGACGATGGTGTGCACGGTAAGATCATCAGTCTCGTGGAGAGCAGCGGTCTCAAGTGGAACACCACCGGAGGTAAGGACGAGACACTTGACGATGTTGACGGGACTGTCAACTGGAACATAATCAAGTCAAAGGATGCATCCTTCACAAATTATCCTGCCTTTGCATGGTGTGCTTCGCTCGGAGATGGTTGGTACATTCCGGCGATCAATGAACTGCTTGCAGTAAGAACGGCATGGGGTGCAACAATTAAGGAGAAAGAAGCATTCAACAAACGGATTTCCGATGTTGGAGGCATCCCTCTGAAGATGACGGCGATGGTAGGAGGCAGCGCAAAATCGGCATATTACTACTCTTCGACTGAAAAGGAAAGTGCCGCGAACAAGGCTCTTTCGCTTAGCTTCAATAGCACATCAGGAGCATCAGATGGTATTAAGAAGAGTTCAGATAGCCAGGCCAATCTCATCTTCAGAGCGATTAAGAAATTTTGACAGGTTGCGCAATATGTCATCAAAAAACAATTCCTCCAACAGGACAGGGGCTTACGCAGTTGAGCCCCTGTCGTTATCTCCTGAGACCAACATGGCGGCGCTGGAGCGTCAAATCAGGAAGAATCCGGAGCAGTGGAAAAAGGCTGTGGAGTTTCTTTGTGAAAATGAATTGTTGAAAATACCGGAAGGACGACACGAAATTACGGAAGACGGAGTTTATGCCAATGTTCAGGAATACTACACAAAAGACTCCGCCCCATTTGAAAATCACCACAAATACATTGATATACAATGCGTTGTTTCTGGAGAAGAGGAAGTCTTCGTCAGCGATATTTCAGAATGCTCCGACAGACTGTCCGACTACGATGATACGGCAGACATTGAGTTCTTCAAGAGTTCGGCGCAGGCCGATAAAGTAAGATTGAATCCAGAGGGATACCTCGTCCTATTCCCCGGTGAGGCTCACCAACCCTGCATATCCCCAGAGGGACAACGCAAACATATTAGGAAAATCGTTGTCAAACTGCCTTTTGTCGAGTAACTGTGCCGCTGACAAGCCTGAGGCGGCAATCAGGTCTGCAACGGAGTCGCTTTTCCAAAAGTGGATTTTAAAAATAATTTCACTTTTCTAAAAGTGTTTTGTATCTTTGCATTGAGAAATGCAATGAATTATGGAACTGGCAGACATTCGTCCTATAGTGGCGTTTTACCATAGTAAACTCGCCAAAGCGACACTTGATTTCAAACGCTATCTATACCCTAAGATCAATTGGGATGCACGTGTTATTGGTATAAAGGGAGAGCGCGGTGTCGGTAAAACAACTATGCTTTTACAGCGGATCAAGGAGAAGTATAGCAATCCTGATGACACGTTCTATATCTCCCTGGACCACTTTTGGTTTCGGACGCACGAGCTACAGGATCTCGTCGAGTTTATGTATAGAAGGGGTATAACCGAGTTCTACATTGACGAAGTCCACAAATACAAGGATTGGAGTATCATTCTCAAAAATCTTGTGGATGAACACGACGACCTCAGAATTGTCTACACCGGTTCCTCCTTGCTTGAGATAGACAACGCTAAAGTGGATATGTCCAGAAGGCAGACACCGTATACGCTTAAGGGAATGTCTTTTAGGGAGTATATGGAATACGAAGGCATTATGAAAATGAATGCGGTCCCTTTGGAAGAGCTCCTTAATAACCACGTTTCCATTGCTATGGATATCTCAGCCAATACTAAGATCCTGGTAGCTTTCGAGTCCTATCTGCGCACCGGCGTATATCCTTTCTACAAGGATGCCGGTCAGGACTTCCTTGTGCGCCTCAAAGAAGTCGTGGACACTGTTATAGAAAGTGACCTGCCGGCCGTTGAAAAGATAACTTTTGATACCATCGAGAAGTGCAAGAAACTCCTGATGATTATTGCGGAAAATGTTCCTTTGCAGCCAAACGTGGACAGATTGGCTGCATCGTTGGGAACCACCCGCGATACGTTGCTGAAGCTTCTCTACAAATTGGACAAGGCAGAAATCTTGGAACTTCTGACCGTCGAGTTGAAGAGCTATAAGAAGCTGATCAACCCGGAAAAGATTTATCTGGGTAACACCAATCTGATGTACGCCTTATCACCCAAAATTGAAGTAGGGACACTTCGGGAGACATTCTTTATTGATCAGTTTGCATCAGTCGAAACTGTTCAGATGCCCACGAAGGGAGACTTCCTTGTGAATGACAAATATCTGTTCGAGGTAGGCGGTGAGGGAAAGAGTTTCGAGCAGATTGCAGATATCCCCAATAGTTACCTGGCCATTGATGGCATTGAGACCGGATATGGAGCACGTGTACCCTTATGGCTGTTTGGCCTTCTGTATTAGCAGGCCATAATTGGGCAACTACTTTTTCAGCCGACCAGCCAGCCGTCGACGGTATGGGTCTCGGAGGAGAAATTGACGCCGAGTTTGATGATTTGCTTGCCGGATGCGAGGAACGGTTTGTCGTAGCCCTTTTCCTCTATCTGTTTGAGAGCGATTTCAGGCGACTGGTCACGCTTGAGCTCGATGATATAGACATATTTGTCGGTGTCGAAGATGATGTCTATGCGGCCGCGGGATGTGTGGTACTCGGTCTTGACATATAGTCCCATCATCTTGAGCATCACCGACATCGTGTTCTGGAAGTAGAGTTCGAGGTCCCCTTGGATTTCGTAGTCATTGCCTGAGAGGAATGCGGTGAAACGGGTCATAAAGGAATCGACGTCACCGCGTTCGATGTCATCGACAAAACTATAAACAGAGAACTCATCGCCAATAAGGGCCGGAGCGTAGAGCTGGCTGAGTGAATGGAGAAAACCTGCAGCGACCTCCTCGTTTGGGTAGTCGAGATTGTAGGCATTGAAACGGGAGTCATATCCCTTGATTGTCAGATAACCGGTCTGGTACATCAGAGTTATCGGAGCCGGACTCACATAGTTCGTTCCCGTAAGAGCCTCCACAGAAACTTTATTTTTCGATATATTGTCGAGATTGTATTTCCCCTGTTTGAGATAGCGGACAAGGAATGTCGGAGTGCCGGTCTCGAACCAATACATACGAAATCTGTTGGCATTGAAAGTATTCAACAGACTGAACGGGTTATATACACCGGGAGCATTCTCGCAGAAATGGTAGCCGTCATACAGAGTCTTCAGTTTCGTGTAACACTCACCCTTTGTGAGTCCATTGTTTTCAGCGAGTTTCTCCACACTATCGTCGAAATACGACTTCAATTCATCCTCCGAAACACCGCAGATGTCAGAATACCTCAAATCCATTGATATGTCCATCAGATTGTTCAAAGAACTGAAAACACTCATCTTGCCGAGTTTCGTCACTCCGGTAAGGAATGCAAAACGGATGAAGCCATCCTTGCCTTTAATAACGCTATAAAAACCCTGAAGCTCGCGACGAAAACTGTCCATCAACTCCGGATTATCAATATTATCAACTACCGGTTTGTCATACTCGTCTATGAGAATCACTACCCTATTGCCAACCCTTCTGTAGGCGGCTTCAATGACTGCGGCAAAACGGGCAGCCGGTTCTTCAAACCTGTCAGTAACTCCAAACTGGCTTTCCCACGCCAACAAATGTTGATCAAATTTACCGGCAAGGTCAGCAAGGGATGTATAGCGGCTCCCTGTCAAATCCAGATGTAGAACAGGAGATGCCGTCCAGTTCTTTTCCAGTTTCTCAATAGCCAATCCCTTAAAGAGTTCCTTCCGTCCCTGAAAATACGCCTCCATTGTCGAGACAAGCAGGCTCTTACCGAAACGACGCGGACGACTCAAAAAATAATAGCTCCCCGTTGCAGCAAGTTTATAGATCTGAGCAGTCTTGTCCACATAGACAAATCCGCCTGTCCTCATCTTCTCAAAATTCTGGATTCCAATCGGGTACAACATAATCTTCAGAGTTTTATCCAACTGACAAAGTTAGCAAACAATTTTCACAACTCAAGCAGGGAACTATTGGATATTGATTCAATTGTACGTTGTGCAAATGCGCTTGCGTGAAAGGCAAAGCGCAGTAGCTCGTGTTTCTAAAAGGCGGGCAAAATGGAAATCATAAGGAAAAGGAGGTTTTAGCAAGCGTAAAAAATAAATTGAACTAAATTTGCATCAGATTTATGAGGATAGATTTCACAAAATAAAGAATTTCGGAATAACTAAATTTGAGAAATTATGACCAACGACAGGAAAACGACGCCGGAGCACGTGACTTCACTCGCAGAAAACGAAGTTTTTGTGTTTGGCAGCAATAAGGAGGGACAACACTGGGGCGGAGCTGCCAAATTTGCTTATGACAATTTTGGCGCGGAGTGGGGTGTCGGAATCGGAATGACAGGTCAAAGCTATGCAATACCGACTATGGACGGAGACCTCGAAATAATCCGCAGGTATGTGAAAGACTTCACCAATTATGCGAAAGCACGCCCGGAACAGACATTTTTGGTCACGTCGATCGGATGTGGGATTGCAGGATGGAGGGTGGAGGAAATCGCGCCGCTTTTTAAAGAAGCGTCAAGACTTGACAATGTGTCCCTTCCGGAATCGTTCTGGAACATAATAGAAATGACAGCTCCTGCTGGGCCGGAGTAAGTTATAGAAGAATCAGCGGGACATACGAGCTCAAACCGGACGAGAAGATTGGCTGCTACATCGCTCTCGGCTACGGGGAGACACAGGGCATACAGCACAAGTGCAAGTCCGTAGAAGAAATCAGCAACGTCAGCGGCAGGACACCATCGTGGTTCTATGACGGAGTCGAGGCCGCCAGCCTAGCTCCGACAGCGGTAAACCAGCAGAAATTCTTCATAGAGTACCTCGGCAAGGTAGACGGTAGTCTTCCCAAAGTCCGCATCAGCAAAGGATTCTCTATGATCGGCTACACGCAGATGGATATGGGTATCGCCAAACTGCATTTTGAAATCGGTGCCGGGAAGGAGAATTTCGACTGGGTTACGGAGTGATTTCAAAGACACAGCCGCCTCCTTCTCTAATTTGAAGGAAGACGGCTGCGATACGGATGCAGTACATCATCCGTATGTTTCAAAAAAACAGAGTACACATTGTCTTACGAAAATGAATACTCTGTCTTATTGTGCGAGAGCGCTTGCTCAACTCTCTTACTTAAAATCCTAATGCAAAGGTATGGAAAAAACTTTATGAAACAATAGCATTGAGCCATTTTTTCAATCAAAACAGTCGGGAGAGCCAGAAGTCGTGGTCGTTTTTGAGGGAATGGGTGCCTTGGTAGCCGCGGTAGCCATGGAGGCCGTCGGGGTAGAGCATCAGTTCGAAGTGTTTGCCGGCTTTCTGGAGGGCGTCAATCAGGAGCAGAGTGTTCTGATAGTGGACATTGTCGTCACCGGTGCCGTGGGTGAGACGGAGCATTGCCGGGTCGTTTTTGAAATCTGACGGGTAGTCATTGACATAGTTCAGGGCGCAGGCTCTTGCGTAGCCCTCCGGGTTGGTTTCCGGGGTTTCCATATAGCGCTCGGTGTAGTGGGAGTCATAGAGAGCCCAGTCGTAAACACCGCCACCGGCAATTCCGCAACAGAACTTGTCGCTGTGGCGCATCACCAGCATCGTCGTCATTGTGCCTCCGAACGAAAAGCCCTCGACACCGATGTGCGCGGCATCAACATAAGGCTGAGCAGAAAGATAGTCTGCCCACTCGCAAAAATCGTTGACAGGCCAGCTCGTGACATCCTTATAGACCATATCCTCCCCTGCCCTGCCGTTGTGCCCGGCTGCACGCGAATCACAAACAATCTTGATGATTCCATTCTCTGAGAACCATTGATTTGCGGCATTTGGGGCACGCCATTGGTCGCGGACATACGGAGTGTCGGGACCGCCGTAAATTTCCATCACCACCGGATATTTTTTTTCTCCGGACGGGTCGAAATCTTTCGGATATGTAATCATTGCCGGAAGCTCGAATCCGTCTTTTGTTGTCATCGAAATGAGCCGAGGAAGAGCATATTGGGAGGCATCAAAATTCTCCGGAGTGGAGTCGCTGAGAATCTCGGAGGAAGCGATTTTGCCCCGTTTGAGATTGTAGCGGATTTGCCTGGAAGGAGTCGTGGAATTTGAAATATATGCCGTGAACGAAAGTGCGTCATCGGAAAACGCCACACCTGCGGCATTCATTTCAAGCGGAGTGAGAGCCTTCAGACTTGATGCCGAGGATGCAACCAATGCAGAAGAAGCACCGGCAGAGGCGGCTCTGGAGTCAATCGCAGGGGAAGACGCTAAAGCTTTGCGGGAAGCCTTCAAGGCTGTGCGCGGAATGTCCACCGAGAAAACTGTCACCCTCGGCGCCCCGTCAAGTTTTGCAGAGAAATAGAGTTTGCCACCGGATTCATCCGCCTTCAGCACAGTTGCTGCCCACAAACGGCTGTCAGTCAGACGAAGAACTGTCTCTCCGTCGTATGAAATGTAGTAAATCTGGTCCCAGCCGGTCTCGAAACGCCGCGCCACATAAAGGCCGTTGCGTCCGAACTCCATACTTTCGAACCAATCCAGCCAAGTGGGGTATTTCTCATTGTAAATCAGCCTTTTGACTCCCGTTGTCGCATCCACTGCAAAGAGATTGAGGTCGTTCTGAATCCTCGGCAGCGTCGGGACATAAAAATCGCGGCTGTCAGCGCTCCAGAACGGGATGCCGAAATAGCCGTCGCAGATATTGCTCTCGGCGTAGGAGGACGCAGGGGTGCATCCTTCAGTCGCGGTACCGGACGTTCCGCCCATAAGCGGGAAATCCGCCCAGACGATATTGCCGGAACAGTCATAAACAGTCTCCGCCGTCAAGGAGGAGTCGTCGGTGTCTATCCGAGCCGGAGATTGAGCAGCGCTGCAGGTCGCCACGGCAGAGTTCAAATCCACAATCCCGATGCGGACAAGAGGATTTGCCTGCCCCGCCTTAGGATAGCGTGTGTTATTCAGGTGACCCGGATACCCGGTATGGTCAGGCGCGGAGACATCGTACCCGGCAAACGGAGAATATATCGGAAAATATGGAACAGCTGTGTTGTCGAAACGGTAGAAGCCTATGCGACGGCTGTCGGGAGACCACCAGAAAGCCTTATAGCGGGACGGTCGACCGAGAATCTCCTCATAATACACCCACGATGCAAATCCGTTGAGTATCAACTCACTTCCATCAGAGGTCAAGCGGCATTCCCTGCCCGTCGCGAGGTCCTCCACCCAAAGGTCATTGCCGCGTGTAAACGCTATTTTCGTCGAATCCGGTGAATATGTAGGATTTACTCTCAACTGCGAACTGAGTTTCCCGTCACTCCCCTGTGCGGCCACAGTCCAAAACGACAACAGCAAAAATATAAACTTCTTCATATATTAAATACTTCTAAACAACTCGTCCTTAAAATTTACAAGATAAACCTTCTCGACAGCACGAGTGAGCGCCGTGTAGAGCCACTTCAAATCGTCCAAAGTCAGGAAATCCTGCCAGAAAGCATTGTCAATGAAAACGCATTTCCACTGGCCACCCTGCGATTTGTGACAGGTCAGCGCCTCGGCATACTTGAGCTGAAGGGCATTGAAATACTTGTCCTCCCTCACCGCAGCCCAGCGTTTGCGCTTCGAACTAATGTGCGAATAGTCCGCATCCACACCGATATAAAGCTGATTCGACTGCTCGTAGCTGAGCGAGGCCGACTCCGAATCGAGTGTATCCAAAATCACTTTTGCCGTAAACTCCTGATCATTATAATCCGGAAGCAGCAGGCGCGCCGAGGCAAAATGCAGCCCGTATCGTTCCTCATATCCCGAAATCTTCAAAAGTTTGGCAATATCACCGTTTGCAATATAATCCACGCCCTCCAAATCCTCGCAAAACTGATAACAATTCTTCACAATCATCAATTTATCCCCTCTCACAAGCCTCTCTTCTTTAAACTGCACCATTGAGCGCACGCCCATATTGTATTTTATTGCACGTTTGTTCGAACGACAGAGAATCACAGTATCATCCTCTCCATAACGGGAATATGCGTCCCCCAGACATTCGATGAGTTCCCCGCCTCCTATCCTCGAAACATCGTCATATCCCGCTACCGACAGCCCAATATACTCATATTCAAACATATCCCCGCCATACTCCGAACGGGTTATGAGTTCACGGAGCCTCGTCGCGTTCGCAAGAATCCCAGACTCTTTCTGCTGCCGCACGACCGTCGTGAGAGTACAGAACACCGTTCCGCCCATCATCGCCATATACTCGCGGGAAAGTGCCGGACTACAGTCCATCCCAACCGGAGGGAGTTGCGCGGCATCGCCTATGAGCACCAGCTTGCAATCGACACCGCTGCGCACGAAAGTCACAAGGTCGTCAAGCAGGTTCCCGCTGCCGAAAGATGAAGTCGATTGCTGCTGCCCGCCCTCTATGCCTATGAGCGACACCTCATCGACGACAAAAAGCGTATCCTTGTCCTTGTTAGGAGAGAGCGAAAACTGTCCGTAACCGTCTCCGCCGACAGATTTCTGACGATAGATGTGCTTGTGTATGGTGGCTGCAGGACGCCCTGAATAGTTCGAGAGAACCTTTGCCGCCCGTCCCGTAGGAGCGAGGAGCACTGTCTTGATTTTCAGCTCATTAAGCGTGTTGATGACAGCGGAAATGGCTGTGGTCTTTCCTGTGCCGGCATAGCCGTTCACCACCATGATGTCATCGTCCCGACCGACAAACTCAGACACCAGACGGAGGAAATTGTCCTGACAAGGAGTCGGGTCATACCGCAGATGGGAACGGAATCCCTGATAGAGAAAATCTGACTGCCCCATCACCTCGCCTTTCTGTTAAAGATGAGATAGAATACAATCAGCACAGGATAGATTTCCACACGGCCGAGGAACATATTGAAGCAGCAGAACAGTTTGGACACCAAAGGCATAGAACCAATATTTCCCGAACCGAAGGCACTGATGCCGACATTCCCGATACTTGCTATCGCTGTGGATGTCGCATCTGCGCCGTCAAGTCCGGACGCGATGAAAGCGAAAATAGCAAGAGTAGCCAAAAGGGCATATACAACAAAATACATCAGGACGGAATTGACCGCTGAATCTGTAACCATATGATTGCCGACATGTACAGAATAGACCGAATTCGGATGCAGCCGCTTCTTTATCTCGCAGCCTATGGCCTTGAATGCTATCAGAACGCGGTCGGACTTCAGACCACCGGTTGTCGAGCCGCTGCATCCGCACTGTATGCCACAATAGATGAGAATCACGGAGGCAAACATCGGCCACTTGTATGGGTCAGCAATCGAAAATCCCGTAGTCGTGATGAAACTTATAGTGTGGAATGCCCCTTCCCAGAGCGACTGCCACAAAGTCGGATAAGTCCCACGGGCAAAAAGGTCGGCTCCAGAAAGCAATGTGCCCGTTAGGAGGGTCAGAAGATAGAAGATTATGACAGGATTGCGGAAAACCTTGAATGAACCGGTGGTAAAGAAAGTGAAAACCGCGCCGAAATGAATTGCAGAAATAGTCATGAAGAACATGACAATCAGTTCAATAAGGCGAGAGTCATAATAGCCTATCGAGGCATTGCGCGTGCTGAAACCTCCGGTCGCAACGGTGCTGAAGGCATGGTTTATGGCATCAAACAGACTCATTCCCGCTGCCCAGAGCAGCAGGGTCTCGACAATGACTATTGACAGATAGACAAGACTGATAATCCATACTGTCCGAGACGAACGGTAGCGGTACCCCTCGCGTGAAAGCGAAGAAAGTTCCAGATTCGTCATTCTCAAGCGGAACGGACTCGCATCAGGCAAGACCAGAAGAAGAAACACTATGACACCGAGCCCCCCGATGAAGTGGGTCGAAGAACGCCAGAACAGTAGACTTTTCGGAAGCGCCTCGACATCCCCAACGACCGTGAAACCCGTTGTTGTGTAGCCCGAAACTGATTCGAAAATGGAGTTTATCAACGAAAACTCCCCTCCGTAGAGGACGTATGGCAGCATTCCGAAGATAAAAGAAAGAATCCAGGAGATGAAGATGATGAGATAGCCGTCGGTCATAGTTATCGACGGGACCTTTCTGACAAATATGAATGGGAATGCTCCTACTATGAAAGTTATGAGGAAGCTGATCGCAAGAGGGCCGAAAGCGGCGTCCATGCCGTTCACGATGGATACCATCATCGACAGGAACATGAACAATGCGCTCACCAGGAGTGCCTTGCCTACATTCACCGATATGACCTTTACATCCAAAATTGTGTTTCTTTAGAAATCAGGACCACCTTCTTCTTCCGGTTGCTGTTGATTCTGCTGCTCAATCCTCGTGCGTAGCAGTTTCATCCGTCTGCTGAGATCTGAGTTTTCTTCAGTCACTTCCGACAGAGACTCGTTGAGTGCGGCGAGTTCGTCATCTCCGTCAAAATCATAGACATATCTCTTGCCGGTGGCACGATAGGCCGTCATGCCGTCGTTCATCCGCCGTATCGGATCGACGAAATATGACAGGAAAAAGAAAAGCAGAAGCAGCACAAGCAGCAGTCCGGCGGCGACCGAAACGACCCCGGGCACAATGCTTCGGTAGAAACTCTCCTGAAACGTCTCGGAGTTGGCTTCAAGGTCATCGTAAATCGCGGCATTCAGCGCCTCCAAATCAGAATGCAGACGATTGAAACGAGGTTGGAGTCTCTCGAAATACCATCCGCGGGAATCAATAAAATCCGAAGATATGACATTCTGAAGTTCGAGCGAAGTCAGCATGTAGGCGGAATAGGCGTATGCCACGGAGTCAGCAAGCGGAAGTGCACGCCGTGAGGTCAGCGACTGCTTTAGACTGTCGCAATGACTTAGGAACAACTCACGGTCGAACTCCGGCAGTATGTTGGAACTCTCGTCTCCGATGAGTGCCAGAATCTTGAGGTTGTAGCTGTCCGTGATGGTCGCGAGTCGCTGCGAGACATTGAGGCTGTTGATGTTGGAAGCGATGAGGTCGGAGACATAGTTGCTCATCCTCCTGTACTCCAACACCGAAATGATGCTGGAGAGCATAAGGATGGCAGCAATAGAACTCATTCCGAGGATGAACTTGCCCTTCATCGTGAGCCTCCGATCCCCTCTCCGACCTATTTTTTTCCAATCAATCATTATCAGAATTTAAACGAGTCTTTAAGCGCAGTAGTCTTGTTGAACACAAAGTGCTCCGGTGTGCTGTCCAAATCTTTGAAGAAGTAGCCCACGCGCTCGAACTGAACTGCAAGCCCTGAATTATCCTCAAGAAGCGCAGGCTCGGCAAAGCCTGAGGTCACCTTGAGAGAATCCGGATTGAGATACTCCTTGTAGTCCTTTCCCTCAGGAATAGAGCCCATCTCCGGCTCGGTGAAAAGCTTATCATAGAGACGTAGCTCCACCTCCTTCGCGTGAGCGGCACTCACCCAGTGAATCGTACCCTTGACGGAACGCCACTCCCCGGAACCGGGACGGGTCGAAGGGTCGTATGTACACTTCAACTCAACCACATTGCCGTCGGCGTCCTTGACAATCTCGTTGCACTTTATTATATAGGTATATTTCAGACGAACCTCGCCGTCCGGCTTGAGGCGGAAATATTTCTTAGGAGCGTCTTCCATGAAGTCCGCCCTTTCGATAAGCAACTCTCCTGTGAACGGGACCTTCCTTGACGGGCCTTCCGGAGCCGCGGGATTGAGAGGGGCGTCGAACCACTCGACTTTGCCCGGTTCCCAGTTGGTAATCGTGAGCTTTATAGGGTCCTGTACCACCATGTAGCGGTTCGATCTCTCGTTAAGGTCCTGACGCACACACCATTCCATAAGCTGAAGGTCAATCAGCTGCTCCCTTTTCGCGAGGCCCACCTTGTCAACGAACATCTTGATTGACTCAGGAGTGTAGCCACGACGGCGGATTCCGCAAATGGTCGGCATACGAGGGTCGTCCCATCCGCTGACATAGTTGTTGCGCACGAGTTCGAGGAGCTTGCGCTTGCTCATCACGGTGTAGGTGAGGTTGAGACGAGCGAACTCATATTGATGAGAAGGGAAGATGCCAAGTTGCTGGATGAACCAGTCGTAGAGCGGACGATGAACGTCGAACTCAAGGGTGCAGATGGAGTGGGTGATGTGCTCGATGGAGTCGCACTGGCCGTGGGTGTAGTCATACATCGGATAGATGCACCATTTGTCGCCAGTACGGTGATGATGAGCGTGTACGATGCGGTACATGATAGGGTCGCGAAACATCATATTCTTGCTGGCCATGTCAATTTTCGCGCGGAGCACCTTTTCGCCATCGGCATATTTTCCAGCCTTCATCTCTCTGAAAAGGCGAAGGTTCTCCTCGACGCTGCGGTCTCTATACGGGCTGTTCTTTCCTGGCTCGTTTACGGTTCCACGCCCGATGCGGATTTCCTCCTGAGACTGGTCATCGACGTATGCAAGTCCTTTCTTTATCAGTTCCTCTGCCCATTCATACAACTGGTCGAAATAGTCCGAAGCATATCTTTCTTCTGCCCACTGGAAACCGAGCCACTTGATGTCCTCCTTGATTGAATCGACATATTCCGTGTCTTCCTTGACAGGATTGGTGTCGTCGAAACGGAGATTCGTCTTTCCGCCATACTTCTGCGCAAGCCCGAAGTTAGTGCAGATGCTCTTCGCGTGTCCGATGTGCAGATAGCCGTTAGGCTCCGGCGGGAAACGTGTGATTATGCTGTTGTACTTGCCGCTGGCAAGATCCGCTTCGATGATTTCCTCAAGGAAGTTCAGAGTCCTCGGCTCCGTCGCTTCCGCTGTCTTGAAAGTCTCTTCCATTCTTCGTATTATTATTTTTATGCAAAACAAACTACAAATATAGGAGATTTTTTAGTATTTTTGCGTCGATTTCGGGCATTTATCAATCTATGATTATATATCCCGACAAAATATGTGAAATTCGGAAATATCAAAAGATGGCGTCGGTTCAGTCAATGACAGGCTACGGAAAGGCGGAGCTTGTGGTGGAAAAGGGAAAAATTATAGTTGAACTCAGAACTGTCAACGGAAAGACAGCGGACATAAGCGTCAAGTCGCAGTTGCTTCCACGAGACAAGGAAATAGTTGTAAGACAGTATCTTGCAAAGGAACTTCAACGCGGCTCAATCGACTTTTTCATGAATTTCGAACAGAATGAAGGCGATTCATCACGGGAAATCAACGAAGAGGCGTTGCTCGGATATTTCTCTCAGATCAAAGACATCCGGAGCAGAATTGGAGCAGGAGAGCTCGCACTTTTTGACGCTGCAATCCCGTCCTTGCTGAGGATGCCTGATATCGTCGGGCAGACAAAGAAGCTGGAAGTCGTGAACGAAGAAAACTGGGAGGCCGTTTTCGGGACAATAAAGGCTGCGGTTGAAGCACTCAAGGCATTCAGACTGCGAGAAGGCGAGGCCCTCAGGCGCGATGTCACCGCAAAGGTGGAGAACATACTTGCCTGCTCGCATGAAATAGAGAAATTCGAGCAGGAGAGAATTGCACAAATCAGAGAAAAAATTTTGACGCGTTTTGACGAGCTCAAGCTGGAGGTGGACCAGACGAGGCTCGAACAGGAGATGATATTCTACATAGAGAAACTCGACATCAACGAAGAGAGAGTAAGGCTTCGCCAACATTGTGCATACTATCTCGAAACTCTTGAGAATGAGCCGTATCCGGGACGCAAACTCGGCTTTATAGCTCAGGAAATGGGACGGGAAATCAACACCACCGGTTCAAAATCCAACAATCACGAAATGCAGAAATTTGTCGTAAAGATGAAGGATGAGTTGGAGAAGATTAAGGAACAGTCACTGAACATCCTCTAACGGGGCTTTAGAATTTAAGATTATGGCAGACAAGGACTTGAAAGACATAATACCATCGACGGAGTTTAGGGAAAAACTTGCCCGATACACTCTTGTCGCGCTCGGGGTCGCCATCACCGGGGTCATTTGCTGGTATTTCAGCAGTGTTCTGGTCTATCTGCTGCTCGCAGGAGTCGTTTCTTTGGTCGCACGACCGATTGTGAAGTTTCTGAGGAAGGCCCAGGTAAAGGGGAAGCATCTGCCCGACTGGGTGGCAGCGGTGCTGACCATCATCATCATCCTGGTGATTTTTCTCTCCGTGATTCTCGGAGTAACTCCTCTGCTGACCAATGTGGTGAACGAAGTTTCTTCGGCGTATAATGGTAACATTCAGGGAATTGCAGGACCTCTGAGAGATTTCAACAATTGGATTGTCGCCACTTTTCCTGCCCTTGGAAAGGATTTCCGTATTGAAATAGTCCTCCTGCACGAACTTCAGAAGACATTTGACATTTCGATTTTCTCGAGTGTAATCGGTTCTGTGGCAAGTTTCCTCGCAAATTTCGGAATAGGCCTTTTCTCTGTGATTTTCATCGCATTTTTCTTCATTAGGGACGAAAGTCTTTTTATGAGAATCATCGCCTCCTTTGTGCCAGACAAGATTGAGGACAGTGTAAAGGAGTCAATCGGCGATGTGGAATATCTGCTCAGCCGCTATTTTGTGGGTATTCTCATCGAGATGGCGGGAGTCGCGTTGCTCGACTTCCTCGGGCTCGCCCTCATCGCAAGGTTGCCGTGGGGTTCGGCGCTGGGTATCGCATTCCTCGCCGGAATTCTGAACGTGATTCCATACGTAGGCCCGCTCATCGGCACCTGCCTTGGAACGATTATGGGCTTGGTGCTCAAGTACTGCGGAGTCGGAATGATTGGCCTTGACGTTCCGTTTTGGGCATTCGCGCTGATTTTGATTGCGATTATGTGCTGCACACAGCTCGTCGATAACTTCATCTACCAGCCGGTCATCTACTCGAACAGCATAAAGGCCAGCCCACTTGAGATTTTCATCGTGCTGCTTATGGCAGCAACGCTCGGAGGCGTATTCGGAATGCTTGTCGCTATCCCGTGCTACACCGTAGTCAGGGTTATTGCAGGACGCTTTTTCCGAAACATCAAGCCCATACGGAAGCTGATTCCCGAGGACCGGATTACCCAAAAACGCAGTGAAAAGGAAGTTGTGTCTTGATTTCTTCGGAAAATAGTCCTATCTTTCCGAGCGTTTGCAAATTGCGGACAAACGAAACTATTCAATTTTAAAAAAATGAAAAAGAGTTTATTTGTAATTCTGGCGATTTTCGGAGCGTTGATTGCCACACTTTCGTGCAAAAAGGAGAAAGACTTGACGTCTGGCACAGAAGAACCTCCAATTGTTAAAGTGAGCGGTGTTTCAGTAGACAAAACGACTATTGGACTGATGGTTGGAGAGAAAGTGAAACTTGTAGCGACGGTCACTCCGGAAGATGCGACGAATAAGAATGTATCGTACAAGAGCGATGACAACAACATTGCGACTGTGACACAGGACGGCGAAATCAGTGCCGTAGGCGAAGGTTCTATTATAGTCTGGGTAACCACCGAAGACGGTCAATTCAGAGCCGGCTGCAAGGTCTACGTAAGCAACACCGCCCATCTCGTGAAAGAAATCGAACTTAACGAGACTGAATTGACACTCGCAGTCGGGGAGACTTTCCAGCTGACTGCCGCCATAAAACCGAGTTATGCAAACAACAAGAATGTCGTCTGGAGCAGCAAGAACGAGCAAGTCGCCACAGTGAATGAAACAGGGCTGGTGACGGCAATTGCAGTGGGGGGCACCCGAATCTTTGCCAGTTCAGAGGATGGAGGAGCAGTCTCTGTCTGCAACTTGATGGTATCAAATCCTGGTGTAAATGAAATTAGAAAATTCGAATTTTCGCCGAATTATGGCATAATAGGAGTCGGCGAGAAATTGAATCTCAAACCTTATTTATGGAAGGTATATAGATCGTTTTTTAACGTACGCCCCGAATTTCCAAGCCAATTCACATTCAACAGCGACGACCCTGAAGTCGCCACAGTTGACAATGATTTCAACATCATCGGCAATAAAGCCGGCACAGCCTTAATCACCGTGACAATGAACAGGTTCAAAAACCCGGAAATCGGTTCATTCACCATTGAAGTCGAAGACACGTTCCTCGGCTCTGTAAAGGATGTTTATAAGATAAAAGATAAGGGATTGGTGCTTGAAAGTACGATTTTATCCGGAAAACTCTATCCCAACGACAAGATTAAACTCATCCAGAGATCGGACAATGGGAAAAACTATAATATGACCGTTGGGCAACTCTCACTCTATGGCAAAGTATTGGAGTATGCGGGAAAGGGTGACGAACCGGGGATTTTATTAGCCGGAACTGAGCAAATGTCAACTTCCGACATAGAAAGAGGAGCGGTCATCACATCGCCTGAGACAAAAAGAGTCATCGTGACACGGAAAGTCGTCGGAACACTCCACATTACAGGAAAGACAGCCCCTATCACTCCGGGCCACAAGCTACAGTTTTTCGACGGAACAATAGACGTCAGTGCAGAACTCAGCGAAATTTTCAAAGAGGAAGAAATCAAACCGGACAAAATATATCATCTCGTCACTTTCAAAATTGCCGCACCGTACAAACTCGCTTGCCGCTATGGCCAAGTCTTCAAACTCCGTGAAGGCGGCCGCGAAGTCGGGACTTTCACAGTATCCGACGCCGACCCGATGGAAGTGGCATTCTGACAGATTGACATAAATAAATTCCCGCAAAGACCATAGAGACACTAATACGTCTCTAGTATGAATATATTTGCATTGAACATCTGAGTTCTAATGGCATTTTTCCTCATGAATCATTTCTAAAAATCTATGTATGAAAACTTTTGAACCTAAGCCGTGGGTAGTACCGCAGCCTGTGCTGATTATCGGCACATATATCCAGTTAGGCGATAAAGTCGGTAACGCTTTCTCCGACGGCAAGGCATTGAAAGAATCTGATGGAGACTGAAAGAATTTTACTTCGACATTGGCAGGAATCTGATGCAGAGGCGCTCTTCAAGTACGCCTCAGACCCTGACGTAGGGCCACGTGCAGGATGGCCGGCACATAAGTCAGTAGAGGAAAGTCGGGAGATCATCCGGACATTCTTCCATAATGACACGACATGGGCAATTGTCTTGAAAGAGACTGGTGAGGCTATCGGCTGCATGGGCTACTACACCCAGGAATCCAGCAATATCCCTATCGGAGAAAACGACTGTGAGGTTGGCTACTGGGTAGGAAAGCCATATTGGAACAGAGGTATCTGTACAGAAGCTTTGAAACTTATGCTCGACTACTGCATCCAAGTGAAGCATTTCGAAAACATCTGGGCAGATCATTTCACCGGCAATCCCGCATCGGGAAAGGTCATGGAGAAATGCGGTTTCACGGACACCGGAATGCTGAACAGATGCAGCCAGCTCGTTGGTGGCGACAAGGACATGGTTAAGATTTTCAAGTATAAAAGATAACAGACTATCACCAAAGAATGCTGTTTCTATTTGCAAACGAAGCTTACATCCCTGTCATTGCCCGAAGGAATTACCGCCATTGGAGATGATGCATTCTGCGGATGCAAAATTTCTTCGCTTACTTTGCCGTCCTCATTAAAAACAATTGGGGCAAGAGCTTTTTCCAATAATGGCATTACCCAACTGACCATCCCGAATAAAGTAGAGTCAATCGGAAATGCTGCGTTTGCCCATAACTCAATTGACAACATTGACTTTCCCGCCACGTTGGTTTCGCTTCATGCAACTGCATTCAAATGGGAATCAATGAATGAGGTTATTTGTCGGGCTCTGTCTGTTCCACAGACTCCTCAAACAGACGAATTTAATAACAGCTGGCGTCCGTTCTATCATATAAACGAAAATTGCGTACTGAAAGTCCCAGCCGAATCGTTGACAATTTACCAACAAGCATGGGCAGGGTATTTCCAGTCAGTAGAAACAATTCAAGAGTAAAGAAAGAAACCGAATTGCCATCGTGGCAATCCTTAGAAACAACGGGTATTTTCATAATGGAAGATACCCGTTTTGCTTGCTCGTTGACTCTATCTGGTTGCTAAAATAATCTGTCTTTTTCTAACCTACACTTTGATATCAGCAATAAAATTCCTATATTTGCACTGAGTTATTTGACAGCACAGCACCGCAAATCACTGAAAATCGCACGGTTGCCAACTCGTTACTGTTATTTCTCAAATACTTAGCCAAGTATTTATTCCTCAATCGGTTGTATCAAACCGTTGAAAATCTGAAATAAATTACACACATTATTAACTTTAAATATCTGACATCATGAGTTTTGACATAACACAGTTCATCGGTTCACTCGCCACCCTCACACTTCTTCTGGGCTACTTGCCGCAGACAATCCACACGATACGCACCCGCAAAACGGATGACATCGCACTTGGAACTTTCCTGCTGCTTGGCTTGGGCTCCGTGCTTTTCTGCGTTTATGGAATCCTGCTTCCGAGTTGGCAGATTGCGGTTGCAAACGGCATCACCGCAGTACTCAGCGCGATTATCTTCGGAATAAAGATGTATAACGACCACTTCAAGAGAAAATTTTAATCATTTATCGTCTATGTCATTTGCGGAAGAAAGAATCAACTCGACGGCGCTCACTTTTGATGACGTCCTGCTTGTGCCCGCCTACTCCGAGGTCTTGCCACGGGAAGTCAGCACAAAAGCCCGTTTCACACGGAACATCAGCCTCAACATCCCCATCGTCTCCGCGGCGATGGACACGGTCTCCGAAAAGGCGATGGCAATAATGCTTGCCCGAAAGGGAGGCATCAGCGTAGTACACAAGAACATGGGCATTGAGGCTCAGGCACGGCAGATTCGCGAGGTGAAGGAGTATCCCGCAGAGGGCGACAAGATTCCATGCCTTGACGCAGAAGGAAGGCTTAGGGTAGCCGCCGGAGTCGGCATCACGGCAGACGTACTCGACAGGGTGACGGCTCTTGTTGAGGCTGGGGTCGACGCGATTGTGCTTGACTCGGCGCACGGAGATTCACATGGAGTCGTGGAGGCTCTGAGAAAAATCAAGGCCGTCTATCCTGAGCTTGACACGGTCGTCGGAAACATAGCCACGGCAGAGGCGGCTGTACGTTTGATTGAGGCCGGAGCAGACTCACTCAAGGTCGGCATCGGACCGGGCTCCATCTGCACAACGAGAATCATTGCCGGAGTGGGTGTGCCGCAGATTTCAGCGATATACGACGTGGCCAAGGCTGCAGAAGGCTCCGGGGTTCCGGTGATTGCCGACGGCGGACTGCGCTATTCGGGAGACATCGTGAAGGCCCTTGCTGCCGGCGGAGACAGCGTGATGATCGGCTCAATGTTCGCCGGTACAGATGAGGCTCCTGGAGAAATCTTCGAGGAGAACGGGCGCAAGTTTAAGTCCTATAGGGGTATGGGGTCGGTGGATGCGATGAAGGCCGGTTCACGCGACCGCTATTTTCAGGACGGTGAAGACAGCACGAAGAAACTCGTTCCAGAGGGCGTCGTAGCCCGCGTTCCTTACAAGGGAAGCGTTGGAGACATCATCTATCAGCTCGTGGGAGGCATACGTTCGGGTATGGGCTACTGCGGTGCGGCCGACATCGATGCTCTACACACCGCGCGCTTTGTCCGCATTACCGCCAATGGACTTGTGGAAAACCATCCGCACGACATCACGATTACCGGAAATACACCGAACTACCATAAATAAGATATGACAGAAAAGATTGTAATAGTTGATTTCGGTTCGCAATACACCCAGCTCATCGCCCGAAGAATCAGGGAGATGCAGGTCTATTGCGAGATTGTTCCCTACAACAAATTCAGACAGGAGGATTCCCGATCGGCCGCAGATATAAAGGACACACACTCCCCTTTCGGTCAGGAAGTAAAGGGAGTGATTCTCAGCGGCAGCCCTTGCTCGGTGAGAGGGGAAAACGCGCCGCGAGTAAATCTTGAAGGCATCAAGGGAGTGCTTCCCCTTCTCGGAGTTTGCTACGGAGCTCAATATCTCGCACAGTTCTTCGGCGGTAGTGTGGAAAAGTCCCCGACCAGGGAGTACGGCCGCGCGATGATGAATGTCCGTGATGACGATGACCCCCTCATGGCGGGACTCAGCGCAAGCTCTCAGGTATGGATGTCACACGGTGACACCATAACTGCCATTCCGCCGACCTACCGGATCATAGCATCAACGGAGGACGTGAACATAGCAGCATTCCGGATCTCCGGTGAGCAGACATGGGGACTCCAGTTCCACCCGGAGGTTTACCACAGCTCCGAAGGAACGCAGCTCCTGCGCAATTTCGTGCTCGGCATCTGCGGATGCTCCGGCAACTGGACCAGCGAGGGCTTCATCGAGCAAACAGTCCGTGAGCTTAAGGAAAAACTCGGCAATGACAAGGTTGTGCTCGGGCTTTCCGGCGGAGTCGATTCTTCTGTCGCCGCAATGCTCCTGCACCGTGCCATCGGCGACAACCTCCATTGTATCTTCGTGGATTCCGGTCTGATGAGAAAGAACGAGGCCGTTGAAGTACTTGAGTCCTACAAGGGTATGGGGCTGAATGTCAAAGGAATTGACGCTGCAGAACGATTCCTTGGCGACCTGCGTGGAGTGACCGACCCTGAAGCGAAGAGAAAGATTATCGGCAAGGATTTCATTGAGGTTTTCAACGCGGCTGCCGGCGAAATCAAGGACGTGAAATGGCTCGGACAGGGCACGATTTATCCGGATGTGGTCGAATCCGCCCAGGTGAACGGCACGGCTGTGGTCATCAAGTCTCACCATAATGTGGGAGGCCTGCCTGAGAAGATGAATCTGAAAATTGTGGAGCCGCTGCGTCTGCTTTTCAAGGACGAGGTGCGCAGGGTCGGCCGTCAACTGGGCATCAGCGAAACTCTGATCGGACGTCATCCGTTCCCTGGTCCGGGACTTGGAATACGTATCATCGGCGAGGTGACTCCGGAGAAAGTCCATATCCTTCAGGAGGTTGACCACATCTACATCAGCATTCTCAGGGAGACAGGTCTCTACGACAAAATCTGGCAGGCCGGAGCCATACTCCTCCCGGTTCAGAGCGTAGGAGTCATGGGCGATGAAAGGACCTATGAAAGCTGCGTGGCACTGCGGGCGGTGACATCAGTCGACGGCATGACGGCTGATTGGGCTCGGCTGCCCTATGAGGTGTTGGCGCGGCTCTCAAACGAGATAATAAACAAGGTCAATGGGGTTAACCGCGTGGTGTATGATGTGTCATCGAAACCACCTGCTACCATCGAGTGGGAGTAGAATAAGGGATATTAAGAGGGTGACCCCAAAGTCGAGAGACAGACAGTCACCCTCACTCTTACATTCCATTCACAAAAAACGACCTTTATCGTGGACAAAGCTTTGAGCCGTCGGCGTCCTTCACTTCGGTCCTCTCACAAATCCTTCGTTCCGCTTACAGCAGAACCCGTATCTTACGAATCCTATATTTTACGATGCCAACATAATGGTATTGCCGAAATAAACTACACAGACATACTCACTGGCCATTGGGCGGTCACTCACGCCACTGACACAAAGTAACATTTACCAACGCCAAAACTCTATAAAACTAATGCAACCAGCATGAAACTCATGCTAGTTGCATTCTCACTTTGTAACTACGTAACTTTAGCGAATGCTTACGGCATAATTGCCCTTAACGAATTGCGAAAGAGCGTTTCATCAAAACCGCAAATTCCTCTTTCGGATACTGTTTCAAAAAGTGTGTCTGAGTTGAAATAAAAAGAAAGTCTACGGATT
>ENA-UOIY01000959-UOIY01000959.1-human-gut-metagenome-genome-assembly--contig:-P114-NODE-959-length-37371-cov-101.992148_pt1 | contig 37371 bp, 35 predicted proteins | sample MGYA00242335_ERZ723882 | MGnify/ENA metagenome assembly ERZ723882
CAGTATAGCATATCTGGTAAGACGGTTAAAGTGTTTTACTAGATTTTAGTATGAATTATGCCAGGTATACTCGTGGTGGAAGATGATGAAAATTTAAATCGTGGAATTACATTTTCACTGAAAAAATCCGGATATGAGGTTTTTTCGGCAGAATCAGTGAAAAAAGCGAAAAGAATTGCAAGTGATAATCATGTGGATGTTGCCATTTGTGATGTGAATCTTCCGGATGGAAACGGATTAGAGCTTGTCAGATGGATGCGGAATTGTCAAAATGTATATATTATCTGTCTTACCGCGTTGGATCAGGAGACAGATCAGGTCATGGGATATGAAGCCGGTGCGGACGATTATATGACGAAACCGTTCAGCCTTTCCGTACTTCTTCTGAAAATAGAGGCTCATTTCCGCCGCAGAAAGAATGAACCCGGAACTCCAAAGATTCATTCAAAGGATATCGTATTTATCCCCGGAGAGATGAGGGCGTTCGTAAAGGAAAGAGAAATAAGCCTTACGAAGAATGAACTGAAAATGCTGTCCTTTTTTCTTCAGAATCCGAAACAGATTCTTTCAAAAACACAGCTGTTAGAAAACGTGTTTGATCTGGAAGGGGATTTTGTGGATGAAAATACAATCGCTGTCAATATCAGAAGACTCCGTGAGAAAATCGAAGACAATCCGGCTGCACCGGTCTATATAAAGAATATCAGAGGTCTTGGGTATATATGGAATCAGGAGGTAAGGCAGTGACAAAACGACATCGTAAAAAGTGGGTTGATGCCTTGTCACTGGTGCTGCCGGTTCTACTCTTTTTTGCGGTATTGAACTGCTTTACCACCTATTTATATTATCAGGATTATCAATGTAAAATGGATATCCTGACAGAAGTTGCGGCGGGCGCAGAGACCACCGGCATGGATGTTGCCGCAGGATGGCTGAAAGGAAACGACCATCAAGCCAATGAACAAGGTAAGCAATTATTAGAGCAATACGGGTACTGGGAAAACAAAGGGACTTCGTTTTATGTGCGCTTCCGGCAGAATATCATGATAACCGGCTGTACAAGTGCAGTGCTATGTCTGTCTTTGCTAACGTTCCTGTTTTACCGGAAGAAAGCTGAGGCGAAAGAAAGTCGGAAACGATTGGAGCAGCTAGAGCAAATCCTGATTGCATTTCGGGAAAATCACTTTGAGGTAGTGCCGGACACAGAAGATCATGTCGGGCAGGAAAGACTGAAATTTCAGCTTGAAGCAATCGGACATCATATCCAGCTGCTGCAAGAGGAAGCCAGAGCGGAGAAGGAAAGCACAAAGGAAATGGTATCCGACATTTCCCATCAGCTGAAAACCCCGGTTGCAGCCTTGGATACCTGCTTTAGCATATTGCTGCGGAACAATCTGAGTGAGACGGAGCAACAGGAATTTCGCATCCGCTGCCGGAGTGCATTGGACGGATTGGAAACATTGTTGCAGTCTCTGCTGGAAATATCCAAACTGGAGACAGGTTTGATTCAGCTTGATCAGAAAACACTTCCCATTATGGATACGATCATCTCCGCAGTAAACCGAACGTATCCAAAGGCAGCGGAGAAAGGGATAGAACTTATTTTCGACTGCAACGAATCACTGGAGCATTGTGCACTCATGCAGGATAAACGTTGGCTTGGAGAAGCAATCATTAACGTTTTGGACAATGCCATCAAATACAGCCCAGAACATTCAAAAATCACGATCCGTCTACAAAAAAGAACCGGCTTTGTGAGAATTGAGATCGAGGATCAGGGAATCGGAATCCCGCAGAGTGAATACCATAAAATATTCCAGCGGTTTTACAGAGGGACTGCGCCGGAAGTCCGCGAAAAGAGCGGAACTGGCATCGGTCTGTATCTGTCCAGACAGATTATTGAGCAGCATGGTGGGACAATCACGGTAGCCTCCGGCAAAGTCAGAAAAGGAAGTACCTTTTTGATTCAGCTGCCGGAGAATGGACTTTCGTAGAGATGATGAGCAGAAGTCTTTCAAATCTGTAAGACTTCTGCTCTCTTTTTGAAAGTGAAATGAAAGGTTCCTTTGATACAATGCTGGTAAATAAGAAAAGGAGGCCATTGGAGTGGGCGTGATATTAGAAACGAATCAGCTTTGCAAATTTTATGGGACGGGGGAAAATCAGGTCAAAGCCGTCAATCATGTGAATATCCAGATTGGGCAGGGAGAATTTGTCGCCATTGTCGGAAAATCCGGCTCCGGAAAAAGTACCCTGCTGCATATGCTGGGCGGGCTGGATACACCAACCAGCGGCAGCGTGATCTTGTCTGACAAGGACCTGTATTCCATGAAGGAGGATCAGCTTGCCGTTTTCCGGAGAAGAAAGATCGGATTTGTATTTCAGGCATTCAATCTGGTATCCTCCATCAATGTGTGGGAAAATATCGTTCTTCCGTTGGGGCTTGACGGAAAAAAAGTGCATAAAGCTTATGTCAATGATATTATCACCACACTGGGTCTTGAACACCGGATTCATAATCTTCCGAATACCCTCTCCGGAGGACAGCAGCAGCGCGTTGCGATTGCAAGAGCCTTGGTAAACCGACCGGAGATTTTGTTTGCGGACGAGCCAACCGGAAATCTTGATTCCAAGACAAGTGACGAGGTGATCGCGCTGCTGAAAATGAGCGCAAAAAAATATGGACAGACGATTGTAATGATTACCCATGATGATGAGATCGCGCAGGTTGCTGACCGTATTTTAGTCATCGAGGATGGACAGGTGGTGGATTTCAATTGAGGACGATCAGCAAAATTGCATTCAGCAACGACAAAAGAAATCGGACAAGAAGTGTCCTCATTATGACGGCGATTTGCCTGACTACCATGCTTCTGGTCATTATCAGTACAATTGGAAATGGACTGATCCTCTTACAGAAGGATCAGGCTGCAAGCTCATACGGAAGCAACTACGGCCTGTTTATCGCCGCAGATGGTACGCAATTAAAAGAAGTGGAACGCAGAGCTGAGATATCTGATATCGGCATCATGTGTACGGAGGGCATCCTGAAAGGAAATGAAAATGGCGGCTTTGTCAGTGCGGATGAAACGGTCAGGAAAATGCTTCCCTATAATCAGGAATATGTGTTGAAGGAAGGTACCTATCCGGAAAAGGCGCAGGAAATTGCCGCAGGACGCGCTTTCTTTGATGCAGTGGGATACCATGATGTAAAGGTCGGAGACACCGTAACATTGGAGTACCGTTCCGGCATGCAGTCGGAATACGCACCGGTGGAATTTACTGTCAGCGGGATTTTATATGACCGGGATGAATATACCATCGAGGCTTCCTATGTTGTATTCGGTTCGCAGGATTTTTATAATGAGCGTGTTGCGGAGGGTGACAGGCAATATAATATCTATTTTACCTTGAGCGATTCTGCAAATGTATCTATGAATAATGTTGCGCCTGTTATAAAAGAAATCGCGGATTCCTGCGGCATTGACCAGAAAAACGTGATCATCAATGACCTCTACCTGCAGTGGGTATTGCAGCCGAGCTATGAAATGATTGTGGTTTGTGGAACCCTGATCCTCGGAATCGTGCTGTTTTCCGTTGTGGTCATTTATAATATCTTCCAGGTCGGGATCGCCCAAAAGGTTCAGGAGTACGGAAAAATTAAGGCGCTGGGTGCAACCAGAAAGCAGATGAAGCAGTTGATCTTTCGTGAGGGCATTCTTCTGGCGGTTCCTTCGATACCGCTGGGGCTGCTGTTTGGTTTCCTGATTGCAAAAGTCAGCTTCAACTGGCTGGTGGAGCAGGGAAATCTGGTATCGTTGGTATCGTCCGGAATCAAGAACCATCAGGTGCCTCTGTTTTCACTGACAATTATGCTCATCTGCATTTTTGTATCGTTTCTTACGGTCGTTTTGGCTCTGCGCAAACCCATGAAAATTGTTTCCCGGATTTCACCCATCGAAGCGACACGGTATCTTGGCGGCTCCAAAACGCAAAAACAGGGCAGACGAAAAGGCAGAAAAGATGTCACCGTTTTCTCCATGGCAATGGCAAATGTGACAGGCAATCCGAAAAGAACCATTGCTACGATTCTTACCATGGGGCTTTCCTGTGTATTGTTTGTAATTATCTCTAATTATGTTGGGAATATTGACACGGAGCACGAGGCGCGGATTGCAATCAACCATGGACAATTTGAGTTGCAGCTGGATTATTCCCAGAATTATGATGAAGCCTATTCGGAGAATAATCTGGACACAATCCTACAGAACAACCCACTGAATGATTCTTTGATTCAAGAAATCAAATCCGTCCCCGGCGTAACGGATGTACTGACGAGAGAAATCGTCTCTGCAGATCTGAACGGAACAAAATTTCCGGTTGCAATCATAAATCAAGAGGATTTTGAAATGATGCGCGGGGATGGCGATATCGGTTCCATGGACTATGCACAGGCTGTCAAAAACGGGGATGTTTTCTTTGGCTGGTCCATGTGGATGGACGCTGACGGGTATTCTGCGGGTGCACCGATTACATTCAACTTTGATAACGGAAGCGGAACCTATACCTATCATGGAAAAATCGCAGGCTCCTTTGTAAGCGCGGACACTTATCTGGTCATTCCGGAAGAAGTATACCGCTCTGTAAATCCGAAAGGGACATCTTATGGATACCTGTGGGTGGATTGTGCTAAAAAAGATGTGGCATCTGTAGAGCAAAGCCTGAATGACCTGCTCTCCGATACTTCTCATATCAAGCTGAACACCTATCACGCAGAATTGCAAACCGCAGAATACGCAAGCCGTATGATGAAGCTTGGCTGCTATCTGTTCATGGCAATTGTCGGTCTCATTGGGTTTATGAATCTGGCAAACACCATGATCATCAATATCACCACGAAGAAGCAGGAATACGGTGTGCTGCAAGCGGTAGGCATGACCAATAAGCAGTTGAATCTGAGCTTACAAATACAGGGCTTGATTTTTACGGTTGGCACCATCTGCGTCGCACTTGCTGCCGGTCTGCCCCTTGGCTATGCACTGTTTTCCTATGCGAAGCATAATGGGATGTTTGGAATGAACGTTTATCACGTTCCTCTTATCCCGATTCTTGCTATGATTTTGCTGGTCGGTCTTTTGCAGATTGTGCTTTCCCTCGTTTTAAGCAGTAATCTGAAAAAGGAAACGCTGGTTGAAAGAATAAGGTATCAGGGATAGTAGATTCTATAAAAAGCAAGCTGCCGCTCAAGATGGGCGGCAGCTTACCGTCTAATACGGGCATAAAGCAACGTACAATGAAACTGTCCAGCCGAACAGCAAGCCGACGATCCCCGCTTCGCTCCCTGTCAAAAAGGGACACAGCTTTAAGGGCTGGTACACGGCCAAAACAGGCGGCAAGCTCTACAACACCGTCACTTCGATCACAGCCAGCACAACGTTTTACGCACAGTTTGAGGCCAACAAGTACACCGTAACATGGGATCTTAGCACCGGTCAGAGTGAAACGACCGAGCAGACTTACTGTGAAAAGCTCATTCTTCCCGCCGATCCGGAACGTAAAAACGCCGAATTTTTAGGCTGGTTTACGGAGAAAGACGGCGGCACGGAAGTTACGACAAACACTGTTTTCAAGGAAACCGCCGCGACAATGTACTATGCACATTGGGAAGTTACTGAGCTGTTTTCGGTGACAGTTCCGGCCACTCTGCCGCTCGTTGTAGACGAAACCGGTAAGGTCTATGTTGCCGCTGCTTCCATCGTCAACAATTCTACCGGCGATGTCAAGGTTTCTTCCGTCAGCGTCACCAGCAAGAACGGCTGGGAGTTTGTACCGTATTCGACCAATATGGCAAAGGCTAAGGTTGACGCCAAGCAGGTCGGTTTCAAGATCAATTCTTCCGAGACCAGCAAAACCGGCGATTCTGAGATCTTCACACTGGCTGCGCCGTGGACGGTCAAAGAAGCAGATGTACTCTCCATCAACTATGATGCCGTCGTGTCCGCCGTCTCTCAGCCTGTGACCGGACAGGAGATCATGTCGGTCGTCTTTGTACTCGAATGGGCGTAAACGATAGTCGTCAGACCGGGCTGGACGAAGCGGTTCAGGTCGGCAGCACCGCCGCAAAGGTCGTGGAAGGCGCCGCAAAAGCAGGCAAGATCACGGCCGCAGCTGCAAATGGGGCCGCCCTCGGCGGTCCCTACGGCGCGGCTGCCAGCATTGCAATCGCGGCAGCCAAGCATGGGAAGAAGATCCTCCTTGCGCTGCTCGCCATCCTTGCGATCCCGCTGCTGTTCCTCGTGATGCTTCCAACGCTAATCTTCGGCGGCACGGCGCAGACCACCGGCGATACCACCATTCTGAACGATCAGGCTGCAATCACCGAAAACATGAACGAGATCGCATTTGCGGTCAGCGACTTGCTTGGAAGTGGTATTGCCGATGCCGAGCAGCGGATCGCGGACGATTTTGCCGCGTCCAGCGCCGATCAGTATGAGATCGTCAACCCGTATGAGAACGAGCGCATCAACAACGTCAATCTGTTCATCTCGCAATACTGTGCGTACCGTGATACGGACGTTGCCGCCATTTCTCTGGAGGATACCGTTCCCGGAACGTTATTATTTTCGGTCCTTTCGCAGCATTTTTTCGGAGCGCAAGCTGCCAGTCATCTAACCCCTTATAGGGCGAGATGATCTGAAGCTGTCCAATGGACGTATCCTGCAATTCCCGCAGATAGAGTGCCTGAATCTGCGCCGCGGCTTCCTCCTGATTTTCTGCTTTGACGAACTGGAAATCCGGACCGTAGAACAGGCTGCTGTTTTCCTCGTTGATGAATTTGGCGTTGTAGGCGATCAGGCTGTCCTTGGACTGCCGGAAAATCTCATCGAGAACCGTCACCGGCACGATGCCGCTTCCAATCAGCTCTGCGAACACGTTGCCCGCACCGACGCTCTCCAGCTGATCGACGTCGCCCAACAGCAGGAGTTTCGTGTCTTTCTGTAAGCGCGTAAACAGCTGATGTGCCAGCCACATATCCACCATGGACGCCTCATCCACGATCAGAAAATCAACTTGCAGCGGCTTATCCTCCTTGTCCTTGCTGCAAAAATTGCCCTGCAAGCCAAGCAGACTGTGCAGCGTCAACGCCTCTACCGCCTTTCATTTTTTGCGGAAACACCAAACCAATCGTCTGCGGCTTTCGCCGGATCTTTTGCCCCAATCCTGCGGCTTGAAAAGCTTGAAATACACAAAGTATTCCTGCGCTTCTCAAGCCTTGTCTTGTGCCAAAATCTCTCGCCGAACGCTCTTGCTGATCGATTCGGAGTTTCCGAATATATCCTCAAAGCCTTTCGGCATTTGGGCAAAAAATAGCGGGAATACCCTGCGGCGCAGCTTCTTCTGCGTCGCGGTCATTCCCGCAATCTGTGGGCGTTGCACCCAAAAAAGAAATCCGGCAGAAACCTGTCCTGCGGACATGGAAATTCTACCGGAAATCGTAAAAACCTGACAATGCGTGTGCAAGTCGGAATACTTCGAACGCTGCGGCTTTCATGCCACAAGCGGTATGCACAAATCTCAATTACAAGCCAACTTTACCACAAGATATTGTGGTTGTCAAGGAAACGGCGGCTTACGACCACATGGAAGCTGTCCCTAGCCCCAAGATGGTTATACACTAGGACCTCCGGCTGATTGTTTGGCCTTTCTTAAGCAAACACACATAAAAATTTTTTCTCACCTGTGCAGAAAAAGTCGAAGCAACCCCTATTTTTTAAGTGTAAAGACCTTCGAGCAATGCACCTTGACAACCGAACACCCATCTGGCAGGGAGATACAGCAACCGCGGGCAGTATGCGATGATATGAGCGTACCCACGGCCCAACGCTGCACAGCGGCGACTGCAATACGCGCTCTTGACCGGAGCGCAGGAACGGACTGCCAGATGGCTTATAAAACAAAAACAGCCTTCTCATTATTTCGAGAAAGGCTGCATCAAATAAAATCGAGGTATTTATGAACGAAGAAGAATTAAAAAAAGATCAGCTTCCTCAGATTCTACATGTAAAAGACCTGCAGGTATTGCTCTCCATCAGCCATAACACGGCCTATGAACTAGTGCGTTCAGGGAAAATCAGAAGCATCCGAATTGGGCGCACATATAAAATTCCTTTAGATGCTTTCAACGAGTATCTGCGCAACGGCTGAAGCATATCATCTTGTGATTTGGGTTCATTCGTGGTATGATTGATTTGTACCTGCTATGCGGCATCGAAAGGAGCGTATTTATGTCGCAAAGCAAAGCATCTGGAAGAAAGTCTGTCGCCGGAATGGGCTCCATCCGAAAAAAAGAGAAAGTTATAAACGGAAAAGCTTATACCTACTACGAAGCACGTTACACCGTCGGGATCGATCCCGGCACAGGCAAGCAGATTCAAAAAAGTATCAGCGGAAAAACACAGCGCGAGGTTACTAGGAGATTAAAAGAGATCACAACGTCGATTGATACCGGCACCTACCTACCTTCCTGCAAACTAACAGTTGGTGAGTGGCTGAATACGTGGATCTCAGAGTATACTGCAGACTGGAAGCCGCTCACAGTCAGCAACTACTCAAAGCAAATCAAGAAGCACCTGATTCCACGCCTCGGCGCTGCGAAACTGGAAGATCTGGACACACATACAATTCAACTGTTCTATAACTCCCTTACAAAATCAGGACTGGCACCGAAAACAGTAAAGAACATACATGGTGTCCTCCATGCCGCATTAGAGCAGGCAATTTCAAATGGTTATATTCACAAGAACCCAACTGCCGGCTGCAAACTTCCCAAAGTCGTTCGGCCAGAAATCAAGCCCTTGGAGCCAGAGGAAATCGCCCGAATGCTGAAGGAAGCGAAGAAGGATGCATACGATAACCTGTTTATCGTTGCGATGTTCACAGGTATGCGTCAAGGTGAGTTGTTAGGTCTATCCTGGGACAACGTTAATTTCAAGACCGGCCAGATCACCATCAAGCAGCAGCTTCAATGCAAAGACGTCGTTTACTTTCTGGAAACGCCCAAGAGTGGAAAGTGTCGAGTGCTATCCCCGGCCCCAGTTGTAATGGAAGCTCTAAAAGATGAGCAGCAACAGCAAAATGCAAACAAGCAAATTGTCGGAGCAGCCTGGGAAAACAAATGGAATCTTGCGTTCACGGATGCACTTGGTAAAAATCTTGTTCGCCGAACAGTCGTAAAGCACTTCAAGGCCGTGATTGAAAGGGCAAACATTCCCCCAGATGTTCGCTTTCATGATCTGCGTCATAGCTTCGCAGTAACCTCATTGTACACTGGCGACGACATTAAAACAGTGCAGGCCAATTTAGGCCATGCTACGGCACAGTTTACACTTGATGTCTACGGGCATGTCACACAGAAAATGCGGCAGGAAAGTGCCATGCGAATGCAAGCCTTTTATAACCATCTGGAAGTATAGTCAACCACCTGTTACCTGCTTCTGATAAGGGGGAAAAATGGGGGAAAATTTTTTGGTGTTGCGATTTTCGAACTTTTTCCATCGAAAAATAGCCAAAGCAAAATAGAATATCCAGTAATCAGAACAATTACTGGCTATTCTCTGTGTTTTCACTACACTATAGATGAACACGTTGTAGCGTCTGATTTCTGTAATTTATTTTTTCGGCTTGTCTTTACTCGCAATCTCATCGGTCGCTTCAATCAGACTTGTCACGACCTGATTGAGCTGCGCGGCGTTTTTTGACGTAATGACCGGCACACCGGTCTGCTGCTCGATTGCCTTCCGAGCATCGCCCGCGACCTTGCCGCCGGAGCGCGCGACCTCGACGTTTTCGCGCAGACCCCCCGGTGCTTTCTGTTTTGATATCTCCGTAGTCGTGGCTTCGGCCAGCATGTTGAGAACCAGTTCCAGCGTCGTCACATTATCCCGCAGGTTTTCTTTCTTCAAACCCTTGAGGTTCTTATACTGCCGCGTATTCATCCCAGACCACGCTTTTGTGATCTCGTCGGTCAAAATCGCGTATTCCACGCCCTTTTGTACACCGCGTGCGTCCCACTCGTCGGTCAGCTCCTTGCGCACCTGAATCGCTTGCAGGCGCTGGTTGATCCATTCGCGGCTGTAGCCTATCTTGAGATAGGTTTCCAGCGCACGGTCTATCGTCAGCTCCGGGTCAATCGTTTCTTCTATGCGCTCCCGACCAACCTGTGCAAGCCAGAGCTTGAATGGCTCGGCTTTGGGCGAGGGAATGGACTGAATGATGCGAAGGAGCTGCTCGGTGTCAGCTACGTCAGTCAAACGCTTTTTGCCGTCGGTTGCAGTCAATTTCAACTGCTTACAATTTGTAAGCAGTTGCCCTGCGCCCTCGTCATTCAAGCGTTTTTTTAATACTGCCCAATAGGTGCTGGCGTGGCGGGCATCCGGCTGATCGGTCAGAACAGCTACCACATCAACAATGGAAAAGTACCATTCTTCCTTTTCTGCATCCCATGCGGTGCGGATGCGCTTGTCCTCAAATAATTGAATTCGATTACTTTGCCCCATTTGCTTCTCTTCTTTCTACACACAAATTCCTGCATTCTTCATGAGAATATCTTTTTCTTTTCAAGAATGTCGCGGCTTTTTTTGATATACCGACTTCTACACATCCGTCATAATCGTCAAACGGATGATCGTATCGTTCCTGACTTGTTAAGTCAAAATTTTTTCCGGTAATTCGATTGAAGTAATGCACCTGTTTTTTCCACGCATAGCGAATAATATTGCCTCCAAATATTTCCTGAACAAGCAACGCGGTTGCTGGGCTTTGACCTATGCTTGGATTATTGGGGTTCCATTCTGCATCGAAGCAAGTTTCTTCACTCCAACCCTTTTCTAAAAGCAGCTTGTAAAGCGCAGTTATGGTTTCAATCTTTTTTCCATCAACACGATACTCCTTTTTGGGAAAAAACTCGCCATCAACAATTTGTGACTGAAAAAAAGTTCGATCTAAATGGTAGTTTTTCACCGTATCAACGGGAAGAATTAGCTTGCTATTTTTCCTGTATACGCCAGACCTTTTTTGCCTTGTAAGAAGCACCTTATATCCATCATCAATATTGAAATCAGGGAAGAAATTCTCTGCTGTTAGCAGCCCACCGCGTCCCAGCCAACCATCTGCATCTCCGACTTTTACTTCGATGATGCAAAGCACGTTTTCTCCATAATCGCTGTTTGCTGAAGCGTTTCTATTGCGAACAATCCATCCGTGCTGGGATGCTGGTCTCAGGAAATAAGATGGCAGTGCTTTTCGCAGATCTACTGTGTACGCATCTTCACCGATATATACACCATTGATAGATGGACAATTCGTATCTGCCAGATATAAATAAATGTACATCGCTCCATCTTGATCTGTTCGCTTAACGTATCTATGCGATACGGGATCAAATCGATATAGTCCAAACCAGAGTGCGCACCAATGGTTGTCAACAAAATCCATGCATCGCGTATTCGCTCCATAGTGTTGAAGTACTGCCTCTATGAGCAGTTCTTGATATTTTGTCCATCCCGCCACCTCTGGTTGATCCAGCCCCAAATAGTGTTGAAATCTCGTGTCGTTCATCAACCCGTTAATAATATCACCGGATACATAGCCTTGCCCTCGGCATCCACTTGGTTTAAGCCCCGGATAATTATTTGTCTGACCCCTATATAGAACTGTTCCGTTCGCGGCGTTAATGTGCTTGACATATCCAATTAGTTGGTTCAATTCATGTTGTGTACTTACTGAAAAAATCGGAACTTCCTCATTCTTCCACGTTCCTATCGCTATTGCGCCTTTGATCGCATTATTCTTCTTTGGAAAGTCCTTTTTCATCGTTACCCTCCACAATGGCAGCAAGCAAACTGTTCGATTATGCATATATGAAATATCAATAAATTTGCGTAGGCCCAACGCTGTGATCCGAATTTTACTTGTAATATTATAGCATATTTCGGTAGACTCGTCGACGGTTTCTTCCACAAATGCCCCGTTTAAAATGATCTCTAAAAGTTCATTTTTCGAGAGTTTTTTAGACGCAACTTTCCGCAAGCAGGAAATCCGTGGCTCTCTTGTCAGCTCCGCTTCCATGATAACCACATTCAGCGTCCAGCCGATTTTCATCGCCAGCCGGAGGAGCGTTTGGTCATTTTCATAAACCTTATAAAAATCGCGCATCCGGCGCACATTGCGTGGGGAAAAGCCTGTGCGGTCAGGGAAATTTGCTTGTAAAAACTCTGCAGCAGCGACTGCAGCGTCCTTCTCAGGACGCTGGCTGATTGCCTTGCCAATGGCATACACTTCATCCATCTGCGGAAGATTCTGCGTAAGAATTGCGGTCAATTCCCGGTACATCGTACCGTAATCCACAGGTTTTCTGATGTTCATAGCTTCTCCTTTCCGCGCTGGTGCGCATTAGATATTCTGTTGTTTCACCGAATAAATACTGTTTTGCGTGCTTTAACTCGGCTTTTTCACAAGATTTGAACGGCGGGCATGAAGTGTGCTTCGTGGAAGCGTGCTTCATTTCGACATAAAATCTCCATAGTCGATTGATTATAAACTATGGAGGTCTTCAGAATGAAACCATACCCGGCGCTGCTCGCAGAGCTTCTTTCCGAAGAATTGTCTTCCCTGCGGCAGCAGATGGCGCTGACGCAGGAGGCGATGGCAGAGCGGCTTCGTATTTCCAGCCGCGCATACAGTGACTTGGAGCGCGGAAGATATGCCGCCTCCGCCCCGACCTTGCTGTTTCTCTTTTCTATGCTGGAGGCGGATGCACAGAGCGCGCTGGTTCAGCGGTTTATGAACCGTGTGCAAGCGCTGGAGGGGACGGATGCAGCATGAACGCCGTAACAGACATTGTCGAAGTATATGATCTGTTGTACCGACTCGGTTTCTCTGCAACCAACACTGCATTTTTCCATCTTTCCTACTCGGTCTATCTCGCCTCACTCAATCCGCATTGGCTGGTAAATCCATCGCAGCGGCTATATCCTGAAGTAGCAGACCAATACAACACCAATCCGCTTCAAGTTGTCCGAAACATTGACGGGTTTGCCTGTGATTCATGGCGTAAAAACGCCGTTCTCCTGCGCAGCTTTACTTGCCGTCCGCTGACGACCGCCCCATCCTCTGCGCAGTTTTTACGGATTCTGACACACTATATCCGGAGGAAAACGGTATAGCGCATACTTTTGCGGAATATACAGCACATCTAACTACTTCTGCCGTAAGAGCTTTTGGTCATTTTTATAGGTCTTATAAAAATCGCGCATCCGGCGCACGTTGCGTGGGGAAAAGCCTGTGCGGTCAGGGAGATTCGCCTGCAAAATCTCTGCGGCTGCGACCGCCGCGCCCTTCTCCGGACGCTGGCTGATGACCTTGCCAATGGCATAAACTTCATCCATCTGCGGAAGAATTGCAGTCAATTTCCGATATATTGTGCCGTAATCCGCGGGTTTTCTGACGTTCATGACTTCTCGCTTCCGTCTTGTCCTAATACAAATGTAAAGGGCTTCGGTAGATTCTCCGAAGCCCCTCAACTTTCAAACTGTATAATCCGAAAAACTTGTAAATAGTCCTGCTGCTCTCAACAGCTTCTCTCGTATATCTTCTCCAAATTCCAGCTTTCCAATTTGCAAACAACTAGTTCCCGCAAGTACATTACCAAAGATGGCGTAGTAAACTTTTTTTAATCTCTCATCCAACTGTATTTCTCCACGTGGATTTTCCTTCGTGTTAAAACTCTCTCCATGCTCCAATAAACAAGAAAACACACGATAATCAGCTCGATGCGCTACTGCAATCAGCGGCTCGTAATTTTTACCATCAATAAAATCAGCAAGCTGTGCGCTATCGTATATTTGCAATCCAATCATAACTGGCACAATAGTTCTTAAGCCAAAATGCAGCGCTTTTTCTTCGGGAAAGGCGTACTCATAACACCTGTCACCGTGGGTTTCCTGATATACTGCCGCTTTTACTTTCGGGAAGTGTTTTGAAATCTCTCTTAATTCAAAACCAAATGCTTTTATGACAGCGTCAATGGTCTGATCAACTTGATAGAGTGAGTTTGAAAAGGCAATTACTTCATAGTATTTTCTCATATTTACAGGTGGAATGCTAATATGGAGGTCAAAAAAACGACTAAGGTATCGGCCAGCATCGAAATCGTCACCGTAATACTTGCGTATCGTTTTTTCTAATTCATACGTGTTTACTGAGAAAACGAAAGTGATCCTATCATTTGTAAAGTAATGCTTAATTCGTTCAAGCAACTTTACCGCGTAACTCGGCTTACAGCGATCCAGCTCATCCACCATGATTATCAGGCGGTTCCCTTTTTCAGGTAAAAGACTATTGAAGAATTCATTGACTTTTTCCCGCAGTTCTTTTTTAGATTTCAGGGAATCAAGCGGTGATTCGCTTCTAGGGTGTATCTGAAAACTCCCAATGTGACCGGCAGCGAGAAATTTTTGCGCTGAGCAAGACATTTTTTCGCAGGAATACTGACGTATTTCAAGGAAAAATGGTGCAGCGCAGCGTGAAAAGGTCCGCTGTCCGGGTGCGTTGGGAGTTTTCAGATACACCCTAGCTAATCGATAGTTCACTTGGTAAAGAGCCGCTGATAACTACAGTTAATTGAATCTGCAGTTACTTAGAACTATTTTGCTGCAGCTTACCGCTGCACGCGGCCGGAACTGTCGCCGTTCATAAGCGTTTCCACGTCAGAAATGTGAACACGATTAAAATCACCGGGAATAGAATGCTTCAGGCAGGATGCGGCAGCAGCAAATTCAAGTGCTTGCTGTCGGCTCTTGTATGCATTCAGGGCATAGATCAGGCCGCCGGAAAAGCTGTCACCGCCGCCGACGCGATCAACGATGCTGCGGATTTCATAGTACTTTGATTGATAAAAATGTGTCCGGTCATTCAGGCAGGCTGACCAGCCGTTCCAATCTGCACTGTGACTTTCCCGCAGCGTGATGGCAATCAGTTTCATGTTCGGATATGCGTCTAGCACGGCGCTGCTGAGCGCGCGATAGCTTTCTGAATCTAACGTTCCAGACGCAATATCTACGTCCGCATGGATGGCTAAGGACTTCTGTATATCTTCTTCATTTGCGATTGCTACGTCGACGAACTGCACAAGCGTGCGCATGACATCCGCAGCTGATTCACCGTATTTCCAAAGATTATTTCGGTAGTTGAGGTCACAGGAGACGGTAATGCCGCGCATTTTGGCTTCCCGGACGCTTTGCAGGCTCAGTTCCATTGCTGTCCTGGAGACAGCAGGTGTGATGCCGGAAATATGAAACCAGTCGACACTCTCGAATGCACGGTTCCAGTCGATACAATCAGATGCTGCCAATGCGAAGCTGGAGCTGTCCCGATCGTAGACCACCTTGCTAGGCAGTTGGTTGGCTCCGGCTTCCAGGTAATAGATGCCCATGCGCCGGGGGCAAACAGGATCTTTTTTGTATCGACTCCGAACCGCCGCAGCTCCGCTAGACAAGCTGTGCCGACAGGATTATTCGGAAGAACGGTGAGGAACTGCACATCCATGCCGTAATTGGCCAGAGAAACGGCGACGTTAGCTTCGCCGCCTCCGAAGGTGGCCTCCAGCACTGGCGTCTGGAAAAGACGTTCTGCGCCGGGGGCCTTCAGGCGGAGCATAATCTCTCCAAATGTCAAAACCTTCATAAAGCTGTACTCCTTTCCTTTTCCAGTGTGTGGGCTGCGCACGCAAGGGCAATTCGGCGCGTTTCGCGGCACAGTTTGGTGATTTTTTCATAGCTTCCTGCGGCAATGTCCGCTCTGGGGCAGACCCAGCTGCCGCCGACAGCGAGGACAAAAAATGCAGAAAGATAGTCTGATAAATTCCCTGCGTCAATACCGCCGGTCGGAATGAACCGGACGGTACCGAAGGGAGCAGCCAGCGACTTCAGTGCAGAAAGGCCACCGTAGGCATTGGCTGGGAAAAACTTGACAGTGTGCAGCCCGAGGCGCATAGCTGCCATGATCTCGCTGGGCGTTGCGCAGCCGGGAATGACTGCAACGCCGCGGTCGGTGCACCAGCGGACAATCAATTCGTCCAGGCCTGGCGAGACGATAAACTGTGCGCCTGCGTCGACTGCACGCCGGCACTGCTCCAGCGTGATAACTGTGCCTGCACCAGTCAGAATTTCCGGACAGGCTTTTGAGACGGCGCACAGCGCGTCCTCTGCCGCTGCCGTGCGGAATGTGATCTCCATCACGTCGATCCCGCCCTCAGCCATGGCCAAGGCAGTAGGGATAGCACGCTGTGCACGGTCAATGACGGCAACCGGTATAATCTTTGCATCAGATAATCGTTTAAAACAATCCATTTAAATTCCTCCATTCGAAAGTTTTGGCCGCGCTGCGCTGTGCAGTGCGGTGCTTTTTTGCTGCTTCATGGATGGCGTGCTATGCGGCAGTGGCTTCAGCAGCAGTACTGTTTTCCGCGCCAATACCTGCGCTCAGGTGGACGGACGGCAGTCGCGTCGGGCGGATTCAGTGAAAAGATAATACACAGCGCAGATCAGGAAGGAGCCGACAGACGCAAGAACCGGGGAAAGCCCAATGTTCTCAAACCGGAACGGCAGCACGCGGCAGAAAAACCAGGCGCTTGGGATGCGGATGAGCAGTGTGCTTGCAAGATTGCGCAGCAATGTAAACATTGTCTTTCGGCAGCCGGAGAAAAAGCTGGCCATGTTGAAGGTCAGGCAGACCAGAACAGAATCCCAGCTGAAAGTGCGCATGTAGCGGATGCCAGCCTGAATGATGGCTTCATCCGGCGTATAGACCCGTAGAAGAAGACGCGGGAAAAGCTGCATCAGTAAAAACGGCAGCAGCGACATACACAGCGAGACAGAAATCCCGGTCCACAGAATGCGCCGCGCACGTTCCGGGCGGCCGGCCCCCATGCTGTGAGCAACCATAACGGTGACGGCGCTCGCAATGGAGTTTGCCGGCAGGCGGGTCAGTGTGCCAATTTTCTCATTGACGCCGATTGCCGCAGAGGCGACGATACCCTGCTCGTTAATCAGTGCGCTGATCATTAAAAAGGAAATGTTCACAATGGTCACATCGATGGCCATCGGCAGGCCGATGCGGATGAGCTGCTGGATTACGCCGGGATCCATGGAGAAATAGCCGGGGGTTCGCGGTGTGAAGAGGCGCTGGTGCTTCAGACGCAGCTGGACAGCACTGAAAAGAACGCTGAGCGCCTGAGCAATCACAGTGGCATAAGCTGTGCCTGTAACGCCGAGATGCAGTCTGGCAACAAATAAAAAATCCAACACGACATTGACACAACAAGTAAAGCCGATGAAGATCATCGGGCCTCTGGAATCGCCAAGTCCACGCATGACGGCGGCAAATACATGATATCCAGTCGAAAAGAGCATTCCTGCGCCGCAAATACGCAAATAGGACACGGACGCAGCCTCCGCCTCCACCGGAATCTTCATCAGAGAAACCAATTGCTGCGCCAGTGCATATGTCAGTATGGAGACAGCCAGTCCGACATACAGGAAGAACAGCATGATCGATCCAACGCTTTTCCGGATTTCTCCGTCCCGTCCCGCACCTGCAAGCTGTCCGATCAGGACAGTTCCACCCGCGGCGAAGCTGGAGATCGTATAGAGGAGCACATTGATCACATGGCTGGCATTGCTGATTGCGGATATGTCGGAGACGTCGGCAGAATACAGGCCGACAATAATCATGTCCGCCGCAGAGTAGGCTGTCTGAAGCAGGTTGGCAATGAGAAACGGGCCGGCAAAGCGCAGCAGCGTTTTCAAAATCGAGCTGCCTGAAAGCTTCGTGGTATTCTGTTCCATCATCTGCCGCTGCCTGTGTACTTTTCCGTCAGATATGCAATGAAATACGATGCGTCAAGCGGCTGGCCCGTGATGCGGATAATCGCCTCAGAGCCGGTCTGTGTTTTTCCGTAACGGAAAAGATTTGTACACATCCAATTGTTGATAGCGGAAAAGTCACCTGCCTCAATGCGCGCGTATGCGTCGGGAATCTGTTCCAGCATAGCCGCGCGCAACTGTGCGCTGTACGGATTGCCAAGCGTATAGCTCTGGAAGTAGCCGAGGTAGCCGCTTGACCAGGAAATGTCCTGGAGAATACCTTCCCGGTCGTTTTCCGGGATGACGCCGAGATAACGGCGATAGGCTTCATTCCAGATTTCCCGAAAATCGTCGATGGAGGTATTGCCCTCAAAATAGTCCTTTTCCATCTCAAAACGAATGATGGGGTGCAGAGAATAGCTGACCTCATCAGCCGTGATGCGCTGCGGGTTGGGGTGTACATGATTCACGGCATGGTAGATCTGCTCTACGCTGTATTGTCGGAACACAGGAAGCTGCTCTGCGACATACGGATAGGCAAACGAAATAAATGCCATGCTCCGGCCAATCAGATTTTCATAGAACCGGGCGACACCTTCGTTGATCGCCCCGTCAATGCAGCCCCATAGACCTGCGTCGGCAATCTGCGTATCGGAAGAGCAGCTATAACGTCCGTGTCCGCACTCATGCATGGCGCTGAGCAGGAGCTGCCAGATGCCAGAGTGATAGTTGAGCGTTACACGCACGTCGCGCGGGCCGATACAGTAGCAGATGGGATGCACTACCTCCGCAAAGCAAAAATTATCCGTACACATGCCGGTCTGGTCAATCACTGCGCGAACTACACGCTTCATCCGCTCTGGCTCAGCTGCAGCAGAGAACTCCGCCGGGGCGGAAGTCTTTGTAAAAGCGGGATCGACGCGGCGGAGCAGAGTTGGAATTGTCTGCTTGAGCTGGTCGAACAGGCGGCAGACCTGCTGTATATCCAGCCCTTCATCAAACAAATCGACCATGACCTGATATGGCGGCCGGGTGGGATCCAGCGCCTCTGCAATCTTTTGTCGGAGTGCAAAAAGCTCCTTCATATACGGCTTATACAATTCAAAATCAGCAGCTGCACGCGCTTCGCGCCAGATCTGCTGATTGCGTAGCGCCATCTCTACAAAAGCGGCATCGAGCGCGGCGGGAACGCGTGCGGCGCGATCGGAAAGCCGGACGAACCTGCGGGCAATAGCAAAATCAAGCGGGGATGCATAGACGGACGGGTCGCGAATGCTGAGTGTGCGAAAGAAATCTGCGGTGCGCCGGATCTGCGGTGTGCGCAGCAGCGCACCGGCCTGCTCCGACATAAATGCTGCCGTGCTGCCGCGGAAGGCGCGTCCATTCTTCGGAAGCGCCTGCCAGCTGTCGAATTCAAACAGATCCAGCGCACTCTGATAATAGGAATGGGCTACCAGCGCATTTTTGGCGGTTTCAATATTTTGTGCATAATTGAGCATCTGTGTGGCCTCCTGTGAAAAAATGCCGTCGGCGGCTTTTACCATCCGACGGCAGAAACCATTCTTCTACAAGTGTAACTGTTTTGGAACGGCTCATTCGCACAATATCTGCTGCAAAATACGTAAAACTTGACTACTTTAAAAGTCGGAATTTGTACGGGGTCATGCCGGTGTGCTTTTTGAACACCCGGATAAAGTTGTTGACATCAGAAAAACCACACTGAAACGAAATCTCGTGGACGGAGAGTGTGGTATGCAAAAGCCGGTCTTTCGCGTTTTTTAACCGGATGTTGGTCAGATACTGCTTCGGGCTGAAGCCGGTCTGTGACTTGAAGCAGCGCGAGAGATATTGCGGGCTGATATAGTTTTCGTTGGCGAGGTCGGAGATACGGATCTCGCTGCTGAAATTATGCTCAATATAGATCTGAATGCGATAGATCTCCTGCAGGGCATTGCCGGAAACGGAGGCAAAATCGGACGGCACGGTGCGGAACACGTGGACAAGAATCTCATTGAGGTAGGAGGTCAGCAGCAGACGGGAATAGTCTTTCGGCTGATTGTATTCGTCGATAATGGCGCGAAAACAACGGTCAATCGCGTCAAAACTGGCTGTCATATCAACAACGTGGTTAAAGGCAAACGGCCGGTTGCGAAAAATCGAGCTGAGTGCTGCGTCAGAAACGACAGCGTCAAGACGGTTGCTATAAATAAGAATATAGTATCGTTCATATTCCTTCGAAAGGATTTCTGTAGAATGATTTTCCAGACAACTGATGATGGCAAGAGAACCGGCACTCATGATGTACTGCTTTTGCTCGACCGTAAGACGGATCGCACCTTTACGGATAAAAATCAGCTCGTAGCTGTTATGAAAGTGGTATTTCTGACGAATGGGCTGGTCGGCATAGGTGGCGGCCTGAAGCAGCAGTCTGATACTCATGGAAACATATCCTTTCGCGTCTAAGATAAATTTTACATATCTTGTGGCAGTTTTCAATTACATATGGCATTCTATCCGACTACAATAAAAATATCAAGAGAAATTATAAAGCAACAGATAAAACGTGACCGTTGTTTGTTGATTCTGACGGATATTGGCGATTGAAGCACTGCTCTGCTCTGACGACAGGATTTCATCTGAATGGGGTTCGTATCTGCTTTGCATACACAGCTGAGAACGGAGAATGTGGTCAATAATGACATATCAGAAATTCAATTACGAAACATTTGCAGATGTGCAGAAACAGGCGGAGGCGGTCGGCGTTCAGTTCCATTATAGCGATTCCCCAGCAATGCTTGCCGCGCAAGCCCGGGTACACCATGTCAGCGTTCCGAATCGGATCGTTGTTCAGCCCATGGAGGGCTGCGACGCAAATCCAGATGGCAGTCCCGGTGAGCTGACACAGCGTCGGTATCTGCGTTTCGCAAATTCCGGTGCTGGGATAATCTGGGCGGAAGCAACAGCAGTAACGCCGGATTGCCGCTCCTCAAACGGTCAACTCTATCTCACGGAAAAAAATGCCGATGCTTACGCGCGGCTGCTCGATCAGATTAGAGAAAGCGCAATGCGTACACATGGCTTCGCTCCTTTGATCGTCTCCCAGCTTACACACTCCGGGCGATACGTCAAAACAAACAACACCCCGACACCGGTAATCGCACAACATAATGCCTGGATTGAAAAGGAGCATCCGCTGCCGGATAGCTGTGTGATTTCAGACGATCGACTGAAATACTATGAGGAGCAGTTTGGGAAAGGCGCGGCGCTGGCCAAAAAGGTCGGATTTGACGGTGTCGATATCAAATGTGCACATTTCTATCTGGCAAGCGAGCTGCTTTCCGCCTATGAACGCTCAGGCGAGTACGGTGGGTGCTTTGAAAATCGGACTCGATTTATCCGAAACTGCCTGCGTGCAGCAAAGCCTGCTGCAGATCAAAACTTTTTCCTTACCAGTCGCATCAACGCCTGCGACGGATTTCCATATCCGTGGGGCTTTGGCGTCGAGAAAGATGAGGGAATCCGGGAGGATTACACGCAGGCCAATGCGCTGATCGGAGTGTTGAAGCAGGAGGCAGAGTTGCCGATCGTCAACATCACGGTGGGCAATCCTTATTTCAACCCCTATGTGAACAGGCCCTATGACTTCGGCCCTGTCGAGCCGCAGGAGCACCCGTTTGTGGGAGTTTCCCGGATGCTGGAGGCAGCTGCCGCCGTTAAACAGGCGCATCCGGAACTGCTGGTGGTCTGTTCAGGCCTGAGCTATATGCGTGAATTCGGCGGCAGGATCGCCGCAGCAGAGATTGCGGCCGGACGGTTCGATTTCGCGGGCTTCGGCCGGCTGGCACTTGCAGCACCGGATTTTGCGGATAAGCTGCTGCATGACACGCTTGCGCGCAGGGAATGCTGTGTGACCTGTACGAACTGCTCGAATCTGATGCGGATGTTCCGGCCCGCCGGATGCATCGTGCATGACCGGACGTTGTATAAAAAGCCATAAGGCAGTCCCGCGCAGCTGCGGTACTTGTCTGAAAACACAATTGAGGTGAAATAATGAAACGAATTGCACTAGTCACCGGCTCACGCCGCGGGATCGGTCTCTCAACGGCTAGAAAACTGAAAGAGGAAGACTACCAGGTAATCCTTTCCGATGTGATCACAGAGGAGGAATTTGCAGCCGCACATGCGGAACTGCTGACGGAGGGATTCTCGTACCGGCGCTGCGATATTTCCAGCCGAACGGATCGGGAGACGATGTTCCGGTTTCTGGACGACTGCTGCGGCAGGCTGGATCTTCTGGTGAACAATGCCGGCGTGGCGCCAAAGACGCGGTTGGATATTCTGGAAACAACGGAAGAAAGTGTGGAGCGCCTGCTGCACATCAATCTCTGCGGAACTTTTTTCATGTGCCAGGGTGCTGCAAATCTGATGATCGCAATGCAGACGCGCGGGTTGGAGAACTACCAGCCGAGGATTGTGAACATTTCTTCCATGTCGGCATACACCTCATCCACAAACCGCGGCGAGTACTGCATCAGCAAGGCCGGGATTTCCATGGTCACGCAGCTGTTTGCAGACAAGCTGGCGGAATACGGAATTCCGGTCTTCGAAGTTCGTCCGGGTATCATTATGACAGATATGACTGCAGTGGTAAAGGAAAAATATGAGAAGCTGATCGAGCAGGGTGTTACGCCGATCCGGCGCTTCGGCCAGCCCGAGGACGTTGCAAACTGCGTCGTTGCTGCGGCAAGCGGCAGACTTGATTTCTCGACGGGACAGGTTCTGAACGCAGACGGCGGCTTCCATATCAGAAGGCTGTGATCAGACAGCGGGGGGGAATATGGACAAAACGCAGATCAGCATTGCTGGAACAGAACTGCCGGTCTACCTGATCGATACGGTTGTCATCGGCTCGGGCTGCGCAGGCTACAATGCGGCCGATACGCTCTATGATCTTGGGCGGCGGGATATTGCTATTTTGACGGAAGGCGTGGAAATGGGAACTTCCCGCAACACTGGCAGCGACAAGCAGACGTTCTACAAGCTCTCGCTTGCGCCGGATGAGACAGATTCTGTCGGTGAAATGGCACAGACGCTGTTTTCCTGCGGCGGCATGCATGGCGACACGGCTCTGGTTGAAGCGGCGTGCTCGGTGCGCTCGTTCATGAAACTCGTCAATTACGGCGTGGCGTTTCCGACCGACCGATATGGTGCTTATGTCGGCTACAAGACGGATCATGACCCGCGCAAGCGAGCAACGTCGGCTGGCCCGTATACCTCCCGGTATATGACAGAGGCACTAGAAAATAAAACCAGGCACAAAAACATCCGGATTTATGATAAAATGACTGTAGTACGGCTTCTGGTTGCCGACGGTGCCTGCGCCGGTGTGCTTGCAATCGATGAGACCCGAAGTGAAAATGGCGGGCTGACGCTGATTGTTGCTAACAATACGATCCTTGCAACCGGCGGGCCCGCCGGAGCCTATTACACATCGGTCTATCCTGAGAGCCAGACGGGTATGACCGGCATGGCAATCGAGGCAGGCGCGGCCTGCACAAATCTGATGGACTGGCAGTATGGTTTGGCTTCGCTCAAATTCCGCTGGAATGTGTCGGGAACCTATCAGCAGGTGCTGCCGCGCTATATCACGATTGACGAGAATGGACGGGAACACGAATTTCTGCTGGACTATTTCAGCGATCCCGTGCAAGCACTCAATATGGTCTTCATGAAAGGGTACCAGTGGCCGTTTGATGTTCGGAAAATTGAAGGTTCGTCGCTCATTGATATCATTATCCACCACGAGACGATGGAGCTTGGCCACCGTGTTTACATGGACTTCCGAAAGGATCCCACGGGACTGCGGGAGCAGGGCTTCGAGGCACTTTCGGAAGAAGCCTACGACTATCTGCGGCGGTCAAACGCGCTGATAGAGCTGCCAATCGAGCGTCTGGCGCAGATGAATAGCGCTGCAATTGACCTCTACCGGGAGCACGGGATCGATCTGTACCATGAGCCGCTCGAAGTCGGCGTATGTGCACAGCATTGCAACGGAGGTATTTCCGTCGATGCCAATTGGATGAGCACGGTGCCGCAGTTGTATGTTGCAGGTGAGGCGGCCGGAACCTTTGGAGCGTACCGGCCGGGCGGAACGGCACTCGCGTCGGCGCAGACAGGCGCGCTGCGCGCAGCAGAGCACATCGCTTTTACAACACAGGAGCACACACCGGAACTTTCTGCTATAGAGCGGGATCCCACGTTGGCTGATTTTATCCGTACCGTACTTGCAGCTATGGATAAAACGGCACCGGTAGACACATCTGCGGCGTTTCGGACACAGCGGCAGAAGGAGATGTCCTCGTTCGCCGCACATATGCGTTATCGCAAACAGATGAAGGTGCTGGCAGTGCGGAGGCAGGAGCAGACCGCATCGTTTTTTGAAGGAAAGACAGTGCGGCCGGAAATGCTGGCTCAGCTGCTGCGCGACCGCGATATTCTCTTCACGCAGGGAGCTATGCTTTCAGCCATGCTGCTCACAGCGGATAAAATGGACAGCCGCGGCTCCGGCATGCTCGTAGATGAAAGCGGCAGACCGACGGGTGTGGGCGAGATTCGCTATCGGCCGGCAAAAAGCGGATTTGAAGGGCAGTGTATTGTTACCCGCTATCAGGACGGTGAATGGGGCTCTGCGGCAGAGCCGGTCAGACAGATCCCCAGTACGGATACTTGGTTTGAAAATGTTTGGAATGACTATCGGAGACGGACCGGCAAATGACCGTGTCCGAAGCAGAAAAGTATGAGGTGAGCAGAATGACAGAAGATCAAAAGTGGAACGACATACTGAGATTGTACAAAAAATATCTCTGCGAGGATTCTGAAGAGGTGAAAAACTATGCGCTGTCCTACAATCAGGACGTTTCACCTGAGGCTCGGAGGATTCACGACGAGGCAATCGTCATCGATACCTGCGCATGGAACCTTCAAAGCTGGAACTGGCATCTTGAGCACTCCGGCTGCACGGCCATCAACTGCACAGTGCCGGACTGCGATAGCGACGCTGGAACGGCGCTGCGCAACATCATCGAATATTATGCGCTGTGCAATGAGATTGACCAGTGTGTCATGATCCGAAACGTACAAGACATATACGAAGCAAAAAAGAACGGAAAGGTCGGCATTATCTTTGGCGCGCAGAACTGCGACTTTATTCGCCACCCGGATATCGACGAGTCTGTGGAAGTGTTTGCACGTCTGGGCTTGCGGGTCATGTCCATTGCCTATAATCACCGCACGTTTGCAGCTGACGGCTGCGCGACTGGAAGCGATGACGGCATTACCAATGACGGCCGAAGAATGATGCGTGCGATGGAGCGCAACGGCATTGTTGTGGATTTATCCCATGTTGGCCGCCGCTCGTCACTGGAAGCGATTGATTTCTGTGAAAAGCCTGCTGTGTTTACTCATTCCAATGCTTACAGCCTGTATCCGCATTACCGCAACATTACAGACGAGCAGGCGAAAAAATGCGCGGAGCGCGGCGGCGTGATCGGCGTATCGCTCTATAACGTGATCACTTGGAACGGCGGCGATAAATTCCCGACCATTGAGAATGTGATCGACAATATTGCTTATTACGCAAACCTGGTCGGTATCGACCACGTTGGGCTAGGATCCGATTCCGGTGCGAACCCCGGTACCTATCAGCACCGGGTGTGTACAAATATCTGCCACACGATTCGAGACTCACTGGGCGAGCAGTCGCTCATGTATAAGAGCTACGAGGCAGGCCGAGGCGTGCGCGGGTACTTTATTGAGGGCTGCGAGAGCATGGCTAATTTCCCCAATATTACAGAGCACATGTTGCGGCGTGGCTTCACAGAGGAAGAAATTAAAAAGGTTCAGGGCGGCAACTGGATGCGTGTGTTCACGCAGTGGTGGCGTTGACCGCCCAGACGAAACGAGAAACGTGCAAGCGGCAGAAAAGGAGATCGATCATGGTAAAGCGCTATCCCGGCAAAGATCATACATCCAGAGCGTGTGAATATGGAAATCTGGTGTATTTCAGCGCAGTCAGTGCACCCGAACAGACTTCCCTTTATGAACAGACAGCAGCAATCCTGCGGGAATACGATTCGATGTTCGCAGAGCTTGGACTGAAAAAAAGCGCGATTGTTAATGCATTTGTCATGCTTGACACACAGGATACGGAGGGCTTTGTACATGCGTGGAAACAGTGGGTGGAACCCGACTGTGAGCCCGCCACGACGATGATTTGCGGCGGACTGGAGGGAGGACGACAGGTGCAGATATGCCTGTGGGCTGCCCGGACAGACGCAATCCGGCGTGTTAGACTGCCAGAGGACGCGGGCATGCTGGTCTGCTATGAGGGCGTTGCCTACTTCAGTGCCCAGAGCGCAGACGGAGCAACGCTTACGGAACAGACAAAGGCCGTCTACCGGCGCTATGAGGCGCTGCTGAAGGAAAACGGGCTGCATCTGGAAAATATTCTGAACGGCAATATTTACTGTCAGGATATTACAATGCAGGACGAATATGAGCAGCAGTGGATTCGTTGGACCTATCCTGGCCACAAGCCTGCCGGTACGATGGTGGAGGGCCGTCCGGCAGACCGGAGGGATCTGCTTGCGCTGGGCCTGACGTTTGCAGACTCGCCGGAGATTGCCGATGTAAAGCGCGTCAAGCCTGCTGAGAATTGCTGCCGCTATGTGGAGTACCGGAAAACAGCGTATTTTACTGGACATGTTTGCCTGGATGCGGATGCAAAGGATCTTTACGATCACACGAAGGGTGTCCTGCGGCGGTTCTGCAAGGTGTTTAAAGAGGAGTATGGGCTGCGGATGGACCGAATTATTTCCGCAAGTGCCTATATCAGCGATATCCGGCAGGCACCGCTGTTCCATAAGGCTTGGGACGAATGGTTTACGCCCGGCACGGAACCGGCATGCAGCGTCATTGCAACAAGACTGCTCGGCGATGAGTGCCAGCTCGAGCTGGCACTCATTGTTGCGGACGAATAACAAAAAATGCCTGCCATGCAAGTGACCGGCCTGTCTTGTACAGCGGGATGGCAGCTGTGATCAAATCAAGAACGGAGGATTTATCATGAGACACTATCAGATGTATATCAATGGGGCCTGGAGAGACAGTGATACCTGCAATCCTGTACTGGATAAATTCACGAATACGCCGTATGCGCAATATGCTGTAACAACACCGGAGGAAGTGAACGAGGCGGTTGCAGCAGCGCAGCGTTCGTTCCGCGAGCATGTTCTGTCTGGAACCGAGCGCTATGAGATCCTGACAAGGGCCAAGACGCTGCTGCTGGAGCAGAAGGACGAGATCGCTGATATGATCTGCCATGAATCAGGCCGGATCTATGCGGATGCCGCATGGGAGGTTGATCGTGCGCTCGTCTCTTTAGAGCTTGCCGCAGAGGAAGCACGCCGGATTCGGGGCGAGATCATTCCCACACTCGGCATGGCTGGTCATGAGGACAAGTTCTGCTATACGATTCTGAAGCCGAAGGGCGTCGTTGCAATTATTATGCCGTTCAACCTGCCGCTGGTGCTGACCATGAACAAACTGGCGCCCGCCATCGCGGCAGGGAATACTGTTGTGCTCAAGCCAAGCCAGGTCTGCCCAGGCTATGCAGTCAAGCTCACCGAGGTGCTTCTGAAAGCGGGCCTGCCTGCGGACCATATCCAGCTCGTTCTCGGCAAAGGCTCCGATGTCGGCGAAGCGTTGTTGAACCACCAGGACGTTGCGTTCTACTGCTTTACGGGCAGCATGCAGGGCGGCATTCATGTCAGAAACAAGGTCGGTCTGCGTAAGTGCTCTATGGATTTGGGAAATACCTCGCCGATCATTGTCCATAAAGATGTTGATGTGAAGGCAGTTGCAGGCAACTGCGCAGGCTACGGCTATTATAACGCCGGCCAGGTCTGCTTCCGTCCGCAGCGGCTGTATGTTCACAAGGATATTTTTGAGCAGTTCGTCGCTGAAATTAAGAGTTTCTGCGAGAATGTCAAGGTGGGCGACCCGCGGCAGCCTGGCGTCTATGTCGGCCCAATGATCTCCCCGGCAGACGTCGAGCGTGTCGATGCGTGGGTGCAGGAAGCTGTGGCACAGGGCGCAACCCTGGTCGCGGGCGGCAGAAAATACTCTGACACCGTGTATCTGCCGACACTCTTGACGAATGTTACGAAGGATATGAAGGTCGTAAAGGATGAGATCTTCGGGCCGGTGCTGGTTGCAATCTCCTACGAGAATTTCGATGACGCGATTAACGAAGCGAACGATTCCGTCTTCGGCCTGCATGCGGCCTGTTTCACAAATGACCTGAATCTTGCTATGAGGGCAGCCGACCGGCTGGAAGCGGGCGGCGTAATTATCAACGAATCCTCCGCAACTCATGTTCCGAACAGTCCGTTCGGCGGCATCAAAAACAGCGGCGCAGGCGACAAGGAGAGTCCGAGCCGAACGATTATTGAGATGTCAGATGAGAAAACCATCGTCATTGCCATAAAGCAGGACGCAGGAGAAAGCGACGACAGATTAACAAAAATCTGAACGCAGACGCAGCACAGACACACTACAGCTTATAGCAGGAAAGGAATGAGCGCTCAGTGAGAGAGAATCGGCGGAAGAGCCATTTCAATTCCAGAACGTTTGCGGCATATGCATTTCTGATTCCCGGTCTGGTGTTCTTTGTATTTTCAACTGTTGTTCCGTTTTTCAGCGGTATCCACATCGCGTTTACGGATTGGAACGGTGTGGCAAAGGACTATTCCTATGTCGGTATCGCCAACTTTATCCAGATGTTCCATGACTCCAGACTGGGACAGCCTATCGTCAATTCGCTGCTGTTTGCAGGTTTCGGCGTGACTGGAAATGTGGTCGTCGCCCTCGGTACGGCACTGCTTGTCAATGCCGTGGGCAATAAGTTGAGCAAGATCGCACGTACGATTTTCTTTATTCCGGTTTGCTTCAGTGCGATTCTGTCGTCATTTATCTGGAAGTTTATCTATAAAGAAGTCTTTTTTCAACTGTTCGGGATCCGGAGTCTGCTCGGCATGACAGAAACAGTTATCCCTGCAATTGTGCTCATCGGTCTATGGAACAACTGCGGGGTCAATATGTTGATCTATCTGTCAGGTCTGAAGAGCATCCCGACGGAGCTGTATGAGGTTGCCAGAATTGACGGCGCGTCCAGATTTTCGATTTTCCGCAAGATCACGCTACCGCTGCTGACCCCGTCGTTTACAGTCTGCATTACGATGTCCATTACATCGTGGCTCCGCGAGTTTGCGATGGCCTTTTCCGCAACGCAGGGCGGTCCCGGCGGTGCGTCGAGAACCATTGCCATGTATATTTTCAATAACCTGTACAACTACAACAAGGCAGGCTACGGTGAGGCAATCGCACTGACATTTGCCGTCTTCCTAGCAATCGTCGGAACGATGGTATCACGGTTCTTCCGAAAGAGGGAGGTTGAATTGTAATGGAAAAGATTTCACGCCCGGCTGCTGCCCGATTTTTAGGACGGAAGATTCAGCGCGAAAAAATCCTCCCGACAGTGCTGATCCTGCTCGTGATGCTCCTGTTTTTGATTCCAATCTTTATTGCTGTTCTGACCGCGTTCAAGACAAAGCTGGAGATCGCAGAATCTGTCCTTGCCTTTCCGAAAGCGCTGCGCTTTGACAACTTTGCAGAGGGCCTGAAAAAAAGCAACATGTTCGTTTCCCTCAAGAACAGCTGCATCATCACATTTCCGTCGGTGGCGCTGATCGTGATCTGTTCGTCAATGTCCGGCTACAGCATTGCCCGCTTTGGCCCAAAGCACAAGCCAATCAAGATGATGGACACAGTCTATCTGGCGTCGATGATGATCCCGTTTCAGATCCTGATGATCCCAATCTATAAGATGTGCAAAAATCTGCACCTCCTGAACAACCAGCTCAGCGTCATCCTGATTCTGACGGGTATCAGTATCGCGTATGCGAGCTTTTTGTACGTAGGCTTTGTCAAGAGTATTCCGCAGGAGATTGAGGAGGCGGCGCTGATCGATGGCTGCGGCCCGTTCCGGGCATTCTGGAGCATCGTGTTCCCGCTTTTAAAGCCGATTACGGCAACGGTAGCCTCGCTTCACGTAATGTGGCTCTGGAATGACTTCAATGTCTCGCTGGTGCTGCTGTCGAAGGAAGCTGTCCGTCCGTTTACCGTCAAGCAGTATTACTTCTTCGCAGAGCATGCGTCTGACTATGGCCCTGCATTCGCAGCGTCTATTGTCGGGATGATTCCGGTCATTATTGTGTTCCTGTTGCTCCAGAAATACATCGTGCGCGGCATTTCAGCAGGTGCGGTCAAGTCCTGACGAACAGGAACAGAAGTCCAGTGCGCAAAACGGAGCATAAACGTCTCTGTTTTGAGGGTGCCGGAGCGTCACGGCCGGGGCCCGAAAAATAAATATATCAGTGACAGAAGAACAAGGAGGAGACTATGAAAAAAATCATCGCATTGCTGTTATGCCTGATGCTGGCACTGTCTGTAGCAGGCTGCACCGCAAAAGAAGTAGCCGCCGACGACAAGACGACCGCCCAATCCGATGCACAGGCAGATGCGCAGGGCTCCGAGGCTTCCGATTCTGAAATCACCGAGCCGGTTGAAATTATCTGGCAGTGGGACGTTCCGGAAGAGGGCAAGCAGGAATGGGCGCAGTGGTGCGCAAACAAGTGCATGGAAGAGAACCCTAACATCAAAATCACGATCGAGGGCGGCAGCAACTCCACCCACTATTCCTCTATCGAAACAAAGATCGCAGGAGGTGACGCCCCCACAGTTTTTGATGTTTCCCGCTCCGTCTGCATTACCTACTCCGAAGCTGGTCATTTGGTCGACTTGGGTGATGTGAAGGGCATGGATACGTTCCCTGAGACGAAGAAAAACGGCACCATCGACGGAGTGCAGTATTCCGTGCCGGTCGATCAGAATGCAATCGCGCTGTTCTACAACAAGGATATCTTTGAGCAGTATGGCCTTTCCGTTCCCAATTCTTATTCTGAGCTTCTGTCCGTATGCAAGACCCTGCTTGACAACGGCATGACCCCGCTTGCTGCTGGCTTCGGTGAATCCTGGTATCTGCGGCTGTTTGTCTGCGCCTTCACCAACCAGATCTGCCGCGGAAGCGACGTGGAATGGTACGGCAAGAAGATGAGCCTTGAAACAAGCTTCTCCGACGATCCGCTTTATCAGGAGTGCATCCAGAAGGCATGGGACACCCATGAATACTGGCAGGCTGACCCGTTCGGCACTTCCTATGATGATGCAACTTCTGCCTTCGCAACGGGCAAAGTCGCAATGATCCTGGACGGCTCCTGGATCGTTGACACCATCTACACCACAAACCCTGATCTAAATTATGGTGCCTGTGCATTCCCGGCATCTGATGATTTCGCGCCCAAAATGATGGTTAGTGCAGGTAACGGCTTTGCTGTTTATAATGATGAGGATCCCAACAAGGTCGAGGCCGGCAAAAAACTGATCGAGGTCATTATTTCGCAGGAAAGCGCTGAAAAGTGGGCGGAGCTTGGACGCGGACTTCCTATCCTCCCCGTCGCATATGCGATGGCGCCTGCATTCAAGGACTGCCAGGCGTATACCGGAGAGCAACTGCTCTCTTCTGCGGGCCTGACCTACTTCTCCAGCGAGTATGAAAGCATCTGGATCGACGACGTGCAGGCTGCGTTCAATATGGACTCGCTTGACATGGCCGCACACTGCGAGAAGGTTGACGCTGATTTTGCTTCTGCGCAGTAACCCGCTGCCCGAAGCAGACGGAAAGCGTTTGTAAAACACGAAAACAATGTCATCCTGCGCTTTGGTGAAGGGTGACATTGCTTCATGTATGTTGCAGCTGCAGCAGTGTACGGGGCCGGTTCCGGTATTTTTCGACGGAACCGGCAAATATGACTGGTAAACCAGCGAAAAAGAAGCCTCTGGAGGTACTTATGCAGTATATTGATTTTACTGATGTCTTTGGAAAGACATTCCGGGTTTCCAAGTTTATTCATGGCGCCCCCTTCGCACCTACAGGTCGCGGAATCGATGGTGCCTTTGAGCTCATGGATCGATATCGTGCGCTCGGCGGCAACACGTTTGATGTGGCAAGATTTTACGGATATCCCCGCATCGGCTACCGGGAATCCATTCTTGCCGACTATATTAAGGACAGGGACTGCCGCGATGATGTAGTTATCATCACAAAGGGCGGTATGCCGGAGCTGAACGACGACTATACATTCAAGCGCCTGCGGATCAACAGGAATGCAATTCTGGGTGATTTTTATACCAGCTGCGATCAACTGCAGGTGGAGAAAATCGATATGTATCTGCTGCACAGGGACGACCCGAGCGTGCCGGTGGGTGAGATTATGGACATTCTTCAGGAGATTGTGGACACCGGGTGCGTGCGAACCATCGGTGTTTCGAACTGGTCTGTTGAAAGAATCCGGGTGGCGAACGCCTATGCGGCGGCGCATGGCAGAACGCCGCTCGTTTCCTCAGAAATCCAGTGGAGTTATACCTATCTGAACCATGAAATGCGTGCGGATGACTCTGTGGTGATCATGAACCCGGAGGTCTATAAGCAGTATGAGGCATATCCAATCCCGGTGCTCGCCTATTCATCACAGAGCGCGGGTCTGTTCAGCTATCTGTACACAGGCAGAGAAACCTGGGATACGCTGAAGCCGGCGAGAAAAATGTACGATTGTCCGCAGAACCGTGCAAAGGTGGAAAAGGTACAGCAGTATTGCAGCAAGCACGGAGTTTCTCCGGCAGCGCTGATCCTGGCGTACCTTGCCTGCAATCGTGTGACCTGCGCACCGATTTTCAGCTGCAAGACCATGGAGCAGATGGAAGATACCATGACGGGCGCGGAGCTGACACTGACGCAGGATGTGATCGACTGGCTGAACGAGTGATACGAACGGAATCGACGGAAAGGAGGGAATGCTGTGCTGCGCGCACTGCTGCTGGGAGACCATTCAGAAACTGCTACACACAGTGTTGAACAGATGAGCCGGGTGCTGTCCGATCTGTACGATGGAATGTTTCAGGTCGAGACACAGACACAATACGGCGCACTTACGGCGAAGACGCTGACCAACTTCGATCTGGTCATCAATTATGCCGCAAAGTGGGCAGAGAACGGAACGAGACAGGCGGCGGGGGCGCTTACTGCCTATGTAGCGGACGGCGGGAATTATCTTGCGCTGCATGCCGGGCTGGAGTACGGCACGGCGGCATTTGGACTGAACTGCCTGACTGCCTCGCGTCTGATTGACAAAGGCAGCCCGTGCCTGATGCGCTTCGAAAAAACAAAGACCGTAAGCCCAATCACCGATGGGCTTGCGCCGTTTGAGGTTCTGGAGGAGCCTGCAAGATACTTTCTGGATCCGGTTGTTTCACCTGCCGTTCTCATACAGGCGCCCTACGGCAGCTGTCAGCTGCCGGTTCTCTGGAGCCGCCATTTTGGATGGGGCAGCGTGGTCTGCTTGACAGCGGGGCATTCCAGAGACTCCGTTACCCCATTTTTTTCGAAGGTGCTGTACCGCTCGGCGTTGTGGTTCCTTGACCGAATATAAATGCAGGCAGGGAGGTTACGCAGATGAAAAGGGTGTTTATTTGCGGGGACGATACATATCCACTGCATCATCCGGTCGATGAGATCAGGAAAGAACTCTATGCTGTGCTGGACAAGCCGCCGCTAGCGGTCACGGCAGATACGGAACACTTTGAGGGAATGGACGCGGAAGATCTGGCCCAGTTTGATCTGGTCGTCATGTACAGCGACCATTGGCCGGATAAAATCCGCACGTCCCATCAGCTGGAACGGGCGTTTGTCCATTATATTGCGCTGGGCGGAAATCTTCTGGTGCTCCATATGCCGGACATGATGGACACACCGGAGTTTGCCCAGTTAGTCGGCTGCCGTCGACAGCCAGACAGCGGCAGACCTGTGACGACGCAGCTGTTGTTTCTTCCGGCTGTCGGACATCCTGTTTCTGAGAGATTGGAGCCGTTCTCCCTTCAGGAACAGCAGCTTTGTCTGGAATATTGCCCGATGACAGAGCGAAACGACTTTCTTTTGGCGCAGACACCGGCCGGAAACCAGTTTCCCGTCGGATGGACAAGCGGATTTGGAATGGGGAAAACGGCCTATTTGATGCTGGGGCATGGAAAGCAGAGCTTTGCCAATCCATCCTTCCAACTGCTGCTGCGCCAGCTGATGTTGTATTTGACAGACGTGGAGGAGACACGATGAGGCAAAAGAAACAGCGATTCGGTCTGACGGGCGGTCTGGAGACTGTCAAAGCTCTGTTTCCTTCGGAAACGGAGCTTGAGGTTTTGGAATGGGAGTATCTTACGATCTGGAATAGACTGGCGGATTGCCGGTGTGTGCTGTTGCACACGCAGATACAGCAGCTGAGCTGTCCACCGCAGATTGCGGTCAGTGACCTGGTGACCTATGTGATAACGGGCGGGACGCTGCTTTGCCCGCTGGATGCTGTGCTGTCTGAATGCACAGAGCTGCTTCAGATGTTAGGCGTGAAACCCGTGTTTCGCGCGCCGTTCGGACGGCTGCGGCTTGCAGCGGCAGAGAGCTATACCGGACTGGAGAGCGGGCTCACTGCGCTCTGGAGCGAGACGGTTCTGGTATGTCAGACACCGTTTTCCGTGCTGGAGCCGGTGCTGTACTGCAAATACGGCGCGGCGCAGTTTCCTGCATTGTGGGTTCAGAGATGGGGAAAGGGCCGCGTTGTGGGATCGATCCTTCCACTGCAGGAATTCCTCAAAGCAGTGTCCCGGCTGGATGTGGGACTGCCGGAAGGATGGTGAGCGTGTGAAAAATGCTTTGATGATCACAAGATTCAGCCGCGGATTTCACAATTACTCCGATGGGATTGGCGTGGAACTGAAGGAGATTTTTCAGCCCTATCTGCTGATTGCTGCCGAGCGTGAGGATGCTGCCGGAATTACACTTTCTGAGCTCCGGCAATATGACGCGGTTCTCCTCTCAAATCCGGCGGTATGGACTATGGCGGGCGACTCGGACTTTATCATCGCGCTGATTGTTTACCTTGTAAACGGCGGAAACGTTTGCATCCTTCATGCCAACGGCCTTGGACAGAGCAAAGAGGGCGCTGCAGTATTTGGCGGTCGGTTTAATATACACCCGCCGTATCAGAATTATCACTTGATTCCGGCACCAGACGCGGAGCCGGCGATGACTTCCGGTATATCGGACTTCTATCTTTGCGACGAGATGCACATGCATGAGGTCGACCCGCTGCTGAATCGGGAAACGCTTCTTCTGTGTGGACGGCCGGAGGCCGGAAGCGGGCAGCCTGACAGCGTCAAAGTGCCTGCGTATAAGCGCTACGAAGATATTTACGGCGGAGGAACGGACTGGATAATCCCGGTCGCGTGGCGTTGGCGCTACGGGCTGGGGAAGGCTGTGCATGTCTGTCCGGGACATAACGCGCAGTCTTATCGCGCACCGCAACTGCGGGAGCTTCTGAAGCGCTGCGCAGAATGGCTGGCAGAGCCGGCCGGATAAGGGACGGGTGTAAAAACGCACAACAGGAGAGGAGACAGAATGCACTTTCAGGATATGGAATACCGGCGTCCGCCGCTGGATGCGACAGTCAGGCAGATTCGGGATTTGACAGAACGGATGCGTCAGGCAGAAAGCTATGCACAAGCAAGGAAAGTTTTTCTAGAAAGCGAGGCATTTTTCCGCCGTCTCGATACGCTGTCAGAGCTTGTGAATATTCGCCACTGTATCAATACCAGAGATACGTTTTATAATGCAGAGACGTCGTTCTGGAGCGCTGCCGCGCCGGTTATCGGAGATTACCGGCACCAATTTGCGGATGCAATTTGCGGCAGTGCATTCCGTCCAGAATTTGAAGCAGAATATGGACTGCTGATGTTCCGGAATTTTGAGCTCCAGAAGCATACCTTTGATTCGCGTATTACAGAGGAGCTCCGACGGGAAAACAACCTGATGCGGGAATATGAAAGCCTGATCGCGGGCGGAAGCGTTTTGTTTGAGGGAAGGAGCCATACACTGCCGGGGATGATGGCGTTCAAGACGCTGCCGGATGATAAGCGCCGCTGGAATGCATGGCAGGCAGACGGTGCATGGTTTCGTGCGCACAGCGCGCAGATCGACCGGATCTTCTCCGAGCTTGTCGATGTCCGCGACACTATGGGGAAAAAGCTTGGCTATGAGAACTATCTGCCGCTGGGGTATGCACGCAGATGCCGCAATTGTTATACGGAAGCCGATGTAGATCGCTACCGCGCGCTCGTCAGAACGTACATTGTGCCGATCGCAGAAAGAATCTGCAGGGAAAAGGCGGCGCGCAACGGTGTGGCATATCCGCTCAGCTATGCAGACGACGCATTGAGCGATAGAACGGGCAACCCTATTCCGGTCGGCGGACAGCAGGGGATTCTGGATACGACGGCGCGCTTTTACCGGTCGCTGTCGGAAGAAGCAGGCAGCTTTTTTAAAATGATGCTTGATAACGGCCTGATGGACATCCCATCCCGCGCTGGTAAGGCCGGCGGCGGCTACTGCGCCTGCTTCCCGACCTACAAGGTTCCGTTTATCTTTACGAATTTCAACGGAACGCAGGAGGATGTGAAGCTCATCGCGCATGAATCTGGCCATGCCTTTGAGGTCTATCTGAACAGGGAACGTGTTCCTTTCGCACAGATCTGGGCGACTGGAGAAGCCTGTGAGATCAATTCCACGGCAATGGAATTTCTGGCCGAGTCTTATGCAGAAGAATACTTCGGAAAAGATGCAGCAAAGTACCGGCGCAGTCATCTGGAGGAAACGATCATTCATATTCCATACGGCGCAGCGATCGACCATTTCCAGCATATTTGCTACCGTAATCCCAACTATACGGCGGAGCAGCGGCATGTGGTCTGGCGGGAGATGACGCAGATGTATACACCGTGGCTCCGACTGGATGGCGGAATCCCGTTCTATGCCGAGGGTATGCGTTGGCAGGCACAGCGGCATCTTTTTGTCGGCCCGCTCTACTATCTGGACTACAGCCTTGCGGAGACAGTGAGCCTTGAGATCTGGGCAAAAATGCGCAGCAGTTTTGCAGATGCGTTCCGGGCCTATATGGCCTATACTGTTCTCGGTGGCAGCGATACTTTCCTTGGCCTGCTGAGCCGTGCAGGGTTTGCAAATCCCTTTGAGGAAGAAACAATCCAAAGGCTTGCAACTGCTCTGAAGGACGGCTTAAGAACGTTGGAATAGCACCAGTAAACCGATGCTTTGTGCCCAATCATAACCACCGGCCGTGCCGGTGGTTTGCACTAGCCCCCTTGGGGCATGACC
>ENA-UOIY01000974-UOIY01000974.1-human-gut-metagenome-genome-assembly--contig:-P114-NODE-974-length-36767-cov-15.845146_pt1 | contig 36767 bp, 30 predicted proteins | sample MGYA00242335_ERZ723882 | MGnify/ENA metagenome assembly ERZ723882
TTCTTAGAATTTTCAGGGTTTTACATACTGTTCAGTTTTCAAGGTTCTTTGTTGTCTCAGCGACAGCTCATATATTTTATCATAAGCATTATTGCTTGTCAACAACTTTTTTAATTTATTTTTTGTTTTTCTTTTTCAAAAGCGCCGTTTCTTCAACAGCTCAGCTAGTTTATCACGAAAACTCATCAGTGTCAAGCACTTTTTTGTTTTTCTTTTTTCTAGCTTTTTTAAAAAAAGAAACGGAGAAAGAGGGATTTGAACCCTCGCGCCGGTTGCCCGACCTACACCCTTAGCAGGGGCGCCTCTTCGGCCTCTTGAGTATTTCTCCGCAGTAATAAAAAAAATATTCAATTGCATCTTAACGCATTTCTTTGTCAGACGCGTATCTCATTGTATCAAAGAAAATTTAAAATGTCAAGCAAATTTATCCAAGTTTTTTCTTTTTTTTTATTTCCTTTAAACCACCATTTTTCAATATATTTTATGATATGATACTATAAGCACTTAGCGAGATGTTTTGGCGGATTGCAGGAGTGCATCGCATCGCACGAAGCAATCCAGATTAGGATTCAGAAAGGAGTTTTTTATGAATTTAAAATATATGATCCTGGGAGCCGGCGGTACTGGTGGAATTCTTGGCTCTGCTCTTACAAAAGCTGGAAAGGATGTTACATTCATTGCCCGTGGTTCCAACCTTGATGCTATGCGTAATAACGGTCTCATCATTCGTCATCTCTGGGATCAGACGGAAGAACATCTTGAGGTTCGTGCATTATCCATGGAAGAATCCTGTGCTCTTTCCCTGGCTCCGGAGGTTATCTTTATATGCGTAAAAGAATATTCCCTTGATTCCGTCCTTCCTTTTATCCGACAAACCGCTGGTCCCCGCACAATTATTATTCCCATCTTAAATATATATGGAACCGGTGCCAGGATGCAGAAAGAATTACCGGATTGTACCGTTCTGGATGGATGCATCTATGTTTCTGCATCCTTAGAACATCCCGGTGTTCTGGTTCAGCACGGTCCTATCTTAAGGGTTGTCTTCGGTCCCAGGGATCCTTCCTATATTTCTCCGATTTTATCAGCCATTCAATCGGATCTTTGCGAAAGCGGTATCGATGGAGTTTTATCCACCCATATCCAAAGGGATGCTTTGGAGAAATTTTCCTATGTCTCCCCTATCGGAGCTGCTGGAGTCTACCTTCATGCCGTGGCCGGAGATTTTCAAAAGGAAGGACCTGCCCGTGAATTATTTAAATCCATGATTCGTGAGATCAGTACCCTGGCTGTTGCCATAGGATATCCCTTTGAAAAAGACTATGTAAAAATAAATCTGGAGATTCTTTCCAACTTATCTGCCGATGCCACCACTTCCATGCAACGTGACATAATGGAAGGAAAACCATCGGAACTGGACGGACTTGTCATGGAGCCCCTCCGACTTGCAAAAAAATATTCTGTCTCTATGCCCTGTTATGAGGAGGTAGCAAACGCATTATGTCCATTGGAATTTTAGTTGGTAAAATTGCGGCATTATTTATCGTCATGTTTTTAGGCTTTGTTTTGGTAAAGACTGGCATTTGCCGCTCAGATGACAGCCGCATTCTCTCACGCCTGTCTGTCTATATCGTAGTCCCCTGTTCGATTTTATCTGCTTTTCAGGTCAGCTGCAGCCCTTCCATCCTAAATGGGCTTCTTTTGGCAGTGGCTGCTGCTGTATTGATCCATCTCATCCTGATTGTCCTTTTTTACTTTATAGGACCTCTTCTTCATCTTAACGGAGTCGAAAAAGCCTCTATCATCTACTCTAATGCAGGAAATCTTGTTATACCGCTTGTTTCCTCTATTCTAGGACCTGACTGGGTTATTTATTCCAGTGCCTACGTCTCTGTACAGCTTTTTCTTCTCTGGAGCCATGGTAAAATGATGATCTGTGAAGAAAAGAAGCCTGATTTTAAAAAAATCATAACAAATACAAATATGATTGCCATTTTATTCGGTATTTTTCTATTCTTGGCACAGATTTCACTTCCCGGTCCAGTGGACAGCGCTGTCCGCTCCCTGGGAAGCATGATTGGTCCTTTGGCCATGCTGATCTCAGGAATGCTGATTGCCGGAACCACTCCCCAGGAAATTCTGACTTTTCCCCATATTGGACTTGTCACGATTCTGCGGCTCATCGGTGTACCGCTTTTGACAATTTTACTTCTTAAATTCAGCGGCCTTGCTTCTTTTGCTGAGAATGGTTCACAAATTCTGCTTGTCACCCTGTTAGCCACAATCACCCCATCCGCCTCCACAATCACGCAGATGGCCCAGGTATATGGAAAAGATGCCCGCTATGCTGGTGCCATTAACGTAATTACCACTCTGCTTTGTATGATAACCATGCCAATCATGGTTTATCTCTATCAATTATAACTTTATTCGTAGCTGTTCACAGTTACCTTTATTCTTCACGACAAAGAGATTATTTGCCAAACAGCAAATAACCTCTCTTCATAAAACTCTAAAATGCATCTGCATTCTTGCTGCGGGATGGGAGTCATCCCACATCTGATATCTTATTATCCTATCTCTGATATTCCTTTACTGCGGTCTCGTAAAGATTGTTTCCTTCGGAATCAATTACCACGATCATAGGCATATTTTCTACCGTCAATTTTCGGATCGCCTCTGTTCCCAGATCGTCGTATGCAATCACTTCCGATTCCTTAATGCATTTTGAAAGAATTGCTCCGGCTCCGCCCACTGCCGCAAAATAAACGGCACCATTGCGAACGATGGCATCGATGACTGCCTGGCTTCTCTTTCCTTTTCCGATCATGGCTCCCATGCCGAGATCCAGAAGTCTTGGAGTATATTTATCCATACGGCTGGCTGTGGTCGGACCTGCAGAACCAATCGGACGGCCCTCTCTGGCCGGTGACGGTCCCATATAATAAATTACATTATCTTTCAGATCAAGGGGAAGTTCTCTTCCTTCATCCAGCGTCTCTATCATGCGCTTATGAGCTGCATCACGTGCCGTATAGATGGTTCCGCTTATATATACATAATCACCTGCATGCAGGCTTTTTAATGTCTCCCTGTCAATTGGAGCTGTGATTGTTCTATCCATATTTTCCTCCAAATCTATCTTATGTGCTCTCGGTATCTTTTTGTGCAGGAAAAACTCCGAGAGTACATTCTTTATACTATCAAATGATGTTTGGGTCACAAGAGATTTTTCCCCTTTTGATACCGGATTGCTATGTGCTTCGCACTTTCGCAATCCTAAAAATATTCATCAAATCACTCTGTGCGCATGACGGTTTACATGACAGCAGATATTGATGCCTACCGGCAGCCCTGCAATATGGGTCGGGTATGTTTCAATATTGACAGCCAGTGCGGTTGTCCGTCCGCCTAAACCGCCAGGACCGATTCCAAGGTTATTGATCGTTTCAAGCATTTCTTTTTCCAGATCACGTACATACTCAACCGGTGATTCCTCTTCCAGATTTCTGGTCAGCGCGTGCTTCGCCATCTCTGCACACTTTTCAAAGGTTCCGCCGATTCCAACGCCTACTACCATCGGAGGACAGGCATTCGGTCCCGCATCCCGCACCGCTGTCAGAATAGCATCCTTGACTCCTTCGATTCCATCTGCCGGTTTCAGCATGAACACACGGCTCATGTTTTCACTTCCAAATCCCTTCGGAGCCACCGTGATCTCTACCTGCTCACCCTCTACGATCTCATAATGAATGATAGCCGGTGTATTATCCTTCGTATTCTCACGGTAAATCGGATCCTTAACCACGGATTTACGGAGATATCCGTCTACATATCCCTGGCGCACGCCCTCATTGATAGCATCAGTCAGAGAACCGCCGATCAGATGTACATCCTGTCCTACCTTGATAAACACAACTGCCATTCCAGTATCCTGGCAGATCGGAATCATCTCCTCACCAGCGATACATAAGTTTTCTTCCAGCTGGCCTAAAATCTGACGTCCCAATGGAGATTCTTCACTCGCTGCCGCCTCATCAAACACCTTTTTCATATCCGGTGACAGAAAATGGTTGGCCTCAATGCACATTTCTTTGATATTCTGTGTAATGGTTTCAACATTGATTCTTCTCATTTGAAAACTACCCTTCTTCCATGAAATTTTTATCTGCCCCTGATGACAGAACCGCTCTGTTTTATCTATTACTGGCTCTTATATCATCATAATAGAAATTAAATAATCTTGCAATCATTTCTGAATAGATGTAATAAAAATACCCCCTGAATAGATTTTGATCTCATGCGCAGTGACTCTGTATGGAATATGTCAGCTTTGCTGACCAGAATCACGCGCCAAGTCTCACGGACGTTCGACTTGAATTTATTTCTATCTATTCAGGAGGTATTATATTGTTACAGTTCAGCCATGACATCTTCTTGTTTCCATATTCATTCAAACCAGCGCATGGCTGAACTGTAACATCATATTATCTTGAAATTTCTCTTGTCACGTGTTTTAACCACTCTTTTTCTTCGTCATTCATGTACGGAGAAATGGTTTCGTATACGTCTTTATGGTATGTATTTAAACGCTCGATATCCGCGTCATCCATGAAACGTGTATCCAGTGCCTCTAAGTCAATCGGCGCCTTGGTCAGGAATTCGAACTTCAGGAACTGTCCGTACTCATTCTTCTCATCCTCGACACATAAGATCAGGTTCTCTGTTCTGGTTCCGAAATCGCCTGCAAAGTACAGACCCGGCTCATCGGAGCAGATCATGCCCGGCTCGATCACAGCGCTGTCCTGACGCTCCGGAACAACTTTCCAGCGCAGTCCGTTCGGTCTCTCATGTACGTTAGAAAGATATCCTACACCATGTCCGGTACCATGGGCAAAATCAAGACCACGTTTCCAGAATGCTTCACGGATGGTGTAGTCTAAGTTGATTCCCCGGCAGCCGTGAAGGAACTTCATGGTTGATACCTTCAGCATAGCGGCTGCTACGATTGTGTAGTACTCTTTTTCCTTCTCGGTCAGAGGTCCTAACGCATAGGTTCTTGTGATATCAGTAGTTCCCTCTAAATACTGTCCGCCGGAATCTACCAGCAGAAGACCTTCCGGTTTTAATTTCTTGCATACCTCATCGCTTGGATGATAATGGCACATTGCTGCATTTTCCTTGTAAGCTGCAATGGTTACGAAACTTGGCTCGATATAGTTGCCCTGCTCTGCTCGCAGTTCTTCAATTTTATGAGCCGCTGTCATCTCTGTCATATCGCAGGTTCCGATGGTATGCTTCAGCCAGTACATAAACTTGGTAACAGCTATACCATCTTTTAAATGGGCCTTACGCATATTTTCGATCTCGGTCGCATTCTTAACAGCCTTCATGGTCGCACAAGGATTCATCTCGTCTATGATGCGGCAGGAAGCATCAATGCTCTCGCATACAGCAAAGCTTGCTTTCTTGCGTTCCAGAAGAATCTTCTCATTCTTCAGGGCTGCCACATCCTGTAAGAATTCCGCATACTCTTTTACCTGAACCTTTGCCTCAGCTAAAGCCGCACAAACCTCTTTTCCCATCTTAGTATCTTCTTTGATGGCTTCTTTCTGTACGTATAAATAAGCTTCATCCTGTGTAATAAGTGCGTAGGACAGGAATACCGGGTTATTTACAATATCGTTTCCACGAAGGTTGAATAACCATGCGATTTCATCCAGAGCCGTCATCAGATGAATCTGTGCTTTATTTTTCTTCATGGCATCACGAAGATCTGAAAGTTTCTCTACGGTGCTCTTTCCGGCATATTTTACATCCAGGCTCCAGATAGGCTCGCAGGACATAGCCGGACGGGAAGTCCAGATCTCACCTACCAGATCCTTGCTGCAGTTGATTGTTACATTTTTTTCCTGCAGTAAGTTCTGAAGACCATAACCCAGCTCAGAGTTTACAACACGGCCATCAAATCCAAGGCATCCATCAACCGGAAGCTCCTCCTCTAAAAACTCGTCCAGAGTCGGGAATTCAGGTTCACCCATGCGGTATAATTTGATCTCACTGCCTGAAAGCTGCTCTTCCGCCTGTACAAAGTATCTTCCGTCTGTCCAGAGTCCGGCTTTGTCCATAGTGATAACAGCCGTTCCAGCGGTTCCGTTGAAACCGGTCAGGAAGTGACGGCATTTAAAGAATTCACCTACATACTCAGATTCATGAAAATCCGCAGTCGGAACCAGGTATGCATCGATTCCCAGTTCTTTCATGCGATCTCTTAATTGTCCAATTTTTATATTTGTCTGGTTCATTATTTCCTCCTTCATGCAATTTTTTTGAAAAAATATGTACTCCTGGAATGTCTATGCATTCCGCATAAAACATTCCCAGAGTACATCTTAATTCTAGTTATTTAAATTATCGTAACGATTCAGCCCCATTAGCCAAGAAACATTCCAACGCCCGGTCCTAACGGAAGGTTAAGTACGATCCATAATACTAACAGGATACTCCATCCAATCAGGAAGCAGATACTGTACGGAAGCATGGTGGAAACCAGAGTTCCGATACCAGCCTCTTTATCATATTTCTTCATGAATACGATAATCATTGCAAAATAGGACATCATCGGAGTGATAACGTTTGTACAGGAGTCACCGATACGGTAAGCAACCTGAGCGAACTCCGGTGTGTAACCTAACAGCATGAACATCGGTACGAATACCGGAGCGATCAGAGCCCATTTTGCAGATGCAGAACCCATGAACAGGTTGATGAAGGCTGCAAAAAGAACGAATAAGATCATGGTCGGGATAGTTCCGATACCGGAGTTTCTAAAGAACTCAGCTCCCTTTAATGCAAGGATCGTTCCTAATTTGGTATAACCAAAGAAGTTAATAAACTGTGCTGCCACAAAGGTCAGAGCGATGTAGGAGCTCATGGTTCCCATGGCACGTCCCATAGCGTTGCAGACATCCTTCTCTCCGTGGTATACACCAGTCATATGACCATATACAACAGACGGTACGAAGAAAAGTACAGTGATAATCGGGATGATGCCCTCCATAAACGGAGAGTTTCCTAACAGTGTTCCATCCTCAGCTCTCATAACAGAGTTAGCCGGGAGACAGAAAGCTACCAGAACCAGAATCATAACCAGTAAGGTTAAACCAGCTACTTTCAGAGCCTTTCTTTCCTGGTCATTTAATTTATACTCAGAGCTTGTTTCATTCTCTTCCCCATTGCCGTGATACTCACCAAAACGCGGTGCAACGACTTTCTCAGTGATGATAGTACCTAAGATTGTGATCAGGAAGGTAGATACCATCATGAAGTACCAGTTTCCGGTCGGCTCAACTACATAAGTCGGGTCTACCATCTTTACAGCCTCGTTGGTAATACCGCAAAGAAGCGGATCCAGAGTACCGATTAATAAGTTTGCAGAGAAACCACCGGATACACCTGCAAATGCTGCTGCCATACCAACTACCGGATGACGATTGTATGCCATAAACATCAGTGCAGCAATCGGAATCAGAACGATGTATCCAACTGCGTCAGCCAGATTGGACATAACGCCTAAGAATACGATCATCGGAGTAATTAACTTAGCCGGAGTAACCTCTACAGCAGACTTTAATGCGCCTCCGATTAAACCACTGTCCTCCAGAAGTCCGATACCAAACATAGCTACCAGGACAACTCCCAAAGGAGCGAATCCTGTAAAGTTAGTGATTGCATGTGTCAGCATATACACAAGCCCCTCACCATTCAAAAGGCTGACAGCCTGAACCGTCTGAGTCTCTACAACTCCCTTAGAACGGTTAACCAGTTCACCTGTTGCCGAAACTCCAGCCATCTCACAGACAGCAGAAAGAACGATAACAAAGAGAACTAAAATTGCAAAAATAGAAATCGGATGCGGAAGTTTATTTCCGACTTTCTCAATTCCGTTCAGCCAGCGGTTTAATAACGAAGGCTTATCTTTTGCTTGTTCGTTTGCTTTTCCCATTTTTTCCTCCATTTCAAACTTATACGTATAAGTTAATTTTGTATTGTTAGAATATCACAAAAGGATCGGCATTTCAATTATTTTTTTAGCAATATTAAATTATTGTGTATTTTAGTGAATTTCTATAGACATTTTTAGAGAAATTTAATAAACTGTAAAAGTGTTATAAGGAGTCTACAAAATTATGAAAAAAAATGTTACTGCAAAAGACATCGCAAAACTCTGCGGAGTCTCTCAGGCGACTGTATCTTATGTGATCAATAATCGCCAGAATCAGAAGATCAGTGAGGAAACCAGACGCAAGGTTTTAGATGCCGTTGAAGCACTTCACTACTATCCCAATGCTTCCGCCAAAAGCATGCGGACCAAAAACTGTACATCCATCGGAATTGTATGTGCAAAGGATTACAGCCGCCAGGCTTTCTTAAATGCTTTTACCGGAATCAGCCAGTACCTGTCCCAGATCGACTATACCATCACGATTTTCAATGAAATGGATGATATAGATTCTTCTCCGGATTATGTCAAAAGCTATTATTCCAACGTGATCGATGGACTCATTTTTATTTCCAACGATGATCACGCTGCTTTTACAAAACCGGCCGATGAAAATCATATTCCCTATGTGGTTATCTGTATGGACGGGGTTTTCTCAAAAAAAACACCGTTCCCCCATGCATTTGAATATGCCCTGCAGGAATGTGCCTCCTTCTGTCTGGAAAAGGGAATCCGCGAAGTGCGGTATTTTTCCATCAGCAATGACGGTCTTTTAGTTAATAATAAATATCCGCTTTTTGAATCCCTGCTTCGCCGGACGGCACCGAACTGCCATCTGGAGCACGTGATCTGCCCTATCAAGGATCGTGATCTGATTCATTTGCAGCAATTTTTAGCTAAATACATGGAAAACCGCAGTTTTGATCTTGCCATTTCTCAAAACTACGACATTGGACTGCTACTGCAGCGTGAAATATTAAAAACAGGCTTTTCCATCCCTCAGAGAATTCGCCATATCTTCCTGAACGAGGTGAATTTCTATGAAATGGACTATCCTTCTATCAGCGGTATTGATATTCCTTACGATCAAATGGGCGAGTATGCTGCCAAACTTCTTCTTGCTATGATCGAAAACCGTGAATCTGAATTTACCTACCAGGAATTCAAGTGCCGCCTCATTCAGAGAGAAACGACGCTGTGACGCTGTTAAAATACTGCGCCTTATAAAGATCAAAAAGAGAACACCCGCTAATTCCAGTTTATGAATTGCCGGATGTTCTCCTTTTTATGATTTTCTTTTCAAAGATCAAGGATATCTGATCTTTTTTACTTTTTATTCGTTACAGTTCAGCTATGACATCTGCTGTATTCTCAGATTCGGTTTCTTCTCCGTCCTGCTCCTCCAGAAGTTCGTCTTCTTCATCCTCATCCTTGTCGCTCTCCCGCACCTTGGCGATGCTTGCAACTGCTATGCCGGATTCAGCATCAATACTCATCAGCTTCACACCGGAGGTATTGCGTCCGATAATCGAGATGTCGCTGACTGCCATCTTGATGATAATGCCTTCATTGGTAATCAGCATGATCTTGCGCTCATTATCTACCAGCTTTGCACCCACCAAATCACCGGTTTTGTCGATGATCTTATAGCAGCGCACGCCCTTGCCGCCTCGGTTCTGGGCTGTAAATTCATCAATCGGAGTGCGTTTTCCATAACCATTTTCCGATACTACCAGCAGGCATTCTCCCTGGCTGGCCATCTGCATACCGATGACTTCATCGCCTTCATCAAACTTCATGCCGATAACCCCCATGGAAACACGGCCTGTCACACGGACATCGGTCTCATGGAATCGGATACACATACCTTTCTTTGTGATCAGGAAAATATCTTCGGTATTATCGGTAGCCTTAACTTCGATCAATTCATCGTCATCACGAAGTACAATCGCCTGAAGACCGTTCTTGCGGACATTGCTGTATTCCTTCATCGGAGTCTTCTTAACCATACCATTGCGGGTTGCCATGAAGAGATATTTCTCATCATCGATCTCCTTCATAGGAACGATGGATGTGATCTTCTCGCCTGGCATCAGCGGAAGCAGATTCACGATGGCAGTACCCCTGGCAGTGCGTCCTGCCTCCGGAATCTCGTATCCCTTCAGACGGTATACGCGTCCCTTGTTGGTAAAGAACATCACATAATGATGGGTTGTGGTCATCAGCAGATCTTCGATATAATCTTCCTCAATAGTCTGCATTCCCTTGATTCCCTTGCCGCCCCGGTTCTGGCTCTTGAAATTATCGCTGGACATTCTCTTAATATAGCCAAAATTGGTCATGGTCACAACGATATCGTCATCCGGGATCAAATCCTCCGCAGACATATCGTATTCATCATATCCGATGGCGGTACGGCGGTCATCTCCGTATTTATCAGCGATGAGGGAGATCTCCTCCTTGATAACACACAGAAGTTTCTTCTCATCTGCCAGAATCGCTTTCAACTCTGCAATCTTTGCCTCCAGCTCTTTATATTCATTTTCCAGTTTCTCGCGTTCCAGACCGGTCAGAGCACGCAGACGCATATCTACGATGGCCTGTGCCTGTGCATCCGAAAGATCAAAACGCTCCATTAACTGAGCTTTCGCCGCCTGAACATTGGCAGAACCGCGGATGATCTTAATAACCTCATCGATATGATCCAGTGCCTTTAAAAGACCTTCCAAAATATGGGCTCTCTCTTCTGCCTTGTTCAGATCATATTTGGTTCTTCTGGTTACCACATCCTCCTGGTGCTTTAAGTAATATTCCAGGATCTGCTGCAGATTTAAGATACGCGGCTCATTATTAACCAGCGCCAGCATAATCACACCAAAGGTGTCCTGCAGCTGTGTATGCTTCAGCAGACGGTTCATGATGACATTGGCATTCACATCACGGCGCAGTTCAATGCAGATCCGAAGTCCTTCACGGTTGGATTCATCACGCAGATCCGTGATTCCATCAAGCTTTTTATCCTTTACAAGCTCTGCGATCTTTTCGATCAAACGAGCCTTATTCACTGCATAAGGAAGCTCTGTCACAATGATACGGCTCTTGCCATTTGCCATGGCCTCGATATTGTATACAGCCCGTACACGGATCTTGCCGCGTCCGGTTCTGTAAGCTTCTTCGATGCCTGCTTTTCCAAGGATGGTTGCTCCTGTCGGGAAATCAGGTCCCTTTACGATCTCCATCAGTTCTTCGATGGTAGTCGGGCGGTCTTCCTCCACCCGGTTGTCTATGATCTTGACAACGGCAGCAATCACCTCACGCAGGTTGTGAGGCGGAATATTCGTTGCCATACCAACGGCGATACCGGTACCGCCGTTTACCAGAATATTGGGAAAACGAGCCGGAAGAACCGTCGGTTCTTTCTCAGTCTCATCAAAGTTCGGCATGAAATCAACGGTATTCTTGCCAATATCCGCCAGCATCTCCATGGAAATACGGCTCAGTCTTGCCTCGGTGTATCGCATCGCTGCGGCGCCGTCGCCGTCCATGGAACCGAAGTTTCCATGTCCATCTACAAGCGGGTAACGGGTAGCCCATTTCTGAGCCATATTAACCAATGCGCCGTAAATGGAGCTGTCGCCGTGCGGGTGATATTTACCCATTGTATCACCGACGATACGGGCGGATTTACGGTGCGGCTTATCCGGACCGTTATTCAGCTCAACCATCGAATAAAGCACTCGTCTCTGCACCGGTTTCAAGCCGTCGCGCACGTCCGGGAGTGCCCGGGCGGCGATAACGCTCATCGCATAATCGATGTAAGACGTTTCCATTGTCTTTTTCAGATCAATGTCATGAATTTTGTCAAATATATTTGGTTCCATCTATACTCCTTTCGTCCTCAAAAGGATTTAAGTGACTTAAATTTAATTAAATATCCAGGTTCTTTACGTACTTCGCATTTGCCTCGATAAACTCACGGCGCGGCTCAACCTGATCACCCATCAGGGTAGCAAATGTCAGATCAACCTCCGAAGCAGTCTCACTGTCGATCTGTACACGGAGAAGAATTCGGCGCTCCGGATCCATAGTAGTCTCCCAAAGCTGTTCCGCGTCCATCTCGCCCAGACCTTTATAACGCTGGATCTTATTGTTGTTGTCACGGCCAATCTCAGTCAGAATCGAATTCAGCTCATCATCGCTGTATGCATACCAGACACGCTTATTCTTCTCGATCTTATAAAGCGGCGGCTGTGCCAGATATACATGTCCTTCCCGGATCAGATCCGGCATAAAACGATACAGGAACGTCAGAAGCAGGGTACTGATATGAGCACCGTCCACATCGGCATCAGTCATGATAATGATCTTGTTGTAACGAAGTTTTGAAATATCAAAATCTTCATGAATACCGGTACCAAATGCCGTGATCATCGCACGGATCTCCGCATTGCCGTAAATTCGATCCAGTCTTGCTTTTTCTACGTTTAAGATCTTGCCTCGAAGAGGCAGAATAGCCTGATTGGATTTATTTCTAGCCTCTTTCGCAGAACCACCCGCGGAATCTCCCTCTACGATGTAGATCTCGCAGTTTTCCGGATTCTTGTCGGAACAGTCGGCTAATTTTCCTGGAAGCGCCATGCCGTCGAGCGCTGATTTACGTCTCGTCATCTCGCGCGCCTTGCGGGCTGCGTCGCGGGCTCTCTTGGCAAGAATCGATTTCTCACAGATGATCTTGGCAACCGCTGGATTCTGCTCCAGGAAATACGTCAGCTGCTCGCTCACGATCGCATCGACCGCCGCGCGGGCCTCGCTGTTGCCGAGTTTCTGCTTCGTCTGTCCCTCAAACTGCGGCTCCTCGATCTTAACGCTGATGATCGCTGTAAGGCCCTCACGGATATCCTCACCGCTGAGTGCCGGCTCATTTTCCTTCAGAAGCTTATTTTTCTTCGCATAATCGTTAAAAGTCTTCGTCAGCGCGCTCTTAAAGCCGGCCAGATGGGTACCGCCCTCCGGGGTATTGATATTGTTGACGAATGTGTAGATATTTTCCGTGTAGGAATCGTTATGCTGCATCGCCACCTCGACAAATACCTTGTCCTTGATGCCCTCGCAGTAGATAACCGGTTCATAGAGCTTCTCATTGCTCCGGTTCAAGTAGGTGACAAATTCCTTGATACCGCCCTCATAGTGGAAGGTCTTCTCATGCTTCACTTCTCTGTCATCCCGCAGGGTGATCTTTAAGTTTTTCGTCAGGAAAGCCGTCTCACGCAGGCGTACTTTTAACGTATCATAGTCGTAGACCGTTTCCTCGAAAATCTCCTTATCCGGCAGGAATACGACCCGTGTGCCGTGCTTATCCGGAGCACACTCACCGACTACTTTCAGCGGATACATCGTTTTGCCGCGCTCATAGCGCTGTTTATATACCTTTCCATCGCGGCAGATCTCAACCTCCAGCCACTCGGAAAGGGCATTTACAACCGATGCGCCTACGCCGTGCAGACCGCCGGATACCTTGTATCCGCCGCCGCCGAACTTGCCGCCCGCATGCAGGATCGTAAATACGACCTCAACCGCCGGAAGACCCGCCTTTTTCTGGATGTCAACCGGAATGCCACGACCGTCATCCTGTACCGTGATCGAATTGTCCGCATTGATCTGCACCTCAATATGGCTGCAGTATCCAGCGAGCGCCTCATCCACGGAGTTGTCTACTATCTCATACACCAGGTGATGGAGGCCTCTTACAGATGTGCTGCCTATATACATACCAGGACGCTTTCTGACCGCCTCCAATCCCTCCAATATCTGTATTTGATCTGCACTGTATTCTGAACCCATAGTTCCTCCTTCACTTGCTGTTTTATGTCTGACTAGTTGTCTTGTTTGGACGTTCACAGGTGACCGTCCCGCTCACGACCCGAAAGGTCTTATCTATCTGGAAGCTGTGACTGATAAAATCATCCAAGCCCGTACAGGTAATGATCGTCTGTATGTGGCGGATGCTGGCGAGCAGATGATCCTGCCGTTTTCCATCTAACTCCGACAAAACATCGTCGAGAAGCAGGATCGGATACTCCTTTTTGATCTTTTTAACCAGCTCAATCTCCGCCAGTTTGAGCGATAATGCCGCCGTCCTCTGCTGTCCCTGTGAACCGAAGCGCCGAATGTCAATTCCGTTGACATAGAAACTTAAGTCATCCCGGTGTGGTCCGACCAGCGTCGTCTTCTGCTTCCGGTCCGCCTCGCGGCTCTTTTTGACTGCCGCTTCCAACTGATCTGCCTCCGTGTTCGGCTCATACTGGATGATGAGTTCTTCCTTTCCACCCGACAATTTCTGATGGATCGGGCAGATCAATTCGTTTAATTCACCGATAAATTCCCGCCGGTACTGGCTCACCTCCCGCCCGTAGGAAGCAAGCTGCATATCCCATATATCCAGCATCTCCTCGTACTCGGGATGGAAAAACAGCTCCTTTAAGAGCTTATTTCTCTGTATCACCACCCGGTTGTACTGCACCAGCGAATGGACGTAGAGCCGGTTTAACTGGCATAATTCCAGATCAATAAAACGGCGCCGATCCGCCGGTCCGTTCTTAATGAGATTCAGATCTTCCGGCGAAAAAAACACCACGTTAACAATGCCGAAAAGCTCGCTCGCCCGCCGGATCGGAATCCCGTTGACCGCCACGCCCTTCGTCTTATTTTTCTTTAGATGCATGTCAATCCGGTACGGCACATCGTCCTTGCGAAGCTGCATCTTGATGTGGGACTCGTCCTCTCCGAATTCGATGATCTCCCTGTCCTTGCTGCCGCGGTGGGACTTAGTCGTCGCACACACGTAGACCGCTTCAAGGATATTGGTTTTACCCTGCGCGTTGTCCCCGTAGAGAACATTCGTCCCCGGATCAAAATCCATATGTAATTCCCCGTAATTGCGGTAATTTTTGAGTTCGATCGATTCGATAAACATGAAACCATCCTTTATTTGGTGATTGTTACGGTCTCTCCGTCATACTCGACTTTGTCCCCGTCGTAAAGCTTCTTGCCGCGCTGCATCTCCACCGCACCATTGACCTTCACAAGCCCGTCCTGAATCGCAAATTTAGCATCCACGCCGGACTCTACCAGACCAGCTGCCTTAAGCGCCTGACCCAGTTTTATAAATTCATCTCTCAGTTTTATCTCCATCTTATTTCAGATCCTTTCTGTCACCGTCTGCCTGCACTTGCCATGTCTAAAAATGGCAGGTTAGATCGCTGCCGCATTGAAATTAACCGGCAGGATCAGATAGATGTAAGTCTCCTCCTCGTCCCGGATAAAGCACGGGGATTTCGGATTCATCATGTACAGAGTCACTTCCTCATCATCGATGATTCGCAGCGCATCACCCAAAAACTTCGGGTTGAAGCCGATCATCAGGTCTTTTCCAAACTTGGTAATCGCCAGACGTGCATCCATCGTACCGAAGGCGGAATGCATCTTTAACTCCATTTCTTCATCGGTAAAGTTTAAGATCAAAGGTTTCTTATCATTTTCACGGACGAGAATGCTCGCACGGTCGATCGCATCCATGAAATCACGGCGGTTCAAGGTAACTTTCGTCTCATAATCGGAGGAAAGCATCTGATTGATCCGGAAATACTCGCCCTCAATCAGGCGGGATAACACGATCGTGTCGTCAAATTCAAACATGATGTGGTTGGTGCTGAAGAAAATCTGTACCTCAGAGTCGTTGTCACCGTTTAAGATCTTGCTGATCTCACCTAAAGTCTTGCCAGGAACAATGACTTTTATATCACTGTACTGTTCTTTTAATGCAACTTTGCGGATCGACATGCGGTGTCCGTCGAGGGAAACGAGCTTAAGTTCATTGTCGGTGACCTCCATCAGCTCACCGGTCATCATCTTGTTGCTGTCGTTCGGCGAGATCGAGAAGATCGTCTGGCGGATGATCTCTTTTAAGGTAAACTGGGAAAGTGTGATGAATTTATCCCGCTCAATGTGGGGAATATAGGAAAATTCATCGCCGTCCTTGCCCTGAATCTGGAAAATAGCCTTGTCACAGGTGATCGTCGTGTTGTATTTTTCATCCGATTCGATCGTGATCGTAGAATTTTCGCCGGAGAGCTTGCGGATAATATCGGAAAAAAGCTTGGCATCAAGTGCGATTTTTCCACGTTCCAGGATCGTTCCTTCGACCTTTGTCTCAATTCCCAGCTCCATATCGTTGCCGGTCAGTTTGATCTCATCCGAAACAGCATCGATCAGGATGCATTCGAGAATCGGCATGGTGGTTTTGGAAGGAACGGCCTTCAGAACAATGTTGATGCCGTTCATTAAATGATCTTTTTCAAATGAAAGCTTCATGTTTGTTGATAACTCCTTTGCTAAAAATAACGTGGAACGGAAAGAAAAGATATATATAAATTTCGTCGCAATCGTAGTAGGGGCTGTGAATATGTGGAATTCTCCGGACAGCCCTGAAAATACAGGGGTTCAGAATTCTTTTGAATGGTTAAAAAGGCTGTGTAAAACTGTCCGGAACCGGCTGGATAACTTTTGAATTATCCACAGCCCTGAAATGGAGCAAAATGTGGGAAAAGTTATCCACAGGTTTTCAACCACTTTTCCACGCGAAATTGTGGAAGAAACCTACTGTGGGCTGATCTTTTTCATTAAGATTTCCACTGTATTGCGAAGCGATTCGTTTTTCTCCATATCGGCAGCGATCTTGTCGTGACCGTGGATGATCGTCGTGTGATCCCGACCGCCTAAATATTTGCCGATATTCTGCAGGGAAGTTCCGAGCATCGAACGGCAGATATACATCACGATCTGGCGCGGGAATACGATCTCCTTGTTGCGCTTCTGGGAGGAGATGTCAAGCGGAGTGATACCGAAATGATCGGCAACGACCTGGATGATCAGCTCCGGGGTCACTTCTTTCTCCGCGTTCGGGGAAATGAGATCCTTGAGCGCTTCCTCCGCCAGCTCCGTCGTGATCTCCTTGTTATTTAACTTGGAAAGGGCGACGATCTTGGTGAGGGCGCCCTCGAGCTCGCGGATGTTGGACTTGACGTTGGTGGCGATGTACTTGATCACTTCATTATCTATATTGTAGCCCTCGAGTTCCTCTTTTTTGCGGAGGATCGCCATACGGGTTTCATAATCCGGCGACTGGATATCGACGGTCAAGCCCCATTCGAAACGGGAACGAAGCCGTTCTTCCAGCGTCTCGATCTCTTTCGGCGGCTTATCTGAGGAGATAATGATCTGTTTTTTCGCTTCATAGAGTGCGTTGAAGGTATGGAAAAATTCTTCCTGTGTCGATTCCTTACCGATAATAAACTGGATATCATCGATGAGGAGGACGTCGTTGTTTCTGTATTTTTCACGGAACTCCGTGGTGGAAATATTGTTTTTGTTCCGGATCGCATCGATCAGTTCGTTCGTAAACTTCTCGCTTGTAACGTAGAGAACCTTCGCTTTTGGATTGTTTTTTAAGATAAAATGTCCGATCGAGTGCATAAGATGCGTTTTTCCCAGACCTACACCCCCGTAAATGAAGAGAGGGTTGTAGATCTCACCCGGAGATTCTGCCACGGCGAGGGAAGCGGCGTGCGCTAAGTTATTGTTCGCGCCGACGACGAAGGTGTCGAATGTGTAGCGCGGATTTAAGTTCGCATCCTGGATGAGCTGGCGGCTGACCTCGGACGGGCGGTTGATCAGATGGCTTTTGTCCGTCTCTTTTTGCGGCTCATCGACCTGTTCGATGGTGACAAAATCGACTTCACACTCGATTCCGGTTAGTTCTTCGATGGTAATCTGGATCAAAAGTCCGTATTTTTTTTTGATATAGCCGAGAAACTGCACATCCGGAACCAGGATCTGAAGGGTACCGTCTTTCATGGAATAAGGCTGCGTCGGAAGCAGCCATGTTTTGAAAGAAACGTCCGTCAGTTCGTGTTCTTCTTTAATATGGAGGAGAATTTCATCCCATTTTTCCTTAATTTTCTCTATCATACTGTGTCTCCTAAACGTAAAAAGCAGCCAAAACTGCAAAATAACCCAATCTAAGTTCTATTCTACATGATTTGTCCACATTTTTCAATAAAAACCCGCAATGTGAATAAGTGAAATTCAGTTATCCACGTGGAAAAAACGCCGAAAAATAAGGCTTTTTGGTGAATGGGTGTGAACAATCAGAAGTTTATCCAGATCGTATTCCACGGCTTTTCCACAAGTTATCCCCAAAATGTGGATAAGTGGAGGATAAGCTGTGAATAGGTGGCGGGAATGCTGATAAAATAAGGACTTTTTTATCCACAAAATGGAAATGCCCCGGTGTGTATACTGTATACAATAAGGTGCCGCGACAGCAATCGACGATCGATCTGTGGGGACGCAGGATCGAAATGGTGGAAAAACCACAGAAATTCCTTGTTCTATGGGGATTAAAAAGATCAAAATAGTGGTTGACGAATGCGGAATTCTTCTATATAATGGAGAAGATGTTTAATTACAATAGTCTAACTATGTTGAGAAGAATGCGGATTTCGGCGTGAGCCGGAGGAAGCGTGGATTTCTCTTATTATATTATGGATGAGGAGGTGTATGCAGACATGAAGATGACATTTCAGCCGAAGAAAAGACAGAGAGCAAAAGTTCATGGATTCCGTGCGAGAATGAGCAGCGCAGGTGGAAGAAAAGTTCTGGCTGCCAGAAGAGCAAAAGGTAGAGCAAAATTATCTGCTTAATGAACGAGGCCGCAATCGAGTTATAGATTGTGGCCTTTCTTAATATTCATAGAAAAAGTTCTATGAATATTAAGAAAAGCTCTGCGATGCACACTCGCTGCAGGGGAAAATGATTGCTAATGCAATCGCACCTCGGTGCGTGAATCCGGCGAGCTGGATTTTATTTTATTCATAGGAAATTGCGTCCTATGAATAAAAAACGCTCCGCGAGGATGCGCACTTGCGCGAAGCAGAAACATGTCGCAAGCGACCGCGCTCGGCGCGAGAATGTGCCAGGGCACATTCTTTTTTATATTATTTATCATTGGTGATTTTAATGAAGCGTTTTAATTCAATTAAGAAGAACAGCGAATTTCAAAAGGTTTACAAGACAGGGAAATCCTATGCCAATAAGCTTCTGGTTATGTACGTGAAGCGGGTGGATGACGGGAAGGAGCCTCGGATCGGTATCTCCGTCAGCAAAAAGGTTGGAAACAGCGTGGTCCGCCATCACGTGACAAGGTTGGTACGGGAGAGCTATCGGTTAAATAAGGACAGAGTCAGACTCGGATTAGACATCGTAGTCGTTGCCAGACCGGCAGCGAAAGAAGCAGACTTCAAAAAAATTGAGAGTGCATACCTGCACTTATGCGGACTGCATAACATTCTGGAGAATCGAAGTGAGAATATTGATTAAGAAGATCTTGATAAAGATGATTCGGGGATATCAGCTCTATATTTCCCCTATGACAGGACCTCACTGCAAGTACACGCCGACGTGCTCGGAGTACGCCATCCAGGCACTTAAAAAGTACGGCGCTGTAAAAGGTATGATTTTGGCATGTAAGCGGATTCTTCGCTGTAATCCATTTGCAGAAGGCGGTTATGATCCAGTTCCGTAAAGGATGAGGAGGTAGTTTATTGGACGTTAGCGTTTTAGTTGCGACAAAGGCAGGTTCGATCATGGGACCGATCGCCAGCGTGTTTGGTTATATCATGGACTTTTTATTCCGGATTACCAGCAGCATGGGGATCATGAATATCGGTCTGTGTATCATCCTGTTTACCATTATCACAAAGTTACTGTTATTTCCTCTGACGATCAAACAGCAGGAATCGTCAAAACTTATGTCGCTTATGAACCCTGAAATCAAGGCGGTTCAGAATAAGTATAAGGGAAAAACCGATCAGGCATCGATGGCTAAACAACAGGTCGAGATGCAGGCAGTCTATGAGAAATATGGCTCGAATCCGATGGCAGGATGTCTGCCGATGGCGATTCAGCTTCCGATTATCTTCGCTTTGTACCGGGTTATCTACAACATTCCGGCATACGTACCGTCAGTACGTGTCTTTTTTGACAACGTAGCGAACCCGCTGATGGAGCAGCCGGATTACATCAACAAGATTTCCGAGCTGGCAAATGGTGTCGGCATGGGTAGTGCTAATTTCCAGGTGGCAGACAAAGTCGTAGATATGTTATATAAGTTGACACCAGCTGGATGGGATACGCTGGAAGGTTTATTCCCGCAGATCTCTTCGACGATCGCAGAAAATGCGAGCAAGATTGAGCAGATGAACTATTTCTTCGGCATCAATCTGGCAACTCCGCCGTTTACCGGTTTTAACCACATCACGATCGCATGGATCATCCCGATCCTCGCAGGTCTGACCCAGTGGATCTCCACCAAGCTGATTTCCAATTTACAGCAGGTGGATCAGGACGCGCCGGGCGCGAGCATGATGAACAGCATGATGATCACGATGCCGCTGATGTCCGTATTCTTCTGTTTCTCCCTGCCGTCCGCGATCGGTATCTACTGGGTCGTTCAGGGTGCATTCCAGCTCGTTCAGCAGCTGATCGTAAATGCACATATGAACAAGATCGATGTCGATGATCTGATCCGCCGCAACGTGGAGAAGATGAACAAGAAGAGAGCGAGAAAAGGTCTGCCGCCGGCCAATGTCAGCGAGAAGGCAAGCGTGAATTTAAAGGCGCTGCAGGCACGCGAGGATGCGGAAAGCAAGGCGAAAGAGGACAAGATCTCCCGCAATAAAAAGCAGATGGAGGCGTCTGAAGCATTTTACAATTCCGATCCGAAGCCGGGCAGTCTGGCTTCCAAGGCAAAGATGGTGCAGAAGTACAACGATAAGCACGCGAAAAAATAGAAGGAGGGCGCAGGATGGATATGATTACGGTTACCGCTAAGACAGTCGATGAGGCAGTAACAAAGGCACTGATTGAACTGGAAACCACCAGTGATAAATTAGAGTACGAAGTGGTCGAAAAAGGAAGCGCCGGATTTCTGGGGATCGGCGCGAAACCGGCGATCATCCGTGCTAAGAAAAAAGAGACGCTCGAGGATCGTGCGATCGACTTTTTAAGCCAGGTATTTGATGCGATGAACTTAGATGTGAAGATCGCAGCGGCTTTCAATGAGGAAGAGTGCGAGATGAACATTGACCTCTCCGGTGAGGATATGGGTATTTTGATCGGTAAGAGAGGTCAGACCCTGGATTCTCTCCAGTATCTGGTCAGCCTGGTTGTCAACAAGAAGAGCGAGAATTACGTCCGCGTGAAGCTCGATACTGAGAATTACCGCGAGAGACGGAAAGAGACGCTTGAGACACTGGCAAAGAACATTGCTTACAAGGTAAAGAGAACGAAACGTTCCGTATCTTTGGAGCCGATGAACCCGTATGAGAGACGGATCATTCATGCAGCGCTGCAGAATGACAAGTATGTCACTACCCGCAGCGAGGGAGAGGATCCGTTCCGGCATGTGATTATTTCGCTGAAGCGCGAGGGCAGACGCGAGAGAAGTGACGGGTATGGGAGATATGAGAAGTAAATAAGTGTGACGAAGAAGGTCTGGAGGTATCTAGACCTTCTTTTTTGTGGGGAATCGAGCGCGAGAGGTTTATCGTGAAAACATGAAAAAAGAAATAAATATTAGACTAGATTTGTAAATAAAGATGGGAAAATGCTTCCATATGGTATAGAATAAGAAGATAAAAAACAAGGAAGGATTTATATATATGGTATATACAGATACAATCGCCGCGATCGCGACGGCGCTTTCGAGTTCGGGGATTGGGATTATCCGGATTAGCGGTTCGGAAGCTGTTGCGGTGGCGGAGCGGATGTTTGAACCGGCGGTGGCGGGGAAGAGGCTTTCGGAGCAGAAAACGTATACGATTCATTATGGATATATTCGGGATGGAGAGGAACGGATCGATGAAGTGCTGCTTCTTTTGATGCGCGGTCCGCACAGTTATACGGCGGAGGACACGGTAGAGATTGACTGTCACGGAGGCGTGCTGGTGATGAAGCGGATTCTGGAGCTGGCGGTAAAATGTGGGGCGCGGCTGGCGGAACCAGGCGAATTTACGAAGCGGGCGTTTTTAAATGGCAGAATTGATCTTTCGCAGGCGGAAGCCGTGATCGATGTGATCCAGTCGAAAAATGAGTATGCGCTGCAGTCTTCGGTCAGCCAGTTGAGCGGTTCAATGTCGCGGAAAGTGCGGGAACTCCGCGAAAAACTAATCTATGAGATTGCCTTTATTGAGTCCGCACTTGATGATCCGGAGCATATTTCTCTGGACGGATACCCGGAGCGCCTTCGGGAGACGCTGCAGCCGATAGAGATGGAGCTGGAGGCGTCGATCGGGACGTTTGACAACGGGCGTATCATGACGGAGGGGATCAAAACCGTGATCTTAGGTAAGCCGAATGCAGGAAAATCGTCCCTGATGAATGTACTGCTGGGAGAGGATCGCGCGATTGTGACAGAGATCGCCGGTACGACACGCGATACGCTGGAGGAAAATATCCGTCTGCGCGGGCTTAGCTTAAATTTGATCGATACGGCGGGCATCCGGGAAACGGAGGATATCGTTGAAAAGATTGGCGTGGAACGGGCGAGAAAGATTGCGGATGAGGCAGATTTGATCTTGTATGTGGTCGATGGATCAAGGGAGCTGGATGAAAATGACCGTCAGATCCTCGATTTGATCCGGGGACGGAAGGTGATCGTCCTCTTAAATAAGACAGATCTGGAACCGGTTCTCACAGAAGAAGCGCTTCGCGAAGCGTGCGGGCAGGAAGTGATCCCGGTATCGGCGAAGGAACAGCAGGGAATTGATCGATTGGAGGAAAAAATTCAGACGATGTTCTTGCAGGGAAACCTGAATTTCAACGATCAGGTCATGCTGACAAACGTCCGTCACAAGACGGCGATGGAGCAGGCGCTGAAAAGCCTGCGTCTGGTCGAGACAAGCATCGACAATGCGATGCCGGAGGATTTTTTCTCGATTGATCTGATGGATGCCTATGAACATCTTGGAACGATCCTTGGGGAATCACTGGAAGAGGATCTGGTGAATGAGATTTTCAGCCATTTTTGTATGGGGAAATAGATCAATTTTTTTGCAAGGTTTCTTTCCTTGTGGTATGATAGGGTGGATCTGAAAACAAGAAAGAATATAAGGCGTTTGAACGAAAACGCAGAGATAGAGAGGAAAGAGGAAACATGCCCTGTTTAACAGAAAATTATGATGTAGCGGTCGTCGGGGCGGGACACGCCGGCTGTGAGGCGGCGCTGGCAAGCGCGAGACTGGGACTCGAGACGATCGTGTTTACCGTCAGCGTGGACAGCATCGCCCTGATGCCGTGCAACCCGAATGTCGGCGGAAGCTCGAAGGGCCACTTGGTGCGCGAGCTGGATGCGCTCGGCGGCGAGATGGGAAAAAATATAGATAAAACCTTTATACAGTCCAAGATGCTTAACCAGTCTAAGGGACCGGCGGTGCATTCGCTCCGCGCGCAGGCGGACAAGCAGGAATACACCCGCCAGATGCGCCGTACCATGGAAAATACCGATCACCTGACGATCCGTCAGGGAGAGGTGGCAGAGCTGATCGTGGAAGAAGGTCAGATCAAAGGACTGAAAACGTACTCCGGCGCGACGTATTACTGCAAGGCGGTGGTGCTGGCAACGGGAACGTACCTGAAAGCGAGATGTATCTATGGCGATGTGAGCAATCCGACCGGACCGAATGGTCTGCAGGCGGCAAACCATCTGACAGATTCCCTGAAAAAGCTGGGAATCGAGATGTTCCGTTTCAAGACGGGCACACCGGCGCGTGTCGATAAGCGCAGCATCGATTTTTCTAAGATGGAAGAGCAGTTCGGCGATGAGAGGGTTGTGCCATTTTCTTTTTCCACCGATCCGGAGTCGGTGCAGAAGGAGCAGGTGTCCTGCTGGCTGACCTATACCAATGAGAAAACACATGAGATCATCCGCAACAACCTGGATCGATCGCCCCTCTTTTCGGGCGCGATCGAGGGAACAGGTCCGCGTTACTGTCCATCGATCGAGGATAAGGTGGTAAAATTTCCAGATAAGAACCGTCATCAGGTTTTTGTCGAGCCGGAGGGAATTTATACGAATGAAATGTATCTGGGCGGTATGTCCAGTTCCCTGCCGGAGGATGTGCAGTACGCGATGTACCGTACCGTGCCGGGACTTGAAAATGTAAAAATTGTTCGAAATGCATATGCAATTGAGTACGATTGTATCAATGCACGCCAGTTAAAGGCATCGCTGGAATTTAAGGCGATCCGGGGATTGTTCAGCGGCGGTCAGTTTAACGGAAGCTCCGGTTATGAGGAAGCGGCGGTACAGGGCTTTATGGCGGGTGTCAATGCGGCGCGCGAAGTGCTGGGAAAAGAACCGATCATCCTCGACCGTTCCCAGGCATATATCGGTGTCTTGATCGACGATCTGGTTACCAAAGAAAACCATGAACCGTACCGGATGATGACGTCGCGTGCGGAATACCGCCTGCTTTTGCGTCAGGACAACGCGGATCTGCGTCTTTCCCCGATCGGGCATGAAATTGGACTGGTCAGTGATGCGATGTATGAGCGTGTTCTCTGGAAAGAAAAAATGATCGAGGAAGAGGCAAAGCGTCTGGAGAAGATCAACATTGGCGCTGGAAAAGAAGTGCAGGAATTTTTAGAGCGCCACGGAAGCACCCCGCTCAAGACCGCGGCAACGCTGGCAGAGCTGGTACGCCGTCCGGAGTTAAGCTATGAAGCACTGGCAGAGCTGGATCCGAACCGTCCAGAACTTCCGGAAGATGTGATCGAGCAGATCAACATCAACATCAAGTATGACGGCTATATCCGCCGCCAGCTGCAGCAGGTTGCACAGTTCAAGAAGATGGAGAGCCGGAAGCTGGATGAAAACTTCGACTATTCCACGGTCGGAAGCCTGCGCCGTGAGGCAGTACAGAAATTAAATCTCTATAAACCGGCAAATATCGGTCAGGCATCCCGAATCGCGGGCGTGTCACCGGCAGATATTTCGGTGCTGCTGGTACACTTAGAGCAGAGCCGCCATGCGGGACATGGGGAAGAGAAGAAAGAATTGTAAAATAGAAACGAGCGGATTCAGAGACTGCATGGAAACAGGTAAATGCATTGCAGCAACTCAAAATGTAAGATAGATAAGAACCTGAGAAAAAATAGAACATATCATAAAGGATATATTTATGGCAGAAGAAAATAAAGTAGAAAGCGGTGTGGTTCTGCCTCCGGCAGACTTTACCGAGCAGCTTCAGAAAGAAGCGCAGGAGATGGGCGTCGCGTTAAATGAACACCAGATCAAGCAGTTCTACGATTACTATGAACTGTTGATTCATTGGAATACGATGGTGAATCTGACAGCGATCACGGAACAGAAGGAAGTTGTGACCAAACATTTTTCGGATAGTCTGGCACTTGTGAAAGCAGTGCCGGATCTGGCAGAGAAAGAGTATACGTTGATCGATGTTGGAACGGGAGCTGGATTTCCGGGTATTCCGTTAAAGATTGCATTTCCAAATTTAAAGGTCACGCTTCTCGATTCTTTAAATAAGCGGATCAACTTTCTGAACGAGGTAATTCAGGCATTGGAACTGGAAAAAATTCAGGCGGTTCACGGACGGGCGGAGGATGCGGCACATGATAATGTTTCACGTGAAACATTTGATTTCTGCGTTTCACGCGCGGTGGCAAATCTGTCCACGCTGTCGGAATACTGCCTGCCATTTGTCAAGGTGGGAGGATGGTTTGTACCGTACAAATCAGGCAAACTGGAGGAAGAGATGAAGACGGGAAAAGGTGCGATCCGCAAGCTGGGCGGTGAGCTGGAGGATGTGATTTCCTTCCACCTTGCCAATGAGGATGAGCGTAACCTGGTCCGGATTCATAAGACAGAGAGGACGGGAAAGAAGTATCCGAGAAAAGCGGGAACGCCGTCGCGGGAGCCGTTGAAATAAAGCAATCAAAAGGTGGATAGAGAAAGACTGTATATGGAACACGTAGAGTATGCAGTCTTTCTTTTTCATATAGACGGGGTTTAAACAAAAATGTATGACTGAATATTTGTCCTGGAAGATTGTGTTCCAGAAGCCGTATCAGGCATATGACAGAGGAAATCTGGAGAAGCGGGTAGAGGCGATGGCAGAGCTGGAAATAATAGGGAAAATTTATAAAATTTGAGTTTTCGTTACAGAATATAGTTTTTTGTGCGAAAGCCGAGGAGAACGAGTGGAAATAATGCAGAATAAAGAGGATCATTCCGGGGATTTTGTTTGTATATAGATAGTGCGGCGGGACCTGGATGAAACATTAGGACCGTTTTCCTATCAAGAAGAAACAAACAAGGCGCACGGAAGGATGACGCTGTGAATATGAAAGATACTGGAAAAATGGTATCTGCATTATGGCATGAGTATGAAAAAGCAATTTTTATGGAGATGTGGGAAAGAGAGAGCAGCTGTTCACGGGTAGGCACTTTTGGAACCGAAAGTGCCGTAAGAAAACGTGGTGGCAGCAGGAATTTGCCGTATTTAAATGCGGCAAATTCCGTTACTGGGCACGTATGCATGAACAGTAATAAGCTTCGTCCTATGACGAAAAAACGCTCCGCGGTATGCATACTCATTATCCTTTTTTAAGAAAAAAACATATGGATCGCATCCATCACGGCATCCGGCTTTTCTAACTGCGGCAGATGTTTGGTCTTTGGGATGATAGAGGACTCGATTGCGGAATTATAAATCTTGTAATCCTGAATCGTCGCCTCGATCATCGGTTCCTCGGAACCGCCGATGATGAAGATGCTGTTGTCGATCTTCCTGAGAGCATTGGAAATATTGCACTTGGTATAGCGGCATTCAATACTGGAGAAGATCGCTTTCGGACATTCACCGAGATGTGCGGCTTCGTGGCTGCGGTCGATCTGAACCGGTTTTACGGTATACGGATTGTAAAAATATTTGGTGCGGAATGCTTCTTCGATCATAGAGCGGCTGCACGCAATGTGGTAAATGAGCGTTCCAGCCAGCGGGAGATCCAGAAGAAGCTTATAAAGCTTGGCATTTTTACCCGGAAGCTGACAACAGTCGGTAAGGCTGCTCGGGTTGATGAGCATGATCTGATCAAACAGTTCTGGAGAGTTGCTGCACGCCATGATAGACAGTGCCGCTGAATCACCGGTGGAGAGAATGTTGGTCCGATGTCCGATCTCAGATTTGATAAAATCACAGATCAGCTGGACAAACAGGTAATTTGTGTAGGTCAGGTTCGGCTTCTCGGAACGTCCGCAGCCGAGAAGGTCGAGCGTGTAGACGGTGTAGGAGCGGCTGAGCTGTTCGCGGATGGATTCCCACTCATAGCCGCTCGATGCAAAGTGCAGATCGTGAATCAACAGAAGCGGTTTGCCGGAACCGCATTTTGTATAGTAGATATTTCCCAGCCGCCATTTGTAGCAGAGAGAATTCTCTTCCCGGGTCAGACCGCGGGAGGTGGCAGAAAATTGAATATATTTATTTAAAAGTGCCAGTGAAACTGCGCCGCCGGCGGACAGCATCAGGCAGGTCATGATCTTGTTTTTTGTGTTCATATAGAAAGCTCCTTTTGAATCGAAAAATTAAACTCGAAAATATCTCATCAAGTAATTCTATTATACCATAAATACTAAATTCAGCTATCGCCTTTGGATCGGCTTCATTAAGTATTTAGGTATGACTCGCACTAGGATCGAAAATGCATCGCTAAGTGTTCATATATATCATATGAACGTATTCTCACCCGTCCACTCACGAACCCGCGCTATCGCGCTCTACCGCCCTGCTTCGCATGGCTGTTCGTTCGTTAATGGCGCAAGAAAAGAATATGTCTGCTTCGCAGCCGCATTCTTTTCTTCTGCGCTCATTATATCACGATTCGCATCTTCGATGCTTACCGCTGCTGACGCAGCTATCGTGATCGCCATTCGCCGTTCGCCATAAATCTGCAAGCAGCTTTCTGGCTCACTTGCGCTCATTATATCATATTTTCCTGTATTCCAGTTCAGCTATTTCCAGCGTATTTTTCACAGAATATCTGTTCACAGATGTGTGCCCAAGTAACGGGATTTTGCCGATGCTTCGCATTTCAAATCGGAAAAATCTGCAACCAGAATTGTAGCGTTCGGAATTTTCAGTTCAGAAAATTTCTACCTGTGAACAGTTATGAACATGCCATTTTATGTAAACAAAATTTCGTTGAAAATTGATATTAAACTCATTATAATGTTCACGTATCAAAAAATCAATCGATGGGGAAAGAAATGCGCGATATGATAAAGAAGGAAAATAAGTTATGCTTTCAGCATCGTATGGAACGGAAGACAGAGAAATCTTTTCAGTTGTCGGCGGGCAGGCAGCGGTTGCTGGCGGAAACGATACGCGAACTGAAGCAGGAAGGGCGCTTAGACGAGGAGAAGCTGGCGATGCAGCATGGTACGACATCCATTTACCGCCACAGCCTCAATGTTGCCTACACAAGCCTTTGGATGATGGAACGGTGGCAGATTCGCTTGGAACCAAAATCACTTGTGAGAGGGGCATTACTGCACGATTATTTTTTGTATGACTGGCATCAGAAGGATCCCTCGCACCGCCTGCACGGCTTCCGTCACCCGAAAACAGCGCTTGGAAATGCACAGAGAGATTACTATTTAAATTGGAAGGAAAAAAATATCATCGCACGTCATATGTTTCCGCTGATACCGGTGCCGCCTCAGTGCCGCGAGGCATGGATTGTGTGTCTGGCAGATAAATGGTGTGCTCTGGGGGAGACAATGGAGCCGATGTTTCACGTGAAACATTTTAAATGAAATTTTTCTAAAAAAGTAGGAAATGAGTTTTAAGTGTGTTATACTATTAGGCAAGACAAGAACGGGAAAAAGCTGGAAATCGCTGTGCGGATGCCTGCGGGAAGGCTTTTTCCTGTCTTTCATGTGAGATAAAACCGAGGAAATGGAAGGAATACGGTATGGGACGAACGATTGCGATTGCAAATCAGAAGGGCGGCGTAGGTAAAACGACAACGGCGATCAACCTGTCGGCATGCCTGGCAGAGGCGGGACAGAGGGTTCTGGCGATCGATTTTGATCCGCAGGGAAATGCAACCACTGGTTTGGGATTGGAAAAAGAACAGATTGAAGATACAGTCTATGAGCTGCTTTTGGGCGATTGCACACTGGAGGACTGTCTGATGCGCGATGTTCAGGAAAATCTGGATGTTCTTCCTTCGGATTCGAATCTGGCAGGAGCTGAGATTGAACTTCTGGATGTGGAAAATAAAGAGTCGGTGTTAAACGGTTATCTGGAGACAATCCGCGATCAGTATGATTTTATTATCATCGACTGCCCGCCGTCGCTGAGTCTTTTGACGATCAATGCGCTGGTAGCGGCAGATACGGTGCTGGTGCCAATCCAGTGCGAATATTATGCGCTGGAAGGACTGAGCCAGGTACTCCGGACGATCGGTCTGGTCCGGAAAAAGATGAATCCGTCGCTGGAGCTGGAGGGCGTGGTATTTACCATGTATGATGCGAGAACGAATCTCTCCCTGCAGGTCGTAGAGAATGTAAAACAGAACTTAAATGAGCGGATTTACAAGACGATCATACCGAGAAATGTGCGACTGGCGGAGGCGCCGAGCCACGGAATGCCGATCAACCTGTACGACAGCCGCTCGACCGGAGCAGAGAGCTACCGTCTGCTGGCAGCAGAGGTGATCAGCCGGGGAGAAGAGCTGTAGGCAGGAAAATAACGGTGAAGTGAAATTCAGAAAGGATGCCTGCCGGGGCGTCGGGAGGTTCGTGAGGAGGAAGGAAATGTCAAAGAGAACGGGGCTTGGCAGAGGACTGGGAGCTTTTTTTGGAAATGATTACGAGGATGCAGAAGCGGGAAAAAGCAGCGCAAAGCCATCGGATGAAGCCGGAAAAAAGACTTCCGTTCGTGAGACGGAACAGGAGATAGAGAAAAAGAGCCTGGAAGAGCTGGATATGGTGCTTCCGGGATCTAAAAAACAGAAAAAATCGGCGTCGGCCGGAAAGGCAGCTGCGAAAACAGTGGGAAAAGGCAGCCGCGTGGGAGTTGCAAAGGCATCCGGAAAGACGACGGCAGAAGGAAAAACCCGCACAGCCGGGGAGATGGCGGCAAAATCGAAGACACAGACGGCAAAAGCGGAGCCGGTCGTAAAGATCGTTGAGGTGGAAAAAGAGAAATTTCTAAATATTTCGGAGATTGAGCCAAATGTCAGCCAGCCGCGTAAGATGTTTGATGAAGAACAGCTCGGAGAGCTGGCAGAATCCATCCGCCATTACGGCGTGCTGCAGCCGCTTCTGGTTCAGAAAAAGGGCGATCGTTATGAGCTGATTGCCGGAGAGCGCCGGTGGAGAGCTGCCAAACTGGCAGGATTTCGGGAAGTTCCAGTGATCGTGCGCGAGTATACGAGGCAGCAGACGATGGAGATCGCCCTGATCGAGAATGTACAGCGTGCAGATTTAAATCCGATTGAGGAGGCGAAAGCCTACCAGATGCTGATTCAGGAGTTTGGGCTGCGTCAGGAGGACGTGGCAGAGCGCGTAGCGAAGAACCGTGCGACGATCACGAACAGCATGCGTCTTTTGAAACTGGATGAGAGAGTGCAGGAGATGCTGATTCAGGACCGGCTTACCGGAGGTCATGCGAGAGCGCTTCTTTCGCTGGAAGATGGTGAAAAACAGTACCAGTTGGCGCTTAAAACAGTAGAAAATCATTTGAGCGTCCGCGAGGTCGAGCGTCTGGTGAAAGAGCTTTTGAAGCCGAAAAAGGCGAAAAAGAAAGCAGATCCGGAACGCGATATGGAGGTCTTTTTCAAGGATGTGGAAGAGAAGCTGAAAGGGGTTATGGGAACGAAGGTTTCGATCAACCGCAAGGATAAGAATAAAGGCAGAATCGAGATTGAATACTATTCATCAGCGGAACTGGAACGTCTGATTGAGCTTTTGGAGTCATTAAGACAGTAATCACACAAAATTCGTCCCAGGGGACGGATGATGGGAAATGAGGAATGAAAGATGGAGAGCAATATTTTTAGCGGGATTGGCATCGATCCGGGGATTATCGTGATCGTTCTGGCGATCCTGACACTCATATCATTTATTGCATCCGTCATCTGTTTTTCGCAGTATAGGAAGTTGTATCGCAGATATGATATGTTTATGCGGGGAAAAGATGCGGAGACGCTCGAAGACACGATCATGGAACTGGTGGATGAGACCGAGTATCTGCGGGCAAAGGACGGAGATACAAAACGCCTGGTGGATTCGGTTGTCTCCAAGGCGCAGGCTGGATACCAGAAAACCGGTATTGTCAAGTACAATGCGTTTAAGGGCATGGGCGGCAATCTGAGTTTTGTCATTGCCATGCTGGATGATAACAACACGGGATTTGTGCTGAATTCTGTTCACAGTCGTGAAGGCTGTTACCTGTATCTGAAGGATGTCGTAGAGGGCAAGACCGAGGTGCTTTTAGGAAGTGAAGAGAAGGAAGCACTGGAGCGTGCGCTTGGGTATAAGTAAGGAAAATAAAGGATAGAAATGAGGCGGCTGTATGTGTTGGCAGCAGCTGCGGATTGTAGTTAGAAGGAGTCAATATGCATCGTTTTTTGCGAGCTGCCGGATTTAGTATGTATCAGAAGAAGAAGGACATCCGTGCCCTGCTTCGCTGTCTGGCGAGAGAGGCGGGAACCTCCAGCTGTCTTCAGCTTGACAGGGAAACCGAATTATATGAGATCAAGACAGAAGTTGCGCCGGGGATCGGCGTGGCGATGTATGGGGAGCTGAATGAGCAGGATGAGATGGAGATAGAGTATTATTATCCCTATATTCTGAACGAGGAGGTAACCTCGCGGGCAGAGTGTTCCATTCAGCGTCATACGGAGAAGGAAACCTATGCGGGGCTTCTGGATGAGTATAAGGTAGGGCTTTCGCTGATCTTTTATCTCTTGAATCCGATCGAATACAGGGAGTGTTACCGGAAAGAGCGCGAGCGCTTACAGGTGACTTCGGTCAGCCTGGCAGGATTTGCCAATCGGGGCAAGGTGCTTCTTCCGATCAAAAAGACGGCGCTGCAGATTGAAAAAGCCAAAGTGGCGGCGAAAAACCGGGATGAACTTTTGGAAGCGGCAAAAAATGGCGACGAGGATGCGATGGAGTCCTTAACAATCGAGGATCTGGATCTCTATTCGATGGCATCGCGCCGGGCGACGAGAGAGGATATTTATTCGATCGTCGATACAACTTTTATGCCAAGCGGGATCGAGTGCGATCAGTATTCGATTTTAGGCGAGATCAAAGAGGTTATATGTAAGAAAAACCGGTTTACCGGCGAGGAAATCTATGATCTCAAGGTGGAATGCAACGATCTGTATTTCCGCGTGGGTATCAATAAGATGGACCTGCTTGGAGAACCGCTTCCGGGACGTCGGTTTAAAGGAAAAATATGGATGATGGGAACGGCTCATTTTGCGTAAATGCCTATAAAAAATCCTCGGATTCAGGTCCGGATGGAGATAAAAGCAAATGAGACGGTAGAACAGAAATTGTATACGGTGCAGGTGGGAAGAGAAAATAGTTGCGGAACACATGAAAATGAATTATAATAAAGTGCAGTATGAAAAGACGATATATGTTTCACGTGAAACATATAAATCTCTGTAGCTCAGTAGGATAGAGTATTCGCCTCCTAAGGTAGAACCATGGCGGAACCTTTTTGAAGAAAAAGGGTAGCGTTTGAGGATCACTTAAGGAAGCGAAATCTGAAAAATCAGAAGAGATAAGAAAGAGATAATTCATCACGAAAGTGATTGAGTTCATAAAGTTGGTCGCCGTGACCGAAAAGGCTGAAAAAGCCCGAAAATACGGCATTTGTTCCCATAGTTAAATGGATATAACAAGCGCCTCCTAAGGTTATGCTCTACCGGCCGCCTTACGATGAAAAGTGATTGTTACCATTTTTAATTGAATAGATGTCTCTGTAGCTCAGCAGGATAGAGCGTTCGCCTCCTAAGGTTGCGTTACAACGGCCACCTCAAAAAAAACTAAATAAGGGATTGCAGTTCGACTTTGATCGGGCTATAATCATATATCAGACACGTCCATATAGCTCAGCTGGATAGAGCACACGCCTCCTAAGCGTGGGGTCGGAGGTTCAAATCCTCTTATGGACGCCAGTGAACAACGCCGAAAGCCTTTGTTTTCAAGGGTTTTCGGCTTTTCTTATATAAAAAGCTACGAAAAAGCTCTTTCACTGTATGAGATAAAATTCTACTCCAAAATTTGATTTTTGACAACCCCTCCAGAATCGAACGGTTGTTATAAGACAAAATCGCCAGCTAATTTTTAGCAGAAAACGGGCTGTTCTTGCTAATGAAAATGCCCTTCCTGCTAATCAGCCCCAAAATCGTGCCAAAAATCCAGCTAATCAAAAAAGGCGGATGTTTTGAATACCATGCAGTTATAGCAGATAAAATTAAATATCGTTATGTACATAGAGCGTCTATTTGCCCCGCATTGGGGATGGATAGGCGCTCTTTTTTTATGCCCAAACCCATGGGCAAATACAAGAGATTGGAGGTGTTTTATTTGAGCAAGCCTGTTTATACCGCAGACAAGCCGAGCGACTGTCATTACTGCTACTTCTGGACGAATGGCAGAAAGGGCTGCCGTCTGGGTAGAAATAATTGCTACTACTTAATCTCTTTGCCGCCGAAACCCAAGTCGGAATGTGATGGCTGTCCCTATGGGCGAGATCACCCGTGCATTGGTTGGTGTACGAAGAAGGTTATGCGTGAAGTGGGGCTTCGTTGATATGGATGTGTATGAACAGGAATACCGCTTCTACTATTTTGCCCGATGTCCTTACGAAAAGACGGATACGACTTTCCGCAGCATTCCGCTGACAACAGAAAGTTTTCCGCAGAAAGAAGGTGGTGAAGCCGTGTGAGTTTTGATTATTTTTACGGTCAGCAATCCGATCTATTCACATTCTATCGAGTTCCGAAGGTGTTGTTCACGAACGAGAGGTTCTGGAATATTTCTGCCGATGCCAAGATGCTGTATGGCATTTTGCTTGACCGCATGAGCCTGTCTGCCAAGAATGGTTGGATAGATAAAAACGGTAGAGTGTATATCATTTTTACAATCGACGAAGCGAAGATGGCTCTGAACTGTGCTGAACAAAAGGCTATCAAGCTGCTCAGTGAACTTGAGAAGAAAGCAGGATTGATTGAACGTAAGCGCCAGGGTTTGGGAAAGCCCAACCTGATCTATGTGAAGAACTTTATCTCTGCTGTGGATTCACAACTCTTGAATTGTGAAAATCACAATTCTGGAACAATGGAAATCACAACTCAAGAACTTCCGAAATCACAATGTAATAATACTGATATTAAAAATACTGAATTTAGTGATACTGATTCTATCTTTCCTTCCGGAAATGGTGGAATGATGGACGAGAATGACCGGTATCAAGAATACTTTGATTATTTCTCGGATCAGCTCAGTATGGATTTGTTGAAGAAGGATTACCCTTACGATTCCGAAATGCTGGATAACATTCTGGAGTTGATCGTTGAAACAGTTTGCACGAAGCGACCGTTGATTCGCATTGGTGCAGAGGAGCGTCCGGCAGAAATTGTCCGCAGTCGGTTTATGAAACTGAATGCCGAACACATTCGATATGTTATGGACTGCTTCAAGGAGAACACCACAAAGATTAGAAATATCCGTCAGTATATGCTGACTACGATATACAATGCGCCGACGACAATAGACACCTACTACGATGCTCTTGTTCGGCACGATATGTCACACGGATATTTGGAAGGAGGATTTAAGAAATTGAAAATGAAGCGAGAGGAAGGAGAGTGACGATAAATGTCGAAAAAAGCAACCATCATTGCGGTGGTCAATCAGAAAGGAGGCACTGGAAAGACCACCACCACCGAGAATCTGGGCGTTGGCTTGGCTCTTGAAGGAAAAAAGGTGCTTCTGGTAGACACCGATCCCCAGGCTTCCCTGACGGTCAGTTTGGGCAATCCCTGCCCGGATGATCTGTCTCCGACACTTTCCGATCTGATGGGAAAGATTATGATGGAAAACCCTATTACTCCCGATGAAGGGATTCTTCATCATCCGGAGGGCGTTGATTTGGTGCCGTCCAACATCGAACTCTCAGGTATGGAGGTAGCACTGGTCAATGCCATGAGCCGGGAAACCATTCTCCGGCAATACCTGGATACAGTCAAACAGAATTATGATTACATTCTTCTTGACTGTATGCCGTCTTTGGGTATGCTGACCGTCAATGCGTTGGCAGCTGCCGACAATGTGCTGATACCGGTTCAGGCAGCATACCTTCCTGCAAAGGGTCTGGAACAGCTGCTTGGAACCATCAACAAGGTCAAGAGGCAAATCAACCCGAAACTGAGGATTGAAGGGATTCTTCTGACGATGGTGGACAGCCGCACCAACTACTCCAAAGACATCAGCAATCTGATTCGGGAGAGCTACGGCGGAAAGCTGAAGGTTTACAAGACCGACATTCCCCGCTCTGTCCGTGCAGAGGAAATCAGCGCAGAGGGAACCAGTATCTTCAAGCATGATCCCAAAGGCAAAGTTGCCGAAGCCTATAAAATTCTGACGAAGGAGGTGTTAAACAATGCAGAAAAAAGGCGCAAACATCAGCTTGAAGGGGTACGATGATATTTTCTCCACCGATCAATCCAGAGCTGAAGCCCAGCAGGAGCGTGTGCAGGAAATTCCGCTTTCTGAGCTACACCCCTTTGAGGGACACCCCTTCCGTGTGGTTGATGATGAAGAAATGATGAAAACGGCAGAGAGCGTCCGAGATTTCGGAGTTCTCACTCCTGCGATTGTCCGTCCTGACCCCGACGGTGGTTATGAAATCGTTTCTGGTCACAGGCGGCACCGGGCATCGGAGCTTGCGGGTAAGGAAACCATGCCTGCGATTGTTCGTGACCTGGACGATGATGCAGCCATTATTTTGATGGTTGATGCGAATTTGCAGAGGGAGAGTATCCTGCCGAGTGAAAGAGCATTTGCTTATAAGATGAAGCTGGATGCGATTAAACATCAAGGTCAACGCACCGATTTAACTTCATCCCAAGTTGGGATGAAGTTGCAGGCAATGGATATAGTCGGTCAGGAGGCAGGAGAAAGCAGAAATCAGGTACACCGTTATATCCGTCTGACCGAACTGATTCCGGAACTGCTGGATATGGTAGATACGGGTCAGATCAAATTCAATCCTGCGGTGGAGCTTTCCTATCTGGCAAGTGAAGAACAGAAGGATTTTCTTTCTGCAATGGATTATGCTCAAGCAGCTCCTTCCCTTTCGCAAGCACAGCGAATTAAAAAGCTCGCACAGGAGGGCGAGTGTACGCTGGATGCGATGTGCGAGATTATGAATGAAATCAAGAAGGGAGAGCTGGACAGAGTAACCTTCAAAACGGATTCGTTGCGAAAATACTTCCCGAAGTCCTATACCAACAAGCAGATGGAGGATAAAATCATTCAGCTTTTGGAGCAATGGCAGAAAAAAAGAGAAAAATCAATGGAAAGGTAAGGTAAAAAATG
>ENA-UOIY01000981-UOIY01000981.1-human-gut-metagenome-genome-assembly--contig:-P114-NODE-981-length-36379-cov-128.794296_pt1 | contig 36379 bp, 33 predicted proteins | sample MGYA00242335_ERZ723882 | MGnify/ENA metagenome assembly ERZ723882
CATACAACATCCTGACCGACCGCAAGGACATCATAAAGCCCATCGGCTTCCACAGGGACAGCACCGCCTTAAACGATACGGACATGAAATATCTGCTTCTCTATCTGGAAGAAACCTACGGGCTTACCAATGAGAAAAAGATTGATAACGCCATCGGGATTGTGGCGAATGAAAACAAGTACCATCCCATCCGGGACTATCTCAATACCCTTGTGTGGGACGGGACAGAGCGAATCCGTTTCTGCCTGCGGCACTTTCTGGGGGCTGACGCAGACGATTACACCTATGAAGCGTTGAAGCTGTTCCTGCTGGGTGCAATCTCACGAGCCTTTCAGCCGGGGTGCAAGTTTGAAATCATGCTCTGTCTGGTAGGCGGTCAGGGGGCTGGCAAGTCCACCTTCTTCCGTCTGCTGGCAGTCCGGGACGAGTGGTTCTCCGATGATTTGCGGAAGCTGGACGATGACAATGTGTACCGCAAGCTGCAAGGTCACTGGATTATCGAAATGTCGGAAATGATGGCAACCGCCAACGCCAAGAGCATTGAGGAAATCAAGTCGTTTTTAAGCCGGCAGAAAGAGGTTTACAAGATACCCTATGAAACCCACCCGGCAGACCGCCCCCGTCAGTGCGTGTTTGGCGGCACTTCCAATGCCCTTGACTTCCTGCCCCTTGACCGTTCCGGCAACCGCCGCTTTATCCCGGTCATGGTGTACCCGGAGCAAGCCGAGGTTCACATTTTGGAGGACGAAGCCGCTTCCAGAGCCTATATCGAGCAGATGTGGGCAGAAGCGATGGAGATTTACCGAAGCGGCAGGTTCAAGCTGGCTTTCAGCCCTGCCATGCAGCGGTATCTCAAAGAACACCAGCGGGATTTTATGCCGGAGGACACCAAAGCCGGGATGATACAGGCGTATCTTGATAAGTACACCGGGAGCATGGTCTGCTCCAAGCAGCTCTACAAGGAAGCCTTGAACCATGCCTTTGACGAGCCGAAGCAATGGGAAATCCGGGAAATCAACGAGATTATGAACCAGTGCATTTCTGGCTGGCGGTACTTCCCGAACCCAAGAATGTTTTCCGAATATGGCAGACAAAAGGGCTGGGAGCGTGAAAACCCGGCAACGGACTCCGGCAACCCGTCTGAAAAAACGATGGACGGTTTTGTGGAGGTCACAGAACAGATGGAGCTTCCATTCTGAAAATGACAGCCCGTTGCATCCCCTGTTGCTATCCCGTTGCCGAGCCGGTTGCCGGGGAAAATCCCGAAACTATCGGCTTTTCTCCCCTATGACAACCAAAACAACAGAAAAATAAAAGAAAAGTATAAATAGTAACCATCGCCAGATTGAGATTGTTTGCAAGGTCTTTTGAAGCCCGTTGCCGGACTTCGTTGCCGACACCCTCTGTCTGGCTATTTTCATGTATGGAGGATAACTGCCTATGGCAAAAAACAAAACAGAGATTCATGTTACAACGGTGTTTGACGGGGAACTGGACGCAACCGATGTGTTCGTCAGCCTGATTTCCCAGAAATACGGTAAGACAAATACGAAAGAATATCTTGCTAAAAGGAAAGATATGAGCTATAATGAAGATGAGGTTCAAAAGAGCCAGATACCGTCTGGATTGTGTGGGTAAATGGCTATGATGAACGAAATGGAATACAGAACAATCGGTTCGGCACTTGCCGGGGGCTATCGTGCGGCGGTCTATTGCAGGCTGTCAAAGGACGATGACCTGCAAGGCGAAAGTGCCAGTATCGCAAACCAGCGTGATATGCTGGAAAAATACTGCGAAAAGCAGGGATGGGAGGTTGTGGCAGTCTATCAGGACGATGGCTTCACAGGTCTTAATATGGAGCGTCCTGATTTACAGAGAATGTTGAGAGCCATTGAGCGCAGGCAAATCAACCTTGTCATCACGAAAGACCTCAGCCGACTGGGGCGTAACTATCTGCAAACCGGGCATTTGATTGAGGACTTTTTCCCAAGAAACGGTGTCCGCTATATCGCCATGAATGACGGTATCGACACCCTGCGGGATAACAACGACATTGCCCCGTTCAAGAATATCCTGAACGAGATGTACAGCAAGGATATTTCCAAGAAAGTCCATTCCTCTTATCTTCTGAAAGCGCAGAAAGGACAGTTTACCGGGTGTCTTGCCCCGTTTGGGTATCGGAAAGACCCGGAGGACAAAAACCATCTGCTCATTGACGAGGAAACCGCCCCGATTGTGCGGCTGATTTTCGGATATGCCCTAAACGGTCATGGTCCGAACTATATCCGCAGACGGCTGGAGGAAGAAAAAATCCCCTGCCCCACATGGTGGAACCGGGAACGGGGGCTTCGCAATACCCGCACCAAATGGGAAAAGAAAGACCCGGAAAACGGGCGGTATATGTGGGACTTCTCCGTTATCAAAGACCTTTTGATGAATCCCGTCTACACCGGGGCGATTGCTTCCCAGAAAAAAGACTACCGTTTCAAAATCGGCACGATTGGGGAAAAGAAGCCGGAGGACTGGATTGTGGTGGAGGGACAGCATGAACCGCTGATTGACCGCATGAGCTTTGACATTGTGCAGAACAAGCTGAAATCCCGCCAGCGTCCGGGGCAGACAAATGAAATCAGCCTGTTTGCCGGATTGATAAAATGCGGCGAGTGTGGGAAGTCGCTGACGGTACGCTACACAAACGCAAAACATCCCCAGCGGATTTATTCCTGCAAGACCTACAATGCCTTTGGAAAGAACCACTGCACCCAGCACCGGATTGACTATGACACCCTTTACAGCCATGTGCTGCGGAAAATCCGGGAATGTGCCAGAGCTGCCCTGATGGACGGGGAAGCGGTTGCCGACCGCCTGACCAATACCTGTGAAGCCGAGCAGCGGGAACAGCGGGAAGCAATGGAACGCTCCCTTACAAGGGACGAGGAACGGATTGAGGTTCTGGACAAAATGGTCATGCGGCTTTATGAGGATATGATTGCAGGGCGTATCAGTGAGCAGAATTTCAACACCATGCTGGAAAAGACACAGACCGAGCAGACGGAGCTTAAAACAAAAGTGTCCGAGGGCAGAAAGCGGCTGTCCGATGAAGTCCAGCTTGCCAATGACGCAAAACAATGGGTGGAAGCCATTCAGGAATATGCCAACATCACAGAGTTGGACGCAGCCACCCTCAACCGCTTAATCAAAGAAATCGTCGTGCATGAGCGCATTGACGAAGATAAAACAAGACACATTTCTATCGAAATTCATTTTAATCTCAAACCCATCCCGGAGGTGGAACAGGTCACTGCCTGACCTGTCCCGCCGGGACGGTTCTCTTAAAAACACCATATAGATTTTTTGTACGCCGCCGCCCGCCATCGAGCAGAGTTTTACACCTAATTGGGGATAAAACAGCTCATGGCTGGCGGCGGCGTTGCAACGATCGGTCTGATCCTCGTTCCGCTGCTCAAGGGTCTGTTCGGCTGATGCCCGCACGACACCATCACACGCATCCACACGCTCCCGCCTCGCGCGGGAGCGTGTGAGAAAGGATTCGTATGGATGTAATCAAAAAAGCAATCGTGGATTGGCTGCGGGAAATTCTGATCGGCGGCATTATCAGCAACCTGTCCGGAATGTTTGACAGCGTAAATGAAAAGGTCGGTGAGGCCATTGTCGAAGTCGGCAAGTCACCGGCCGCATGGAACAGCAGCATTTTTAACATGGTGCAGAATTTATCCGAAACCGTGATGATCCCCATAGCCGGTGTCATTCTGGCGTTCGTGATGACTTTGGAGCTGATTCAGCTCGTCACAGATCGCAATAATCTCCATGACATTGATACATGGATGTTTTTCAAATGGTCGTTCAAGACGGCGGCTGCCGTTCTCATTGTGACAAACACTTGGAACATCGTCATGGGGATTTTTGACGCGGCGCAGAGCGTGGTGAACAGCGCAGGCGGCGTTATCGTTTCCGATGCGTCCATCGACATCAGCAGCGTTGTTGCCGATCTGGAAACACGCCTTGCAGAGATGGAGCTTGGACCGCTGTTCGGATTGTGGTTTCAAAGCCTGTTCGTCGGGATTACCATGTGGGCGCTTACCATCTGCATCTTCATCATCGTGTATGGACGCATGATCGAGATTTACCTCGTGACCTCCATCGCGCCCATTCCTATGGCGACCATGATGAACCGCGAATGGGGGCAGACGGGGCAAAATTATCTGCGCGGTTTGCTTGCACTCGGCTTTCAGGCGTTCCTCATCATCGTCTGTGTCGCCATCTATGCTGTGCTGGTGCAGAATATCGCCGTCGGCAGCGACATCAGCTATGCGATCTGGACGTGCATGGGATATACGGTGCTGCTCTGCTTCACGCTGTTCAAATCCAGTTCCCTCGCCAAGAGCATCTTCCACGCACATTAAAGGAGAACAATATGGCTTATGTACCCGTACCGAAAGACCTGACGGCAGTAAAAAGCAAGGTCTTTTTGAATCTGACCAAGCGGCAGCTTATTTGCTTCGGCGGCGGCGCGCTGATCGGCGTTCCGCTGTTTTTCCTGCTCAAGCAGCATATCAGCACCAGCGCAGCCGCACTCTGCATGATCTTTGTCATGCTGCCCTGTTTTCTGCTTGCCATGTATGAAAAACAGGGATTGCCGCTGGAAAAGATTCTTCGCAATATGATCCGGGTGTATTTCATCCGCCCAAAACACCGCCCCTATGAAACAAACAACTTCTATTCTGCCCTCGCGCGGCAGGAAAAACTAGACAAGGAGGTACAACGCATTGTCTACGGCAAGGCGGCTCACAGGAGCAGACAAGCGGCAGATTGAAGCAGCAATCGCCAACGCCAAAAGACAAGACAAAAGACACAAATCCGCGCAGGATTCCATTCCGTTTCAGCGGATGTTCCCAGACGGTATCTGCCGTGTGACAGATACCAATTACACAAAAACGATTCAGTTTCAGGACATCAACTATCAGCTCTCACAGAACGAGGACAAAACCGCCATCTTTGACGGCTGGTGTGATTTCCTCAACTACTTTGATGCCTCGGTACATTTTCAGCTAACGTTTCTCAACATGGCTGCGAACAAGGACACCTACGGCACGCAGATCACCATTCCGCTGCGCGGCGACGAGGATGATGCCATCCGAACCGAGTACACGCAGATGCTCCGTGACCAGCTCGCCAAAGGCAACAACGGACTTATCAAGACAAAGTATCTGACATTCGGCATTGACGCGGACGGAATGAAAACGGCAAAGCCACGCTTGGAGCGCATTGAAACAGATATTCTCAACAACTTCAAGCGTCTTGGCGTTGCTGCCGAGCCGCTGAACGGCACAGACCGACTGCGGCTGCTGCATGATATGCTCCGCATCGACGATCCCGCGCCGTTCTGTTTCTCGTGGGATTGGCTGGCTCCCTCCGGATTGTCGGTCAAGGACTTCATTGCACCCAGCTCTTTTGAATTTGCCAAGGGAATTTACTTTGGCATCGGGCAAAAGCGCGGCGCGGTTTCGTTTCTGCAAATCCTCGCGCCGGAGTTGAATGACCGGATGCTGGCGGATTTTCTGGATATGGAAAGTTCGCTCATCGTCACGATGCACGTTCAGTCGGTCGATCAGGTTTCCGCCATCAAGACCATCAAGCGCAAGATCACCGACCTCGACCGCATGAAGATCGAGGAACAGAAAAAGGCTGTCCGCAGCGGCTACGACATGGACATTATTCCAAGCGACCTTGCCACCTACGGCGCGGAAGCAAAAAAGTTGCTGCAAGAGCTGCAATCGCGCAACGAGCGAATGTTCCTGCTGACATTCCTTGTGCTCAACATCGCGGACAGCGTTCCAAAGCTCCGAAACAACGTGTTCCAAGCCTCCAGCATCGCGCAGAAGTATAACTGCCAGCTTGTCCGGCTGGACTTCCGGCAGGAGGAGGGATTGATGAGCAGCCTGCCGTTGGGGTTGAATCAGGTCGAGATTCAGCGCAGCCTCACGACATCTGCCGTCGCTATCTTTGTGCCGTTTACCACGCAGGAGCTTTACCAGAACGGCAGTGAGGCGCTGTACTGCGGTTTGAACGCACTTTCCAACAATCTTATCATGGTGGACCGAAAGTTCCTTAAAAACCCGAACGGTTTGATTTTCGGCACACCCGGCAGCGGCAAATCCTTTGCAGCCAAGCGCGAGATCGCCAACGTCTTTTTCGTTACCAACGACGACATTATCATCTGCGACCCCGAAGCGGAGTACGGTCCGCTGGTCGAGCGGCTGCACGGGCAGGTCATCAAAATCTCCCCCACCAGTCCGCATTATATCAACCCGATGGACTTGAACCTCAATTACTCGGACGATGAAAACCCATTAAGTCTGAAATCCGACTTTATTCTCAGTTTGTGTGAGCTGATCGTCGGCGGCAAGGATGGCTTGCAGCCGGTCAAGAAAACCATCATCGACCGCTGCGTGCGTATGGTCTACCGGGATTACCTGAATGACCCCAAGCCGGAAAATATGCCGGTGCTGGAGGACCTGTATCACGAGCTGCGCCGACAGGAGGAAAAGGAAGCGCAGTATGTGGCGACAGCACTGGAAATCTACGTCACCGGCTCTCTGAATGTGTTCAATCACCGGACAAACGTGGACATTCAGAACCGCATCGTCGCGTTTGATATTAAAGAGCTTGGCAAGCAGCTCAAGAAGATTGGGATGCTTGTCGTACAGGATCAGGTGTGGAATAGGGTCACGGTCAACCGTGAAGCGCACAAGGCCACGCGGTATTATATTGACGAGTTCCACTTGCTCTTAAAAGAGGAACAAACCGCCGCGTACAGTGTTGAGATTTGGAAGCGTTTTAGAAAATGGGGCGGTGTTCCGACCGGTATCACACAAAATGTCAAGGATCTGCTTGCCTCCCGCGAGGTCGAAAACATCTTTGAAAACAGCGACTACATTTATATGCTCAACCAAGCCAGCGGCGACCGGCAGATTCTCGCCAAGCAGCTCAATATCTCCCCACATCAGCTCTCGTATGTGACCCACTCCGGCGAGGGCGAGGGATTGCTGTTCTATGGGAATATCATTTTGCCTTTCGTAGACCGTTTCCCCAAGGACACCGAGCTGTATCGGGTGATGACCACCAAGCCGAACGAGGTGAGCGGCGCATGATGGAGCTTGATACGATTTTCTGCGGCGACGCACTGGATGTGCTGCGCACGCTGCCGGACAACTTTGTGCATTGCTGCATCACCTCGCCGCCCTATTATGCGCTGCGGGATTACGGTATGGATGGGCAGATCGGGCACGAGGACACACCTGCGCAGTATGTGGCGCGGCTGACGGAGGTATTTTCCGAGGTTCGGCGCGTGCTTCTTCCAAGCGGCACGCTCTGGCTGAATATCGCAGACACCTACTGCGGCACCGGCAGCAAAGGCGACCATCTGGACCCGAAGAATCCAAGCGGCAGGAACGGACAGTGTGTATCGCTTGCGCAGCGAGTGGAAAATGTCAAGGCAAAGGATATGCTCGGTATCCCGTGGATGCTGGCGTTTGCGCTGCGAGATCACGGCTGGTATCTGCGCTCGGACATCATCTGGCAAAAGGCAAATCCCATGCCCGAAAGCTGCAAAGACCGCCCAAGCCGCTGCTATGAACACGTTTTCCTGCTGACAAAATCGCACAGCTATTACTATGACGCCTTGGCAATCGCAGAGCCGATGGCTCCGTCCTCCATCGCGCGCTACAAGCGCGGACGCATTGGCGGTAAATACGCCGAAGAAATTCCCGGACAGAATAAGGTGCAAGGACTCAATCAGACGCGCAGCGGCGGTTATTACGAAGATGGCGCAGTGCCAACTGTTCGGAATAAGCGCGATGTGTGGCAGATCAATCCGTTTCCCTACAAGGGCGGTCATTTTGCAGCATTTCCGCCCAAGCTGGTGGAAACGTGCCTGCTTGCCGGTTGTCCGCAGGACGGTATCGTTCTGGACCCGTTTCTCGGCTCCGGCACGACCGCCGCTGTTGCAAAGCAGATGGGGCGGCATTACATCGGCATTGAGCTAAACCCGGACTACTGCGCGCTTGCCGAGCAGCGGATCGGAGGTGTGACGGAATGAACGTCTACACCCGGCAGGATTTGAGCGTCATGCAGGCGTGGCCGCTGGAACGCAAAATCCGCGTGACGCAGGCAAAGATTCTGGAATGGTATCACCACTACGGCGGCAAGGTCGCCGTTTCTTTTTCAGGTGGCAAGGATTCGACCGTGCTTCTCGATCTGGCGCGGCGCGCGTTCCCGGATCTGCCCGCCGTGTTTGTAGATACCGGACTGGAATACCCGGAAATCCGCGAATTTGTAAAGGCCGTTCCCAACGTGACGTTGCTGCGGCCTGAAATGCCGTTTTCAAAGGTTCTGGAAACGTATGGCTATCCTGTCGTTTCCAAAGAGGTCGCACGGCGCGTCCACTATGCGCGGCAAGGCAGTTCATGGGCGCTGCGGCATTTGAACGGCTTTAATTCAGATGGCACACCATCAAAATTCAACACAAGGTACATGAAATGGCGCATCCTGCTGGATGCGCCATTTCTCATATCAGACAGGTGTTGCTCCGTGATGAAAGAGCGCCCCTTGCATAAATATGCCAGAGCCAATGGTCTGCATCTGATTCTCGGAACAATGGCAAGCGAGAGCATACGTCGCCAGAGCGCGTATCTGCAAAACGGCTGCAATGCCTATGATAAGCGTGAACCGACCTCACAGCCGCTCTCATTCTGGACAGAGCAGGACGTTCTGGCGTACCTCAAAATGACGGGCATCCCGTATGCGTCTGTTTACGGCGAAATCATCGAGCAGAACGGCAGGCTGACAACGACCGGCGCGAAACGCACCGGCTGTATGTTCTGTATGTTCGGCGTGCATCTGGAAAAGCAGCCGAACCGCTTTCAGCGCATGGCGCTGACGCACCCAAAGCAATATGAGTTTTGCATCCACAAGCTCGGCTGCGGCGCGGTGTTGGATTTTCTCGGCGTGCCATACTGCCCCGGAGGTGACAGCGCATGAGTAAACGCGCCCCAAAACTGCAATTTACTGATGAAGAACTCGCCGTCCCGGAGGTTTCCAAGGCGGCAAAGAAAGCAGCAAAGCGTATTGAGAAGCTGGAACGGCTTGAGGCAAAAATTCCAATGAAAAATGGCACAGAAAAGCCGCGCCCAGCGTCCAAGCTGCAGCACGCCGTTCGGGATGCGCCCGGTAAGACTGTCCGTTCAGCGGCGCACCGGGAGGTTGCACAGTATGAGGATGATAACGTCGGCATGGAGAGCGCACATAAGCTGGAAGAAGCTGCCGAGCAGACCGTCCGCGCGGTGGAAACTGCGCACCGCTCCCACCAGCTCAAGCCGTACCGCAGCGCCGACCGCGCAGAAGCTCGCGCCGACAGCGCCAACCTTGACGCGCTGCAAAAGCAGGCACAGCAGCAGAGCCCGGAACTGCAAAGCAATCCGTATTCCCGCTGGCAGCAAAAACGCGCCATCAAAAAGGAATATGCCGCGGCAAAGGCAGGCGGCGGCACGGTGCGTGCGTCCGAAGTCACTGCCAAAGCCGCCAAGCGTGCCGCAGAGGACACGAAAAAAGCGTCTGAGTGGATCGCGGAACACAAGAAAGGCTTTTTGATCGCGCTGGCAATTCTGCTCGTCGCGGTGTTTCTTCTGAACATCGCTTCGTCCTGCTCGGTGCTGGTCGAGGGCGGCGTAACGGCGCTCGGCGTATCGACCTATCCCAGCGAGGACAGCGATATGCTTGCCGCCGAAGCGCAATACTGCGCAATGGAGGCCGAGCTGCAAAGCAAGCTCGACAATTACGAAGCGACGCATGATTACGACGAATACCATTTTAATCTTGATGAGATCGGGCATGACCCGTATGTGCTGATCTCCGCGCTCACGGCGCTCAAGGGCGGCGCGTGGACGCTTGACGAGGTACAAGGCGAGCTGCAAATGCTTTTTGACAAGCAGTACATCCTCACAGAAACCGTGGAAACCGAAATCCGCTATCGACCGGAAACAAGGCATGACGAGGACGGCGACCCGTACACCGTCCAAGTGCCGTATGAATACACGATCTGTACGGTCACGCTTGAAAATTTTGACCTCTCCCATGTGCCGGTTTATGTGATGAGTGAGGACCAGCTTGCGCTCTACGCCTCCTATATGGCGACGCTTGGAAACCGCCCGGACCTGTTCGGTGATTCGGATTATGTAAACAGATATTACGGCAACGGGAGCGGTGGCAGCTATGATATTCCACCGGAGGCGCTGGAGGATGAAGCCTTTGCCGCCATCATCAAAGAAGCGGAAAAATATCTTGGTTTCCCGTATGTCTGGGGCGGCAGCTCCCCGGCGACCTCGTTTGACTGCTCCGGTTTTGTCAGCTACGTCTACAACAACTGCGGCATCGGCTGGAGCTTCGGCAGACTCAGCGCCGAGGGCATCCGACAGATCTGCTCGTATGTATCTCCGGCAGACGCAAAACCCGGCGATCTGATCTTCTTTGAGAAAACGTACAACACCACCGGCGCGTCGCACATCGGCATTTATGTAGGAAATCATACCATGCTGCACTGCGGCGACCCCATTCAATACACCAGCATTTCGTCCGATTACTGGCAGAGCCACTTCCTGCAATTCGGGCGGCTGGCACCACCATAAGGAGGAACTATGAACCCGAAAATCAATAAATTGAAAGCAGAACGCGAGAAAAACAGCAAGAAGATTGCCGCCTTGCAGCAGCGAAACCGCGAAATCGACGATTCCATTCATGAGCTTGAAAATCTGGATATTGTCGGCATGGTGCGAAGCTGCGGCATGACGCCGGAACAGCTTGCGGCGCTGATCCGGGCCAGCAAGGGCGCGACCTTGCCGCCGCTGCCCGCACAGCTTACAGAAACGGAGGAATCTGAATATGAAGAAGCGTAACAGCAGGCTGCTTGCCTGCGCACTGGCGGTTGTGCTCTGCATGACCGCCTTTTCCATTCCCACCTTTGCAGCCGGATACTACGCCTCGAACGAAAACGGCAACAATACACCGCCTGACGCGATTGAGAGCATTACCGTATCCACTGAAAATGTCAATCTCCCGGCAAACAGCAGCGCGTCCGGCATCCCAGCGTTGACGCCGGACGGCAATCTGACCAGCATTGACGATATTTTGCAGTCTGCCGCCTCCGTCAGCACGGAGGATAGCTTGGAGAACAAGCAGTTTATCACAGTCCAGAGCAAGAGCGGCAACACCTTTTATATTGTGATCGACCGCAGCGGCGATACCGAGAACGTCTATTTTCTGAACCTCGTCGATGAAGCCGACCTGATGGCGCTGATGGGCGACGATGCGGAACAGGCAGATACAACGTGCATCTGCCAGACGCATTGCGAGGTTGGCGCGATCAACACGGATTGCCCTGTCTGCAAGGTCAGTATGCCGGACTGCATGGGAAAGACGCAGACCGTTCAGAAAGACCCGGAGCCGGTTACGGATTCCAAGCCGGAAGCGGCCGCAGACACGAAAGCAGACAGCGCGCAGAAAAAGAGCAATGCACCGCTGATCCTCTTGCTGCTCGTGCTTCTCGGCGGCGGCTTCGCGCTCTACTGGTTCAAGCTCCGCAAACCCAAGCCGGACACCAAAGGCTCCGCCGACCTCGATGATTATGACTTCGGTGAAGAAGATGATGCGGATGAGCCGGAAGAAACCGTCGATGAGGACGAGCCGGTATGACATGGTTCACAGACAGTCCATTTGAGCGCATGATGCGGGAGGTTCCGAAGGCGCAGCCACCGGAGCCTGTGCCGCAGAAAGCTGCCCCCAAAGGACATCCCTGTTATGGCTGCGGGCAGTACGGCGCGATCTGCGTCCGCCCCTGTTACCGCGACCGTGAAAAACACACCAACGACAAAAAAGGAGAATAGAATGTATCAACTGATTATTGCAGAAAAGCCATCCGTGGCGCAGTCCATCGCTGCCGTTCTCGGCGCAAAGCGCCGGGAAACCGGCTATCTGGAGGGCGGCGGCTACCTCGTATCGTGGTGCTTCGGGCATCTCGCGGAGTTAGCCAGCGCTGAAACCTATAACGAAGCCTACGCCAAGTGGCGCTATGATGATCTTCCCATCGTGCCGTTTTCGTGGCGCTGGAAAATCAGCCGCGATAAGTGGACGCAGTTTGAGATTTTGAAAACCCTCCTGCACCGTGAGGATGTAGACAGCGTCATCAATGCCTGCGACGCTGGGCGCGAGGGCGAGCTGATCTTCCGTACTGTCTACTGCATGGCTGGCTGCACAAAGCCGATGCAGCGGCTCTGGATTTCGTCAATGGAGGATGATGCGATCCGCAGCGGATTCCAGAACCTCCGTCCGGGCAGCGAGTATGACGGTCTGCATCAGTCGGCGCTCTGCCGCGCCAAGGCGGATTGGCTGGTGGGCATCAACGCCACACGGCTCTTTTCTGTGCTTTACCATCGCACGCTGAATGTCGGGCGTGTTCTCTCCCCAACGCTGGCGCTGCTGGTGCAGCGAGAGACGGAGATCGGCGCGTTCCGCGCAGAGCCTTTTTACACGGTGCAGCTTGATTGCGGCGGCGTATCTGCCGTGTCGGAAAAGTTTAAGGATAACGCTGCCGCAGCGCAGCTTGACGACGCCTGCACCGATCAGACAGCTGTGGTGAAATGCGTGGAGCAGAAAGAGCGGACCGAAAAACCGCCCGCGCTCTACGATCTGACTACGCTCCAGCGTGACGCGAACCGCATTCTTGGCTACACAGCGCAGCAAACGCTGGACTATTTACAGGCGCTCTATGAAAAGAAGCTCTGTACCTATCCTCGCACCGACGCGCGTTACCTCACCGATGATATGCAGAGCAGTATTGCGTCGTATGTCGCCGTCGCTGCCGCTCTTTGCGAGATGCTGCAGCCGGAAGCGATTCATGCAGAGCAGGCCTGCAACAGCAAAAAGGTCAGCGACCACCATGCGCTGATCCCAACCGCAAGCGCCACAAAAGCCGCGTTTCTGGATTTGCCGCTTGGAGAGCGCGAGGTTTTGCGGCTTGTGGCCAAGCAGCTTCTCTGCGCAGTCAGCGACGCACACCGGTATACTGAAACGACGGTCACTTTATTGTGTGGCGGTCAGGAATTTACCGCCAAGGGAAAGGCCGTTCTTCAGATCGGATGGAAACAGTACTCCGGCAACGAGTCTGCGGAAGCCCCGCTGCCGGAGCTTGCCGAGGGCAGTATACTTCCGGTGGACGCTGCATCCGTCAAGGAGGGCAAAACGACACCGCCCAAGCACTATACGGAAGATACGCTGCTGGCAGCGATGGAGAACGCGGGTGCAAAGGATGCGCCGGAGGACGCCGAGCGGCGCGGTCTTGGTACACCCGCAACACGCGCTGCCATTCTGGAAAAGCTGGTGTCTGCCGGATTCGCGGAGCGGAAGAAGCTCAAAAGGGCTGTGTCCCTCATTCCCACACAGATTGGTAATTCGCTGATTACCGTTTTGCCGGAACAGCTTCAATCGCCGCTGCTCACGGCGGAGTGGGAGCATAAGCTAAAGCAGGTGGAGCGCGGCGAGCTGGATGCGGATGCGTTCCTCGGCGGCATTACCGCCATGCTCACAGAGCTGACGCGCAGCTACCGCGTCGTTCCCGGCGCGGAGGTGCTGTTCCCTTCCGGGCGAGAGGTCATTGGCAGATGCCCGCGCTGCGGCAGCGCTGTCACGGAGAGCAAGAAAGGCTTTTTCTGTGAACGAAGCGACTGCAAATTCGGACTCTGGCGTGACAACAAGTTTCTGACTGCCAAGAGAATCACGCTGGACAAAAAGATGGTAGCGGCGCTGCTGGAGCGCGGTCGCGTCCGTGTGGACGATATTTATTCCGAAAAGACCGGCAAACGCTTCAGCACGGATTTGCTTTTAGAGGACGACGGCGTTCGCTCGTCGTATCGGTTTGACTTCGGAAAGGAGGGAACGAAATGAAATGGCTGTTTCTCGGCATTGGAAGCGTGATCGGCGCGGCCGCTGGCTTCACGGCGGCGTGCCTGCTGCACAAACGATGCGAGGATCTGTACTGTGACAGGTGTGATTTCACATGACACTTTCCAAATATGAGCGCGAAACCATCATCATTTACAATCAGGCAGAGCCGAACGCGATGGTCTACACGCATGACCCGAAGCTGATTGCCAAACTGCGGCGGCTGCACGATGCGGTGCCGGAGAAAGTGTATGCGGATTTCGATGAGCCGAACAGCGCAGCACGGTACATTGTTCCGAAAAGCTGCGTTGGCATCCGACCGCCGTACAGCGACGCTAGACGCAAGGCAGACAGTGAACGCGCCCTGAAAAATGGCTTGACCCCGCCCCAGCGGAGAATTAAATAACGAAGCAGCCTCCGCATGAACGAACCGTTTGTGCGGAGGCTGCTTTTTGTCTGCAAAGGAGAAGTTTATGGCAGAAAAAACACCAATCAAAGAACAAATCAAGAAGCTGACTGACCAGATTGAGGCTGGCATCAAGGCGCTGTTCCAGTCCGGCGATTTAGAAAAGTACCAGGCGTATTTGCGCACGATGAGCCACTTTCATCATTACTCGGTCAACAATCAGATGCTTATTTTCTCGCAATGCCCACACGCGACGCTCGTTGCCGGGTATCAGAAATGGCAAAATCAGTTCAGCCGTCATGTGCTGCGTGGTGAGAAAGGCATTTCAATCCTTGCGCCGACGCCATATAAAATCAAGGTCGAAAAAGAAAAGCTCGACCCCGATACGAAACTGCCACTGCTGGATGCAGACGGCAATACAATCACGGAAGAAAAAGAAGTCCAGATTCCGATGTTCCGCCCGGTCAAGGTTTTTGATGTAAGCCAGACGGACGGCAAACCGCTCCCGGAGCGCGTACAATCTCCCGTTGCGGAGCTGACCGGCAACGTTGAGCATTACGAGGCGTTTATGGAGGCGCTGCGTCGCGTATCACCGGTGCCCATTGAAATGAAACCGCTAAGCAACGACCTCGACGGCTTTTTCTCGCCCTCCAAGCAGAGCATTACGCTGCGCGATGGGATGAGCGAGGTGCAAACCGTGTGCGCAGCCGTCCATGAGATCGCGCACTCGAAGCTCCACGATTACGCCAAGCAACCGAACAGCCAGCCGAAAGACTCCAACACGGAAGAAATTGAAGCGGAGAGCATCGCCTACACCGTCTGTGCCTACTTCGGCATTGAAACAAGCGCAAACAGCTTTGGCTATGTGGCAACATGGTCAAAGGACAAAGACCTGAAAGCGTTCAAGGATAGTTTGGATACCATCCGCAAAACGTCCAGTGAGCTTATTTTCGGCGTTGAGCAGCAATTCAAAGAGATTTGCAAGGAACGCGGAATTTCGCTGGAACCGGCGCAGCCAGCACAGAAACAGCCAGGGCAGGACACCGAAAAACTCTACATGGTAGATAACGAAAAATATATTCATGTGCAGCGCAGCGACACCGGCATTGATTACACCATTTATGATGCTGCCTCCGCAAAGGCGCTGGATGGCGGTGTGCTGGACGATACCGGACAGTTGCTATCCGCTGCGGCGCTTACAGTCTGCAAGCTCCATAACATTGGCGATGCTGCCCCGATCCGCCTCGCGCCGCTGGAGCTGCTGAACGGTTTGCAGGAGGCAAACGAGCTGCTGCTTGGTGCTGGCGAACAAATCACCGGCGTAGAGGCAACGTCCACCGCCGATTCGCTGCCGGATCTCCCGCAGTTGGAGCAAGGCTATCCCATGCCGGACCCCACCGTGGATTTTGCACAGATGTATCAATTCGGCTATACGGACGGAAATACCATGCTGCCGCTCTCCAAAGAGCGTGCCAGAGAGCTGTTTTTGCAGGATGTTCCGATTTTTGTGCTGAACAGCGACAACACCGAGTATATGGTGTTGGATACCAGCGATCTGGATGCACACTCTGGCATTTTCGGCGTCGAGCGCACGGAATGGGAACGCGTTCGTGATACGCTGCAACCGAGGCGCGACATCGTTGCGCCGAAACAGCCGGATGCGCTATCCTATCTTCACGATGATACCGCAAAAACACAGCCGGAAAACTATCTGAAAAATGCGGAGATGGCACTGGAGGATGATTACGGCATGATCGACGGTATCATCAACAACGGTCCGAAACAGACCGTCGCAGAGCAGGAAGAACGGTCATCCATTCTAGCCAAGCTAAAAGCGCCAGTGGAGACAACAAACAGAACGGAAAAACACGCGCCCAAGCGGAGCGCAGAAAAGGAGCTATGATATGAATTTTACAAACGATGAAATGAACCTGATGTGCATTTACAACACCGGTTCGCGCGAAAGCCTGATGCGGGAGCTGCGCGAGATGCGCGGCTACATCGGTGCAGATCAGCCGGAGCTGCTGGCGATGACGGATTCCGCACTGCAAAAGCTGGGTAAAATCAGCGACGAGGAATTTACAAAGCTGGAACTGTTCCCGGATTTTTGAGGACCAACTGTTTCGATTTTTGAAATTGGTGTTCGCATGAGATTTTAGTGGTATCTACTTGTAAAAGCGGCTGAATCGTGTTAAACTTCAAATACGGAGGCTTTGTATATGGAGTTCAAACCTTTTATTTATAATGCCAAACAGGAACAGATCCCTGTTTCAATCGCGCCCATGACGGATGCAGATGCGCAAAAGACAATCTCTGCATGGCAAACCGCGTGGACCAGCGATTATCTCTCCGATCTGCGTCTTGAAAAATACGCAGCAAAGCTCGATGAGGAACTGATTGCGCTGGGTGCGTATGAGATTCTTGAAAATGCGTTAGTCATTCATATTGCATACATGGAAGCACAGCCGGAATCGAATCCGACGCTGGACGGTGGAACACCAAAATATACGGGTATTGGTCGGCTGATGATCGCGCTCGGAATTAAGCTCTCCATTGACAACGGCTTTGCAGGCGATGTGATTCTGGAAGCAAAAACGACGGCACTGGCAAAGCATTATGAAAAAGATTTCGGCGCAATTTTGCTGCCGACGTTTCAAGCATCTGCACCGAGGTATTTAATTGCCGACGATGCTGCAAAGCAGATTTTCCTCACATATCTCAGCGAATAAGGAGGTACACCAGCATGAACGAACCGAAAAGACCGGCTTCTGACGCGGAGTGGTATTGCCGCAAAGACCCGGAGGCAGACCGGTTTTATGAAGTTTTCTTCGAAATGTGCCGCAAATACCATGTCAGATGGTGCAGCGCCAGCGAGAAAGAGCGCGCATTTATTGAAGAGGTAACCAGAGTCACCTACGAGCTTGACCGGGCGACTCGATTGGGATTGCCGACAGACAGCGTGCGACCGGCGTTTGCATCGTAAGTAACTTCAAAAACCGAATAGCGAAAACGCATAGCCAGTCAGTTTTTACTGACTGGCTAATTTTTTACGAAAAGGAGGTTGAAATATGCCGAGTAAATTACAATTCTATTCAGAATTTGCCGAACGCACCGCGCGGCAGATCACCGGCAGCTATCGAAGCTGGACGGCCTTTCTCGCTACGGCGGCGCGGCTCTACAAGTACCCTTACAACGAGCAGCTTATGATCTATGCCCAGCGCCCGAACGCGACAGCGTGTGCGGAGTATGACTTCTGGAAAGACCGCATGGGGCGCTATGTGCAGCGCGGCAGCACCGGCATCGCGCTTATTGACACCAGCGGCTATCAGCCGCGTTTACGATATGTTTTTGACGTGGCGGACACCGCGCCGCGCGACGCCGCCCGCAGCTTTACGCTGTGGGAAATGTGTGCCGAGCATGAAGCGGCAGTCAGCGCCATGCTGACTGAACAGTATGACATTCCCCAAGACGGTGGAATTATCGCGCAGTTTGAGCGCGTCGCAGACAAACTGGCGCTGGAATACTGGACGGAACAGAAACGCGACATCTGCGACATCATTGCAGATTCGTTTCTAAGCGGTTATGATGAAGATAACATACGGATGGCGTTCAAAACGGCGGCATCCACCAGCATCACCTACGCGCTTATGGCACGCTGCGGCTTCTCCCCGGACGGCTATTTTGAACCGGAGGATTTTATGCCGGTCTTTGACTTCAACACACCGGCCGCGGTCAGCGTCCTCGGAACAGCCGTCAGCGAGATCAGCCAGCGCGTTTTAAGGCAAATCGAGATCACCGTAAAAAGACACGAGCGCGAACGCCGCGCAGAAAGGACGGAAGAACATGGAGAACAACCTGACTTACAAGACCAGCGGAGAATTTCAGATCCCCGACCTGAGCCTGCGCGAGAATCCGCAGAGCCAGCCGCTTGGCAAATACGGACGGATGCGGCAGACGTATCTCCGGGAGCATCGCCCGATCCTCTGGAATCAGATGATCCTGACGGAAACGCTTTTTCCGCACCTGCGGGAGATCGACGAAGCGGCGAACCGGAGGTTGGAGCAGATGATGCCGGAGCTGATGACGTCGGCAGGAGTGACGGAAGCGCTGAAAGCAGCCGACCCATTGAAGTGGACAGGCCTGATGAACACCTGCAAGGCGCAAGCCGAGGAAGTGATCCTCGCGGAGCTGATTTACGCATAACCGAGCCAGTCCAAGGCGAGCAAATATCGTTTATGCCTGAAGCGGAGAACGTGCAAACGTCCTCCGCTTCTTCTGTTTTGGACTACAATTCCATCAAAGAAGCGCACCCAGATGATATAGTGCTGTATCAGGTGGGAGATTTCTTTGAAATCTATGGCGAGGATGCGCGACAGGCAGCGGAATTGCTGGATATGAACCTCACAACCCGGAATATCCCGGATGTGGGGCGCGTGGAAATGTGCGGCGTTCCGGCGCACAATTTAGAGATGTATGTGGAGAAATTGCGTGACAAGTACGATGTGACGATTGCCGAGGCGCCAGACTTTAGGGGTGAGTACCACATTTACACGCTGCGCTCTATTGACCATGAAGCAGAAGCCTCCATCAATGCTTATGAAGCGGAGTTTGGCGCGGATAGTACAAGAGTGTTCCGAGATCCTGCTTCCGGTGCGCCGCAGCCCACGGTGCAGGAACATTTGGAGCATTACAGGCCGGTGGTGATGGCAGCGGTTTCGGAGGATACGGCCTATTGCAACGCCTGCGGTCACTCTGACCGGGAAAATGCGGAGATCGAGTGTAATGCCGCTGTGCGCCGCGCCATCCTCGGTTCAAAGGACATGGAGCTGATCCGGCTGTTTTCGGATATGCCGGAGTTCCGCAGCCGCCTGCACCGAGAGACTTTTGATGGAACCTATGCGCGGCTCCATGATCTGCTGCGTCCGCTCTCGCAGGACGATATAGACGATGCACTCCGTGCATGGAACGGAAATATCGAGAGCAAACACGCCGTAGTGCGGTATATGCAGCAGCACGGACGTGAAAAAGAAACTGCTGCATGGCTTGCTCATGAGTACAGCGGCAAGGAGGGCAACAATCTCTTTATCGTCCGTGCCGGAAGTCCGGAAACCGCCGAATTGACATGGTCAAAGGTGCAGCGGCGTATCGCACAGCTTATCCGCGAGGATCAATTCTTCACAGAGCAGGAAAAGTCTGTGTTGGAACAGGAGCCAAACTATGGCGATTATCCAGATGAAAAGGCGCAGGCACAGATGAGCACCCTCAAAGAAACCGGGATGGAAGCGACAGAGCAGCCAACACCAGAGCTGTCGCAAGCGGTTCAAAACCTTGTGGGTCAGCGCGTAGAAATTGACGGTACGCTCTATACTATTGATTCCGCAGATGAAACTGTCGCGCATCTCAGCACCGTTCCATCCTCCAGCGAGAGCAATCACGATCCGGAACACAGAACCGAACCGGTTTCCGCTGTCCTCACACGAATCACAGATCAGGGGCGCGAGCTTGCGCCGAATATTTCGGCATATCAGGCGCTTCGTGCAGAGCATCCCGAAAAGCTCATCGGTGTCCGTGTCGGCGAACGGCTGCTTTTTTATGGTGCAGATGCAGAACGGGCCGCCAGCGCTTTGAATCGCCGCCTGCTGCAACGCGATATTCCCGGTATGGGCGAAACCGCTGTGACCGGCTATGATTTTGGGCAATGGGCAAGCGCCGCAAAGCGGCTGCTGGAGCATGGACACAGCTTCGTGTTTGCGCAGCCGGATGAAACCGGCGGCTATGGAATTTTTAACGAGGCAGATGACAAGGACTACATTCCCATTGGCATGGAGCTGGAGATCGACGGACGGAAGTTTGTCATTGACAGCGTGAATTACGGCGCGGATGAAGTATCTCTGCGAGATGTAACTTTTCAAAACAGGCAGGGCTTTCCAATCTTCCGCGCTGAACACATTGCGTTTGTACGCTCGTTTGTAGAAGAGCAGCAGAAGCCGCTCTCCTACACGATTCAGCCGGTCGAAGTCTACGCGTCAGAAGAAAACCATCTTCCGTATGATGTGGTCATTCAGACGCTTCATGTGGAGCAGCCGGAACAGTCCATCCCTGCACCAGAGCCGGAACAAATGCCCCAAACGGACGCACAAACTGCGCCGCCGCAGGGGAACACCCCTCCCGCGCAGAACTTCCGTATCACGGACGATTTGCTCGGCACTGGCGGCGCAAAGGCGAAATTCCGCGCGAACATGGACGCGATCAACCTGCTAAAAGAGCTGGAATTTGACGGCAGACAGGCCACGCCCGAAGAACAGAACATTCTCTCCAAATACGTCGGCTGGGGCGGTCTTGCAGATGCCTTTGATGAAAGCAAGGATAACTGGAAAGACGAGTTCGCAGAGCTCTATCACTCATTTTAACATTGTTTTGTGTATTAAGTCTTGTTGGCTGTGGGCGTTCTATGGACGACATCATAAAGAATGAGTCCAGCATTACCGGCGTTGTGGAAGAAGTTTATAACAACTCCATACTTATTTCCATCCAGACAGACGCTTACCCTTACGGAGCATATTGCGATGTTTCTTTGGATGCAGAGAACAAAGATGACATGGTTGATTTCAACATTGGTGATGAAGTCATTGTCTATTACGATGGTAACATTGCAGAGAGCTATCCATTACAGATCAATACGGTGTATGCGATTTCTTTGAAAGATCCAGCTAACTGAAGTAAAAATAAGCGTTTTCCAGTTCTGGTACTTGTAGCGTAATTCAAGAGTAAAGACTGCCGCACGACGGCAAAAGAAAAAAAGCCGTCGTACAGCAGCCTATCAATACGCCTATTTGAAACGGCGGCTCAATTTTCAGAGCCGCCGTTTCTCTTTGGATATTCAGTAACCCCACGGCGGCCCATAGGAGGGTGTCGCCGTGTCCATCTTACTTTCTCACAATTCCCATGACCTTCACCAGCTAAAAAAAGCATAGCTCCCCCTCCGGGACAGTCTGGCTATGAAGGTACAATATATCAGTACAATTATGATAATGCAATTTCATGCGTCTGCATAGCGTCTTGCTGTGCGGGCGCATTTCTTTTGCTTTGCCTCGGGCCAACTTGGCCCGAAGTCCAACCCCGGTGTCGCTCCCCGCCGCCCTCCGCTTCGGTCACTCGTCAACGCCCAACACCGAAACGGAGGTACACAATGAAGGAAATCAATTTGCGGGAGTATTACCCGTTTTATAACATGGATGTTTATCTGGAAGTGTCTGATGAAATCGCCGGTCAGCTCGACCGCTTCAAGCTGGACGAGGAAGCGCACCGCGTCCGTATTTTGCGCGCAAAGGCGTATTTCTCTCTGAATCGTGGAGATGGCATTGAAAAGGACGCCTTACAGAAACCGCCGCAGCCGTTGGAACTGCTTCTGAAAGCAGAGCAGGCAGAACGCTTGAACGCCGCGCTACGTTCTTTGAGTGAACGACAGCGCCGCCGACTTCTGGCGTTTTATCTGGATGGCAAGAGCAAATCACAGATTGCAAAAGAGGAAAATGTCAGTGAGGGCAGCATCCGAGAAAGCATCCGAAGCGGCTTGGCGCAGTTGAAAAAATCTTTGAAAAATTTCTAAGCGTACCCACGAAATCCGCGCGTTTTTGTACTGGTATATGAGAAGCGGTTTGCGCCGCGTCCATGTACCTTGAAAACCGCATAGACATCGTGATAAGTGAAGTTTCCGATTGACCTTTTCGGTCTGTACCGCCATGACGGTGGGATGCCCGCAGCTTGCGGGCATCCCATTCGAGCGATCCGTGCAGACCGGCTCTGCGCGTGGCAGCGTTTGAGCAGCTCATCCGGAAACCGAACCTCCTGCTACGGCCTCCCACTGACTTGAGGGGGATTCCTGCGGCGTGCGTGAGCCTTACAAGCCACGGCGCTGCGGGAATGGGTTGTTTGCCAAGAACAGCTTATGACGGTCCCAGAGGCGCAGCGCGCCTCTCGCCGGGGGATGAGAGAAATACGGCGATTACATTCGACATACTTCAAGCAGCCGCACCGATATTACTGGTGCGGCTGCTTTCAAAGTGGAGGAATCTAAAATGAATGACACTGTTTTGCAGATCATGCAGCCGACAAACCCGGTCGAGCCGCCGTATCAATACATGATGATCGACGGCTGCAAAGTAAAGGTAAACTATCTCCCAAAACCGCCCGCGCCATCCGCGTGCAAAGTGCTGGACAGAATCCATGAGATTCTGCTTGCCTCAAGGCTTAAAAAATAGCCGCCGCACATTTGCATCTTTGTTACCTCGATGCAATAATGATGATGTACTTGTACCTTGAAAATCGAAAATAAAGAAAACGGACCGGATACATCATCTTTCAGACGATCTAAGACAGAAACGAGGTATGTATAATGGAAAAGACAGTCTATGAATCCAACGTTCCGCGTGTTTACACGCTTTACAGAGTTTCTACCATCGGTCAGGTTGAAAAAGATGATATTCCGATGCAAAAACAGGTTTGCCGTGACTTCGCAAAAAAGCAAGGCTGGGTGGTTGTCAAGGAGTTTTCGGAAAAAGGTATTTCCGGCTACAAGGTATCCGCCAAAGACCGCGACGCCATTCAGGAAATTCAGCATGATGCTGCGCTCGGCAAATTTGATATTCTGCTTGTGTTCATGTTTGACCGGCTCGGACGACGGGATGATGAAACACCATTCATTGTAGAATGGTTCGTCAAGAACGGCGTGGAGGTCTGGAGTGCGATGGAGGGGCAGCAGCGGTTCGACAATCACGTTGACAAACTGATGAACTACATCCGCTACTGGCAGGCCTCCGGCGAGAGTCTGAAAACCTCGATCCGCACGAAAACCCGCTTGGGGCAGCTCACAGAGGAGGGGCATTACACCGGCGGAACAGTTCCGTATGGCTATCGCGCGGTAGATAAAGGCCGCGTCAATAAGCGCAACCGCACAGTGCTGGACTTGCAGATCGACGAGGATGAGGCGGAAGTGATTCGCCTGATCTTCCACAAATACGTCGATGAGGGATATGGCGCACAGCGCCTTTCTCACTATCTGCATGAACAGGGCATCAAAAGCCGCGACGGAAAAGGCTTCCCGAACACAACCGTCAACCGGATCATCAAGAACATTGCCTATACCGGTATCATCAAAAATGGCGAGTCACAGTCCGGCTACATTGACGAGCTGCGCATCATCGACGTTTCCACCTTTTCCAAGGCACAGGAGATCATGCGCCAGCGGACTCTCCCGCATGGCAATGTGCCGCTGAACTGCAAGGGAAAATCCCTGTTGGTCGGGAATATTTTTTGCGCGCATTGTGGAAACCGGCTGACCCTGACGACCAGCGGCAGGCGCGTGTATCGCGCAGATGGCACAGTGAAATACGAACCGCGGATGCGATACCAGTGCCATTACAACGTCCGACATCCCGGCGAATGCGACGGACAATCCGGCTATGGCGTCACAAAGCTCGACGGTATTGTAGAAAAAGTGATCCGCATGAAGTTTGCAGAGATCGCTGCCGCGCCGGAATCCGAGATTCTGAATCACCAGCATAAAAAAGAAATCGAGCTTGCAAGAATCAAGCTCGATCAGGCCAATGCGCATCTGGCAGAGAAGCAGAAAGACCTCTCCGATTATAAGGCGGAAACGCTGAAAGTCATTCGCGGTCAGAGCAATCTCAGCGTGGAGCTTCTGAACGCACTGGTGAAAGAAACAGAAACGATGATTGCCCTGGCGCAGACCCGCATAGACGCGGCACAGACAGAATATGAGTCGCTGCTGGCTTCGGCGGAGAATCTGCGGCAGGAATACGACCGACTGCTCACATGGGCAGATCTGTTCGACACCTGCTCCTTTGAGGCAAAGAAAATGATCGTTGCGCAATTCGTCAAAGCCGTTCGCGTCAGCCGCGACTACAATATTGAGATTGACTTCAACGTGTCTTTTGAGGAATTTCAGAACTTTTCCGTCAAAAATGGAGAGCCAGTCATTTTGCAACCGCTGCGTTCGCATACCGCATAAAAAAGTTCGGGATAATCCGAATTTTATCGGATTATCCCGTATTTGGTGGACCTGAAGAGACTCGAACTCTCGACCTCTCGGATGCGAACCGAACGCTCTCCCAGCTGAGCTACAGGCCCATTTTATGAACTTTTTTAGGGTGAACCGCGTGGCTCCCGCATGAGATACAACACGATAGCTAAAACCGTACCGCTTGCGCTCCCAACTGAGCTACAGGCCCTTATTGACTTTTTTGGCGGCATAGATGCGAACCATCTGCTGGACGCTTGCGCTACATCCCCAAATTTGGGGGCATAGAATTGAACCGTTCGCTCTCCCAGCTGAGCTACAGGCCCATTTTTATGAACTTTTTGAGGGTGAACCGCGTGGCTCCCGCATGAGATACAACACGATAGCTAAAACCGTACCGCTTGCGCTCCCAGCTGAGCTACAGGCCCATTTATGAAGCTGTGCTGTTTCCCGTGCGGTGCTATGATCCGGAAAACATAGATATTATAGCGGCGTTTGGTACGTTTGTCAAGGCTTTCTTTCAAATCCCCGCGCAGATTGGATCTGCGCGGGGATCTCTGGTTTTACACGCCCAGCTTGTTGCGGCGGATGATCTCAGCCTCGTCGGGAGTGGTGGTGGAGGTGTAGCCCTCCAGCGGGATCAGGCGGGCGTTGACCGCGTCGATGATCCACTCGGCATACGGGAAGAAATACTTGTCGAACTCGTGCGGCGGAGTGATCCAGTTGCGCGCGCCGATGACGACGGGAGGCGCATCCAGATAATCGAAGCACATATTCGTCAGATTCTCCGCGATCTCGTTGAGGAACGTGCCTCTTGCGCAGGCGTCGGAGGCCAGGACGACACGGCCGGTCTTCTTGACGGACGCGATGAGATCAGTATAATCCAGCGGGACAAGCGACGGCATATTGATGACGTCGGCCTCGATGCCGTATTTCTCGGAGAGCGTCTTGGCTGCGTCGACCGCGCGGTAGAGCGTTGCGCCGATGGTGAGGATGGTGAGATCCTTGCCATCGCGGACCTTATTGACCGCGCCGGGGGCCCACTCGTACTCTTCGGCGGGAACACCGCCCTCATGGAACTCTTCGCCCTTGCCGTAGATACGCTGGGACTCAAAGATGACGCAGGGATCGGTGCCGTTCAGAGCTGCCTGCATGATGCCCTTGGCCTCATACGGGGTAGCCGGGAAGAAGACCTTCAGACCGGGGATGTGGGAGACGATGGCGACCCAGTCCTGAGAATGCTGCGCACCGTACTTTGCGCCGACGGACATACGCAGGATCATCGGCATCTTGAGAATACCGGCGGACATGGCCTGCCACTTGGACATCTGGTTGAAGACCTCGTCGCCTGCGCGGCCCAGGAAGTCGCAGTACATCAGCTCGACGACCGCGCGGCCGCCGCACATACAATAGCCGACGGCGGTGCCGACGATAGCAGCCTCGGAGATTGGGGAGTTGAACAGGCGGGAGTGCGGGATCACGTCCATCAGGCCGCGGTAGACGGCGTATGCGCCGCCCCAGTCGCGCACGTCTTCGCCATAGGCGACGAGCGTGGGATCCTCGTAATACTTGTTGATCAGCGGCTCAAAGATAGCGTCGCGGATGTTGTAGACCTTCATGTCGGAGAACTTATTGCCGTCCTTATCGAACGCATAGTGCTCCTTCTTGGCGAGGTCTGCGTAGCGCTTGCAGCTCTCCTTCGGGCCGGTGACGTTCAGTTTCTGACCGGGCGCGCCCATGGAGCGGACATGCTCGTTGGAGAACATCAGATTTGCCAGATAGTCCGGATTCTTGTCGAAGTCGACATACGGAGAAATCTCCTTGTCGTCGGCTGCACGGCAGATCATGGTCATGCGGTCAGCGGTGTCCTGCAGCAGCTTGGCGAAGAACTCGTCGGACTCGACGCCTGCTTCCACGAGGGCCTCGCGGAATTTGACGATCGGGTCATGGCTGCGCCAGTCCTCGATCTCCTCCTTGGTGCGGTACGCGTTCTGGTCGGAGGTGGAGTGGCCGACGAGACGATAGGTCACGACGTCGAGCAGGACGGGGCCTTCGTTATTCTTGATCAGCTCCATCTTGCGCTTGTACGCGTCGATGACAGCCAGCGGGTTCCAGCCGTCGACACGCTCGGCGTGCATCTGGCTTGGGGTGATGCCTGCGCCGAGACGGGCGGGCATATTGTAGGCCATGGTTTCGCCCATGGTCTGGCCGCCCATGCCGTAGAAGTTATCAAAGACGTTGAAGATGATGGGCAGACCGCCCTTGCGGCCTTCCTCCCAGAGGGTCTTGAACTGGTCCATGGCGGAGAAGTTCATGGCCTCGTAAACCGGGCCGCAGCCAAGGGACGCATCGCCGATGTTGCAGACGACGACGCCCTTCTTGTCGTTGTTCTTCTGGTACAGCGCAGCGCCCGTTGCGATCGGAGCGGAGCCGCCGACGATGGCGTTGTTCGGGTAGATGCCGAACGGCAGGAAGAACGCGTGCATGGAGCCACCCATGCCGTGATGGAAGCCGTTTTCACGGGCAAAGATCTCGGCGACGGTGCCATAGAGCAGGAAGCGGATGGCCAGCTCCTTGACGTCGCTGGTGTCGGCAAATTTCTTGACGGCTGCGAGGGTCTTGCCGCCGAGGAAGCTTTCCATGGTCTGCATCAACTCTTCGTCGGAGAGCTTGTTGATGCAGCTGAGGCCCTTGGACAGGATCTCGGAGTGGCTTCTGTGAGAACCGAAGGTGATGTCGTCCTTGTTCAGCAGATATGCTTCGCCGACGCAGGAGGCCTCCTGGCCGTAGCTCAGGTGCGCGGGGCCGGGGTAGGTCGTCTCGACGCCGTTGTAGTTGGCCTGCGTCTTGATGAGGGTGAGCATATGCTCAAACTCACGGCAGATCGCCATATCGCGGTAGATGCGGATGAGATCTTCCTTGGTGTAATTGCCCTCGTCCAGTTCCTGCTTGATGGTCTTGTTGTACTGGCAGACGGGAATATCTTCAAAGTGGATATAGCCGGGTTCGCGGACTTTTACGGGATCGATATACAAAGATTTCGGCATAATTTCGTCCTTCCTTTCTCTTACTTGGCAAGCAGCGTCATGAAGTTCTCAAGGCTCTTGCACAGCTCGCTCATGTAGCGCGCGGCAGGTGCGCCGTCGATGACTCTGTGATCGAAGGTCAAAGACAGGCCCATGGCCGGGTACGTCTCAATGACGCCGTCCTTCGCGGACTTGATCTTCGTCTGAATATTGCAGACGCCGAGAATGCCGGTCTGAGGCGGATTGATCACGGGCGTGAACGCCTCGCAGCCGAACGAGCCGATGTTGGAGATGGTGAAGGTCGCGCCGGACATATAATCGGGGCTGAGCTTGCCTTCGCGGGCCTCGGCGGCAAGCCGCTTGGCTTCCATGGACAGCTCGAGCAGCGTCATCTGGTCGGCGTTAAAGATCGTGGGGACGATCAGACCGCGCGGGGTGTCGCAGGCGAAGCCGAGGTTGACGGTATTGAAGTGACGGACGACGTTCTCTTCGAGGACGTTTGCATTCAGATCCGGGCAGGACTTGATGGTCTTCGCAACGGCGAACATGACCATGTCGTTGAGGCTGACCTTGCCCATGGGCGCGTCAAGCGGCTTGAGCATGGCGCGGTAGGCCTGGATCTGGGTCGCGTCGAAGGAATACTGCTGGGTGAGCTGCGCCATGGTGGACAGGCTCTTCGTCATGGACTTGGCCGTGGCCTTGCGCACGGGGCTCCACTTGACATCCTCAAAGTCGGCGGCAGCGGGCGCTGCTGCGGCAGGTGCTGCATACGCGGCGGCTGCGCCGGAGGCGATCAGCTTGTCGATATCGCGCTCGATGATGCGGCCGTTGGGGCCGGTGCCGGTGGCAAGGGCCGGGTTGACATTGTTCGCGACGGCCTTGGCCATAGCGCGCGGAGAAATGGCCTTCAGCTCGGCTGCGGCGGCAGGCGCTGCGGCAGCTGCGGGCGCGGCTTCTTCTGCGGTGGGAGCGGCTGCGGGAGCCGGAGCCTCTGCGCCGGGCTTCAGGAACTCATACGCGTCGCCGGGGTTGCCGACTGCGCAGACGTTGGCAAGGCACGGAACCTCGTCGCCGTCCTCAAAGAACTTTGCAAGCAGCGTGCCGGAAGCAGTGGATTCGCATTCGAACTCCGCCTTGTCGGTTTCGTAGGTGAACAGAACGTCGCCGGCGCTGACGGGATCACCGACATTCTTCTTCCACTCGCCGATGATGCAGGACTCGACCGTGATGCCCTCCTTCGGCATGATCACGGCCTGTGCGCAGGGGCCTGCGGGCGCTGCTGCGGCAGCGGGAGCGGCAGCCTTGGGGGCTTCTGCTGCGGGAGCTGCGGGTGCAGCGGAGGCTGCCGGTGCGTTTTTCAGCGCGGAGGTATCCTCGCCGGGGTTGCCGATGGCGCAGACATTGACCAGGCACGGAACCTCGTCGCCGTCTTCATAGAATTTCTCAAGCAGGGTGCCGGAGGCGGTGGATTCGCATTCGAACTCCGCCTTGTCCGTCTCATAGGTGAAGAGGATATCGCCGACGTTTACATGGTCGCCGACATTCTTCTTCCACTCGCCAATGATGCAAGATTCGACTGTAATGCCTTCCTTGGGCATCAATACGCCTTCTGCCATAAGTGTTTCACTCCTATTTTATTTCAATAAATTATTTGTTGGCCAGCAGATACTTCTCTGCTTCCGGGCTCCACAGGCCGTTGTGGCGCTTGGTGATCTCGTCAAGCTTTGCAAACAGCGGATCTGTCTCGCCCAGCTTGCCGAAGTCGGCGATGGCCGTCAGGGGCAGCTCGATCTGCGTGTAGATGAGCTTCTTGCCGCCGGGGATCTTCGGCAGGTTCAGAACGGTGTCGACGACGGCGTTCAGGCCGCCGATGTGGGTGATCATGGCAGCGGGGTTGATCTTGCCGGAGGTCATCATCTCGATGGCTTCCTTCATGTCGCTGGTGTTGCCGCCGGAGGTGCCGACCACATGGGTGTAGAGATAATGAACGTTGTACCAGTTGAATTCTGCCTTGAACTGGCTGTTGGTCGGGCCTGCGAAGAAGTTCAGGCAGCCGTCGAAGCCGAGGATATCGCCGGCCTGCTCGACAACGGGACGAACCGGTGCGAAGCAGATGACATCGTCATAGCCGGTGCCGCCGGACAGCTCACGCAGGTAGTTGGTGTCGCAGCCGGGCTTGGCGGTGTTGACATAGTGCAGCTCAACGCCCATTTCCTTTGCGTGCTCAACGGTATAGATGCTCTGGGCGCGTTCGAGTCTGGCGTCGTCAATGTCGGTGATGACGAGCAGGCTCGGGCGGCGGTCGCAGTGCAGCGCGTAGTCGATCGCGCCGAGGCCCATGGGGCCGACGGAGGCGAGCATGGCCATCTTGCCGCCCTCGACGATGCCCATCTGATGCTCATAGGAGCCGGGCTTGGTATGGTACATGGCATGGAACGTGCCGATGATGCAGCTCATGGGTTCTGCCAGAGAGCCGTAGAAATACGTGTCGGAGTTGTACGGCAGCAGGTTGTCGGTCAGCAGCGTCTCGATGGGGATGTTGGAATACTGGCTGTCGCCGCCGCAGTACTGGTAGGAGTAGCCGGGAGCCAGCTGGGAGCCCTTGTAGAAATGCGCGGGCTGGATGGCGAAGCCCTGGCCGGGCTTATACTTGTTCTTCCAGTTTTCACCGACCTCGGTGATCACGCCGCAGAATTCATGGCCGACGATTGTGGGATGCTCCGCAACGTCGTTCGGGACGCGCTTGTGATCCTCACCCTCGACTGCGGCCTTGTAGGTCGACATACAGATCGAGTCGGAAATGACCTTGACCTGAACGTCATCCGGGCCGACCTGCGGCAGCTCGATCTCCTCCAGACGAAGATCCATTTTACCATGGATACGGACAGCTTTCGTTTTCATACGTTCCATTCCTTTCTTGCATTTACCTTGCATAAATCATCCAACCAAAAATGGGATTGTGTTGGTTTGTATTGATTTCACCTTATTGTAGCGCAAGAATCCCAAAGTGTCAACGACAAATCCCGCATTTGGATGCGGGATTGCGTTGTTTTTTGTGGGAGCGCTTTGCATCCCCCTCCCCTGCCGGACACGGCGGGCAGAAAATGGCTCCCCTGAAAGGGGAGCCGGGGTGCTGGCGCGCCAGTGCTGATATTGTTACCCCTGCACCCTGCGCAGCGTGAGGGTATAGCTGTACTGCGTCCGCACAGAATCGGTTATGGTGTCGGTATAGGTATAATCGACCGCGACGCCGTCCACGACGGTATGATATTCGGAAAATACGCTGTCGCACAGCTCGGACGCAGCCGTCTGCAGGGGCTTATCGAGCAGGATGTGCCCCTTTTCTGCTCCGGCAAATGCAAACAGGGCGTACTGCATCACATCACCGGACGGGACGCTGATCCAGCCGTCCTCCTCGCCGCCCGCAGCGTGGTAGACAATGCCCGTCAGGACGCCGTTTTCTGTCTGGTATTCCAGCTGCGGCAGGCGGTCGTTGAACATGACGGTCGTTGTCCCACCGGTCGATTGAAAGCTCGATTCTTCCTTCCAACGGCCGTTTTCGTCCAGTTCAACATCATAGTCCCCGAACTGACGCAGGATCGTGTTGTAATTCTCCGCAAACTGCGCAACAGTCAGCTCCCCGCGGTAAACCGGGCCGACCGGCAGCAGTACGCGCAGCACGCCGCCCGCGATCAGCAGCGCAGCAAGCACAGCTGCCGCCGCAAAGCGCCATCCGGCGTGATCGCGGATGGTCTGCTCGGAGCCGTCCTCCCACGGAAGCGCCTTCCCCTGCTGCTCGTCGGTATAGCTGACATACAGGCGGTACAGGCGGAAAACCGGCAGATTCAGCCGGATCCCGTACCAGAACAGGTACGCGGTGCGCTCCCGCCCCTCCGCATAGGTCAGCTTTCTGCCGTCCGGGCTTGTCACGCGCAGGCCGAAGAGCCATTTGCCGGGCGTCGTGCCAAACCGGGACAGCAGCAGCGGCTCCAGCAGGAACATCGTGCCGAGCGTCAGAAGCTCCAGAAACAGCATGCCGCCCCGGCTGTTTTTCAGCATGTTGAAGCCAAGAGCCGGCAGGAGCAGCATCCACAGCGTCCGGTAGATCTGGCCGTCGAGCAGGCGCGCGAAGAAGCGCTGCCACGGAAAATGCTCCTTCGGAAGCGTATCACGTTCGAGCACGCGCTCGGTCTGCATTTCATCGAGATACGGCCTTGCGTCGAGCGTCCGGAACTGCGCATGCGCCTGCCGGAGCCGTCCGGCGATCTCCCCCGCCCGGTCAAGCGCTGCCTTTTCCTTCTGTATGGCCGTAATACGCGCGGAAAGCGCCGCATCCAGCTCTGTTTCGCCGCGCACGATCGCCTCGATCTCCTCGACCGAATAGGATGAGCCGCAATAGTCGCATTCGAGCTTCCCGGACGCGCCGACAAAGTGCAGCGGGCCGGTACACGCGGGACATTTGTAATTCGTGATCTGGTCTGCCATGCAGATACTTCGCCTCCTTTGATGGCTCTGCCCGCGCCAAAGGCGCGGGCAGAAAACTCAATTAAAGAACGATATCGCCCTCGTCAAACGGGTCGCCGCACTCGGGGCAGAACTTGGGCGGATGGGTCGGATCCTCCGGCTCCCAGCCGCACTTGTCGCACTTGTACTTGGGTGTTCCGGCGGGCTTGGGCTTGCCGCACTCGGAGCAGAACTTGCCCTTGTTCACCGCGCCGCAGGAGCAGGTCCAGCCTGCCGCGGCAGCGGGTCTGGGCTTGCCGCATTCGGGGCAGAATTTGCCGGTGATGCCGCTCTGGCCGCAGGCGCACGTCCAGCCTGCGGCAGCGGGCGCTGCCGGTGCGGGAGCGCTCTGCGCGGCCTGCTGCTGTGCGCCCATCTGATAGAGATTCTGCGCATTCATGCCGCCCATCTGTCCGGCCATATTCATGCCCATAAAGGCCATCGCCGGGCCGGCGTTCGGGTTGTTGGCAGCTGCCTGCATGGCGCTGGCCTGCGCGCCGACCAGATGTGCCGCCGCTCTCGTCGGATCCATAAAGGCCGCGTTGCGCTGCAGCTCCTTGAGCATGGCCTCGTCTTCCTCGCTCGCCTTGACGGACGAAACGCCGAAGGAGACGATCTCAAGACCGCGCAGATTGCGCCACTTACCGGACAGGACCTCGTTGAGCGCGTCGGCCATCTCCATCGTGTGGCCGGGGAGCGCGGAATAGCGGATGCCCTGCTCGGAGATCTTGGCAAAGGCGGGCTGCAGCGCGGTCAGCAGCTCGGTCTTGAGCTGGCTGTCGAGACGGTCGCGGGTATAGTCCCCGCCGACGTTGCCGCAGACGTTCGTATAGAACAGGATCGGGTCGCAGATGCGGTAGCTGTACTCGCCGAAGCAGCGGATGGCGATATCAATATCGATCCCGGCGCGCTGGTCGACCACGCGGAACGGAACGGGAGAGGGCGTGCCGTATTTGTTGCCGATGAGCTCCTTGGTGTTGAAGTAGTACACGCGCTGATCCTTGGGCGGCTCGCCGCCGAAGGTGAAGCGCTTGCCGATATTCTTGAAGGTGTCGAGGATGTTTTTGCCCAGCTTGCCGCAGAACAAAGACGGCTCGGTCGAGGAATCATATTTGAATTCGCCCGGCTCCGCGCAGAACTCCGTGACCTTGCCCTGATCGACGATGATCATGCACTGGCCGTCGGCGACGGCGATCACAGAGCCGTTGGAGATGATGTTGTCTGAGCCTCTGGTGTTGCTGCTGCGGCCGGAGGTGCGTTTCTGGCCCTTGACGGCCATGACGTTTTCCGGAAGAGAATCGCAATAGAAATACTCAAGCCACTGATCGGCCATCACGCCGCCGGCAGCGCCGAGTGCCGCTTTGATAAGTCCCATTTGATTACGCTCCTTTTCTTGTCTTGAATGAAGTTGCTATGTGGAAATCTGCCATTGTATTCAAGATACCATAGTTTGACGCGTTCGGCAATCGGTTTGTTCCAATTTCATGAATAATCACAAATTTTCGCAGGAAACCGCGCATGGGCAGAAATGAAAATGTGACCATAGGCAGATTTCCTTGAATTTGATACAATTATATCGAATAAGAGCGTTTGGCGAATTTGTACGCACCCGCGCACATGATCGTAGGGGCCGATGCCCACATCGGCCCGGCAGAATGCGCCATTTTTACGGAAGTCTCCGGCGAATTCGTAACTTCCCAAACGGGCCGACAGAGTCGTCGGCCCCTACGGTGAGCTTTCGATGCATCCGTACCCCGTAGGGGCGGACGACTCTGTCCGCCCGCAGGATGTATCACTTTTTTCGGAAATCTGCGGCGAATTCGTAACTTCCCAGCGGGCCGATGTGTACCGGCAAGCGGCAGACCCACATCCGTAACGTTCCTTCGCCGCGAACGGCTGTGACCGGCATCGACCCCTACAGAGTGCGGCGTAAATTTGCAGAAAGGACGTGAGCCGAACCATGCAGTTTTTGAAGTGTGCCTGTTATCTTGCAGGGCTGGGGATCCTGAGCTTTGTACTTGGGCGGCTCGTTCCGAAGACGTGGTTCGACTATACGCGCTTTCCCTACCGCACGTTTGCGTTTGAGCGGAACGGGAAGCTCTATGAGGCGCTGCGCGTTTCGCGCTGGCAGAGCCGGGTACCAGACATGAGCAAACTTTTCCCGAAGCTCATGCCGCCCAAGAAAATGCCCGCCCGTCCGGACGAGCAGACGCTGCTCGTCATGATCCGCGAGACGTGCGCGGCAGAGGCCACGCACACGCTTCTGATGCTGGCCGGACTTGGCGTGATCGTCATCTGGCCGTGCGTATGGGGCGTGATGCTGTATCTGGTCTACGCGATTTTGGGAAATCTGATTTTCATCATCATTCAGCGCTACAACCGCCCGCGCCTTGTCCGGCTTTACGAGCGGAAGCGCGCAAAAAGGAGCAAAGAGGCATGAAGGTACTGATCCTCAGCTGCAACACCGGCGGCGGGCACAATTCCTGCGCCAAAGCCATCGGCGCGGAGCTTTTAAATCGCGGGCACACGTATGAGACGGACGACGCGCTTTTATACGTCTCCAAGGGCACGAGCCGCTTTGTGAGCAATTGGCACGTGCGGTTCTACCGCTACTTTCCCAAGCTCTACAATAAAGGCTATCAGTACGCCGAGGAGCACCCCGCGTCGTTTGACGAATCCTCCGCTGCCTGCCGCATTCTGCGGCGCGGGTGCAAGCGGCTGCGCGCAGCGATCCTCGCGGGCGGCTATGACGCGGTCGTATGCGTACACCTGTTCCCGGCGCTGATGCTGACGTTTATCCAGCGGGAGGCTCCCCTGCCCATTAAAACCATGTTCATCGCCACGGACTACACCGCAAGCCCGTCGTGCGACCGGATGCGGCTGGATACCTGCGTGATCCCGGACGCGGCGCTGACGGAGCTGTTCGTGAAAAACGGCGTCAGCCCGGACACGATCGTGCCGCTCGGCATTCCGGTGCGTGCGGAGCTTTATTCCTGCCTGCCGGTGCAGGAGGCGAAAAAGGCCGCCGGGCTTGACCCGTCGCACCGGCATCTATTGATGATGACCGGCAGCATGGGCTGCGGGCCGATGGAGGAACTTACACAGCTGCTTGCAAATTCGCTTCCGACGGAGTATGATGTAACTGTGGCGTGCAGCAGCAACCGTCAGCTCCTGCGGCGCATGGAGCGGAAATTTGAGGACAGGCCCAATATCCACATCCGCGGCTACATCGGAAACGTATCCGCCATGATGGACAGCGCCGATCTGTTCCTGACGAAGCCCGGCGGCATCAGCACGACCGAGGCCATGGTCAAGGGGCTGCCGATGGTGCTGGTCAATGTGGTCGGCGGCTGCGAGACGCCGAATCTGGAATTCTTCGTCTCGCACGGCGGCGCAGCCACGGCCGACACGCCGGAGGCCATCGCCGCGCTCTGCAAACGGCTGCTGGAGCACGACGAGGAGCGCCTGATCATGCGCCAGTCATTGCTCGCCATGCACAAAACCCCCGCTGCGCAGGCCATCTGCGACTGTCTGGAGGCATAAACCGGGCAAGGCGTGGGATTCTAAGGAAAAACAGGGAGGTCACGCGAATATGACGATCGTAACATTGGACAACTTTGAAAAAGAGGTCATGCAGGCCGAAACGCCCGTTGTGGTGGATTTCTGGGCAAGCTGGTGCGGCCCGTGCATGATGCTTGCGCCCGTAATGGAAGCGCTGGAGCCGGAGGTTCCCGGCGTGAAATTCTGCAAGGTCAACGTCGATGACGAGCGCGATCTGGCCATGGAGTTCCAGATCGAGTCCATCCCGACGCTGCTGTGCGTCAAGGGCGGCAAGGCCGTGAAGCGTCTGGTCGGCTTCCGCGAGAAGGACGCGCTCAAGAAGGAGCTGGAGGCGCTGTGAAGGTACGGCTGAACGAGGACAAGGAGGTCGTCGCCCGCATCAAGGAGGGCCTCAAGCGCACCGGCGGCTACTGCCCATGCAGGCTTGCCTGCACGGAGGAAAACAAGTGTATGTGTGAGGAGTTCCGCAATCAGATCAAGGATCCCGACTTCGAGGGCTACTGCCATTGTATGCTCTACTATAAGGAAAAATAAGCGCCAGCCCGGCGTCCGCGTTGCGGATGCCGGGCTGATTTGCTGCGGGCGGACAGAGTCGTCCGCCCCTGCTGGCCGACGAAGAGACAGGGCCTCTTCTCCCGGTCGAACCGCTTGTCAAGCCCCGGTTCGCCCTTTGCCATGATTTTGGCGAAGCGAAAAAGCGCTTTCGGGGTCATGGAGCCGAGCAGCCCCTTTGCAAGCGGCAGCATGGCGCGCAGGCTGAGCCTTTCGCCGGGCCGCTTATAGGGTGTATCTGAAAACTCCCAACGCACCCGGACAGCGGGCCTTTTTGCGGTG
>ENA-UOIY01000985-UOIY01000985.1-human-gut-metagenome-genome-assembly--contig:-P114-NODE-985-length-36286-cov-81.893268_pt1 | contig 36286 bp, 35 predicted proteins | sample MGYA00242335_ERZ723882 | MGnify/ENA metagenome assembly ERZ723882
GACAGCTTCGGCAGTGACTATGATAAGGACGCGACTTATCCCGTAGTGGATAACGAGGGACTTAAAAATGCGATTGGTAGTGCTACCAATGGCAGCACCGTGGTCATCGCCTCCGGCGAGTATGATTTGCCCAAGTCCGCAGTTGGTAAGACTGAAATCCCTAACGGTGTAACCATCGCCGGTGCGGGCAAGGACAAGACTGTTCTGGCAACAGATTCTAAAGACCATAAAATTACTGGCGACAATGTGACCATCAAGGATGTTACAATTGATGGGACAGAACATAACGCCTATGACGGCAGCGGAGCGATCAAGCTCACCGGAGACAACGCTGTTCTGGATAATGTCAACCTGATTGGCGGAGGTCAGGGGACCTATGGTCATACCCTGGGTGTGGATCCAAAGGGTGACACTGTCACGACGATCAGAAACGCAACCATCAGCGGCGCTTTCCGCGCCATTCAGTCCTATAGCCTGAACGGTACACTGCTGATCGAGAACTCTACGTTGGCACCCCAGTGCTACTGCCTGAATGTGGATGCCGGTACCGGAAAGCTCGTTGTGAACGATTCCGCGCTCAAGGGATGGACTTCCTATACCAGTTCTGTAGAATCGGCAACCTTTACAAACTGCACCTTCGAAAAGAATCAGAAATCGGGTAGCTATGGATATAACTATCTGCGTCCCTATACGACAACAACGCTGGAAAATTGCGTCCTTGGTGATGGATTCATGATGGGAGCGGGCGCAGCCGACCTTACGATTACGTTTAAGAACTGTACGTATAAGGGCGTGGCTCTTACCGCAGACAGTATACATGAGCTGTTTGACGGAGATGATTTGAATCTGCTTAAGGCTTGCACGATTACTGTTGACGGTGTCACCGTGAACTTATAAGAGTATTACTCCCCACGCGGTTCCCGCTCTTACCAAGCGGCGAATATAACCCTCCTCCGTCTGTGCCACACATGGACGGAAAACGCGCGGCGCCCCGCAAGGGGTGCCGCGTTGTTTTTTTGGGGGGTATGCACCTGTAGGGCGGGACCCATGTGTCCCGCCGCCGGGTACGCATTTTTCGGCGGGGCACGCGGGCCCCGCCCTACGGGACGGTATGTTGAACCGCGTGTAGGGGACGCCGTCCCCTACGATTTTTGTGCGGGACGGGGAGGGGGGCGAAGCCCTCATCTGCCGCTAAAATTTATTCGTACTGCACAAAAAATTTATTGTCTTTTTTGTCACAATGTCACTTGACAAACCCGCTGAAAAAGGTATAATTTGAAGATAGAAATTTCATAATATCAGTCAATAGAGGCGCGGAGGACAGGGTACTGTGTTTTTGGGGTCAGACCCCCGGGAAGAGCATGGGAAGGGGTTCTCCGCCGAAGGGATCGGACGAGTCTGAGCGGTCGGTTCCTGGCAGCGCGGTGTAAGCGGCGCTGCTGTCATGTAGTGATACATGGAGCGCTATTGGTCAACGACCTTGACCGATAGCGCTTTTTTCATACCCAAAAGAAGTGCCGAGGCCAGCTCTGGTATTTGGAATGCACGTCCAAAATTTTGAAGGAGGAAAAACTTATGGAAAAGATGACATCTCTGCTGCGCCTGCGCATGAGCGCAAAGGACGCCCACTACGGCGGCAACCTGGTGGACGGCGCCCACATGGTTCACCTGTTCGGCGATGTGGCTACCGAGCTGCTGATCAAGTGCGACGGTGACGAAGGCCTGTTCTGTGCCTACGACAACGTGGAGTTCCTGGCGCCCGTCTACGCCGGCGACTACATCGAGGCCTACGGCGAGATCGAGAAGATCGGCAACACCTCCCGCACCATGAAGTTCGAGGCCCGCAAGGTCATCGTCTCCCGCCCCGACATCAGCGCTTCCGCCGCTGACGTTCTGGCCGAGCCCGTGGTGGTCTGCCGCGCTCACGGCACCTGCGTCACCCCCAAGGACTGCCAGCGCATCAAGATCGAGAAGTAAGGGAGCGTAACGATGGAAAAGCTCATTATTACCGCTGCTATCTGCGGCGCTGAGGTCACCAAGGCGCAGAACGAGGCCGTCCCCTACACCGTGGAGGAGATGGTGCGTGAGGCCAAGTCCGCTTACGATGCCGGTGCTGCCATCCTGCACATCCATGTCCGCGAGGACGACGGCACCCCCACCCAGAGCCGTGACCGCTTCAAGGTCGTCATGGACGCCATCCGCAAGGAGCTGCCCGATGTCATCATGATCCCCTCCACCGGCGGCGCTACCGGCATGAGCCCCGAGGAGCGTCTGCAGCCCACCGAGCTGTTCCCCGAGATGGCCACTCTGGACTGCGGCACTTGCAACTTCGGTGACGAGATCTTCGACAACACCATGCCCACCATGCGCGCCTTCGGCAAGCGCATGCTTGAGAACAACATCAAGCCTGAGTACGAGTGCTTCGAGCTGGGTCACATCGACACCATCCTCGGCATGGCCAAGAAGGGCGAGGTGCCCGGCGCTCCCATGCAGTTCAACTTCGTGCTGGGCGTCCACGGCTGCACCCCCGCTACCGTGGAGAATCTGGCGTTCTTCGCCAGCAAGATCCCCGCTGACGCCACCTGGACCGTGTCCGGCGTCGGCCGCGCTGCCTGGACCATGGCCGCTGCCGCTATCGCTATGGGCGGCAACGTCCGCGTGGGCTTCGAGGACAACATCTATCTGGGCAAGGGTCAGAAGGCCGCTTCCAACGGCGAGCTGGTGGCCAAGGTCGTCCGCATCGCCAAGGAGCTGGGCCGCGAGATCGCTACCCCCGCTGAGGCGCGCGAGATCCTGAGCCTGAAGCCCCTCAAGTAATGAAGCAGCCACTGAACGAAGTGCTGTCGGCGGCTGAACGGAAAATTTTCCGCCTGCCTTCCCGTGTGTTTTTTGAAATACACAAAGTATTCCTGCAAACCACACGCTTCGACTGACAAAAAATTTTCTCGCCCATCCATCCGACGCATCCGCTCAGTGTCCGCTGAAAGCTGTTAAAAGAAAGAATCATATATAAATATTTTTAGGAGGAAACTAAAATGGCTGAACTGAAAGGCAACAAGTACGGTACCCACCGCGTTATCGAGCCCAAGGGCGTTCTGACCCAGGCTGCGTGGAAGGTCGACAACGACATGAGCAAGGTCTATTCCAACGAGATCGTCTGCGACGTCACCTCCCTGAACATCGACTCCGCTTCCTTCACCCAGATCTCTGAGGCCTGCGGCGGCGACGAGAAGAAGATCGGCGAAATGATCCTGGGCATCGTCGCTGAGCGCGGCAAGCAGCAGAATCCTGTCACCGGTTCCGGCGGTATGTTCAAGGGCGTCGTCGCTCACATCGGCGAGGATCTGAAGAAGAAGCCCGGCTTCGACCTGAAGGAAGGCGACAAGATCGTCTCCCTGGTTTCCCTGTCCATGACCCCGCTGAAGATCGACAAGATCCTGGCCATCCACAAGGATATCGACCGCGTTGACATCGTCGGCAAGGCCATCCTGTTCGAGTCCGCTCTGTATGCCAAGATGCCCGATGATATGTCCGAGCCTCTGGCTCTGGCCGCTCTGGACGTGGCCGGCGCTCCCGCGCAGGCTCGCAAGCTGCCCCACGAGGGCGACAGCGTTCTGATCCTGGGCGCCAACGGCAAGTCCGGCGTTCTGTGCGGTTGGGAAGCTATGAAGAAGGTCGGCCCCAAGGGTAAGGTCGTGGGCGTCGTCCGCAACCCCAAGCAGGTTCCCGGTCTGCTGGAGCTGGGCGTGTACACCGACGTGATCGTGGCCGACTGCACCAAGCCCGTTGAGGTCATGGAGGCTGCTCTGGCTGCCAACGACGGCAAGGAGTACGATCTGTCCATCTGCTGCGTGAACATCGAGTCCTGCGAGATGTCCGCCATTCTGCCCGTCCGCGATGACGGTCTGGTGTACTTCTTCTCCATGGCTACCTCCTTCACCAAGGCTGCTCTGGGCGCTGAGGGTATCGGCAAGGACGTCACCATGATCATCGGCAACGGCTACACCAAGAACCACGCTCAGATCACTCTGGACGTGCTGCGCGAGAACCCCAAGCTGCGCAAGCTGTTCGACGAGAAGTACTGCTAAACGATTTTCACCGAAGCTGGGCGTCCCCTTCGGGGGACTCCCAGCCTTTGGCGTACCTAAAACAACGATTATTTGTGAAGGAGAAACGCACATGAAGACTCGCAACGGTTTGTTTGCTGACGTTCCCGAAAATCTGTGGAACGACTGGCATTGGCAGGTCGCTAACCGCGCTGAGACGGTTGAGGATCTGAAGAAGTATATGACCCTGACCCCCGACGAGGAAGCCGGTGTTGCCAAGACTCTGGGCAAGCTGCGCATGGCCGTCACCCCCTACTATCTGTCCCTGATCGATCTGAACGATCCGTTTGATCCCATCCGCAAGATGGCTATCCCTCGCGCCGAGGAGCTGGAGTATGCCGATTATGAGGATGCCGATCCTCTGCACGAGGACACCGATTCTCCCACCCCCGGCCTGACTCACCGCTATCCCGACCGCGTGCTGCTGCTGATCACCGACCAGTGCTCCATGTACTGCCGTCACTGCACCCGTCGCCGCTTCGCCGGTCAGAACGACTGCGAAGTGCCCATGGCGCAGATCGACAAGTGCATCGACTATGTGGCCGCTCATCCCGAGGTTCGTGACGTGCTGCTGTCCGGCGGTGACTCCCTGATGGTCGACGACGAGACTCTGGAGTACATCATCAAGCGCGTGCGCGCCATTCCTCACGTGGAGATCGTCCGTCTGGGCTCCCGCACCCCCGTGGTGTGCCCCCAGCGTATCACTCCCGAGCTGTGCAACATGCTGAAGAAGTATCACCCCGTGTGGCTGAATACCCACTTCAACACCCCCAAGGAGTTCACCCCCGAGGCTGCCAAGGCCTGCGCTATGCTGGCTGACGCCGGTATCCCCCTGGGCAACCAGTCCGTGCTGCTGGCCGGCGTGAACGACTGCTCCCACGTGATGATGGAGCTGGTTCACGGTCTGGTCAAGATGCGTGTCCGTCCTTACTACATCTATGCCTGCGATCCTTCCCTGGGTCTGAGCCACTTCCGTACTCCCGTGTCCAAGGGCATCGAGATCATGGAAGCTCTGCGCGGCCATACCTCCGGCTACTGTGTTCCCACCTTCGTGGTGGACGCCCCCGGCGGCGGCGGCAAGACCCCCGTTATGCCCAACTATCTGATCTCCGAGACGCCTCGCAAGGTCATCCTGCGCAACTTCGAGGGCGTTATCACCTCCTACACCCAGCCCGAGCACTATGTTCAGGACTGTCACTGCGACGTCTGCACCGGCAAGAAGAAGGCGGAGAAGACCGGCGTGGCATGGGTCGCCGAGGGTACCAAGCAGCGCTATCTGGAGCCCACCAAGCTGCTGCGTAACGAGCGTCACGTCAAGAAGTAAGAGAAAGGGAAAACTATGGAAAGCAAACTCGGCTTGAATTTTGAGCTGGTCGACCGTGCCCGTGCCTCCGCCGCCAAGATCGCGGACGACACCCAGCACTTCATTGACCAGCACACCACCGTCACGGTGGAGCGCGCTGTTTGCCGTCTGCTGGGTATTGATGGCGTCAATGATATGGATGTCCCTCTGCCCAACGTGGTCGTTGACCACCTGATGGCCAACTCCCTGCTGCCCGCCGGCGCCGCATGGTGCATCGGCAACGCCATGGTGGAGACCGGCAAGGATCCCCAGGGCGTGGCGGAGGCTGTGAACAGCGGCGAGCTGGATCTGAGCAAGATCCCCGCCCACACCGACGCGGAGATCCGCGCGGCCATCACCCCCGTGGTGAACGCCACCGTGGAGCGCATCAATAAGAACGTGGGCAAGCGCAACGCCTACCTGAAGGAGTGGGGCGATAAGGAAGGCCCGTACCTGTACATCATCGTGGCTACCGGCAATATCTACGAGGATATCACGCAGGCCAAGGCCGGCGCCAAGCAGGGCGCCGACATCATCGCCGTGATCCGCACCACCGGTCAGTCCCTGCTGGACTACGTGCCTTACGGCGCCACCACCGAGGGCTTCGGCGGCACCTACGCCACCCAGGAGAACTTCCGCCTCATGCGCGCCGCGCTGGACGAGGTGGGCGAGGAGCAGCACCGCTACATCCGGCTGTGCAACTACTGCTCCGGCCTGTGCATGCCCGAGATCGCCGCTATGGGCGCTCTGGAGCGTCTGGACGTGATGCTGAACGACGCTCTGTACGGCATCCTGTTCCGCGACATCAACATGCAGCGCACCATCGTCGACCAGTACTTCTCCCGCGTGATCAACGGCTATGCCGGCGTGATCATCAACACCGGTGAGGACAACTATCTGACCACCGACGATGCCATCACCGCGGCTCACACCGTTCTGGCCTCCCAGTTCATCAACGAGGCGTTCGCCAAGACCGCCGGTATGCGCGAGGAGCAGATGGGTCTGGGTCACGCCTTCGAGATGGACCCCGCCGTGGAGGACACCTTCCTGTATGAGCTGGCGCAGGCACAGATGGCGCGTGAGATCTTCCCCAACGCGCCCTTGAAGTACATGCCTCCCACCAAGTTCATGACCGGCAACATCTTCCGCGGTCACATTCAGGACGCCCTGTTCAACATGGTGACCATCCTGACCAACCAGAAGCTGTGCCTGCTGGGTATGATGACCGAGGCCATCCACACCCCGTTCATGTCCGACCGCGCGCTGTCCATCGAGAACGCGCAGTACATCTTCCGCACCATGAAGGATCTGGGCGACGAGCTGACCTACAAAGAGGGCGGCATTATCCGTACCCGCGCCAACGAGGTGCTGACCAAGGCCACCGACCTGCTGGCCGAGATCGAGAAGCTGGGTCTGTTCACCACCATCGAGAAGGGCATCTTCGCCGACGTGAAGCGCCCCAAGGATGGCGGCAAGGGTCTGGCCGGTGTTGTGGTCAAGGACGACAAATACTTCAACCCGTTCATTGAAGTCATGAAAGGCAAGGTGGGAGCATGAGCAGCGGACTGTATAATACCCATAAGATCGATTTCGATACAACGCTGGATTTGACCCGCCTGAAGCCCTACGGCGATACCATGAACGACGGTAAGGTACAGACCAGCTTCACCCTGCCCGTCAAGGATGATGAGCGCGGTGAGGAGGCTGCCCGCCAGATCGCCAAGAAGATGGGTCTTGAGGAGCCCAACGTGGCCTATCATACCGCGCTGGACAAGGAGTTCACCTTCTATGTGGTCTACGGCAGCTGCGTACACTCCGTGAACTACGAGGATATCCACGTCATCACCGTGGAGTCCGACGTGATGAGCATGGAGGACACCAACGAGTACATCCGTGAGCATATCGGCCGCAAGGTCGTGATGGTGGGTGCCTCCACCGGCACCGACGCCCACACCGTGGGTATCGACGCCATCATGAACCGCAAGGGCTTTGCCGGTCACTATGGTCTGGAGCGCTACGAGATGATCGAGGCGTACAACCTGGGCTCTCAGGTTCCCAACGAGGAGTTCATCAAGAAGGCGCTGGAGCTGCACGCCGACGTGCTGCTGGTCAGCCAGACCGTGACCCAGAAGGATGTTCACATCCAGAACCTGACCAACCTCATCGAGCTGCTGGAGGCCGAAGGTCTGCGCGACAAGTTCGTTGTCTGCTGCGGCGGTCCCCGTATCACCCATGAGCTGGCCAAGGAGCTGGGCTTTGACGCCGGCTTCGGCGCCGGCAAGTATGCCGACGACGTGGCGTCCTTCGCCGTGACCGAAATGGTCAAGCGCGGCATGAAGTAAAATGCAGCAACGACCACCGGGTCGGCCGGAGATGCCGGCTGGCTCGGTGGTCAATGCAACGAAATAAGTAGGAGGAACAGAAATGGCAAAGAAACCTGTATTGACTGCCAAGGAAGCGGCAGCCATGATCCCCGACGGCGCTACCATTATGTGCGGCGGCTTCCTGGCCTGCGGCCAGGCGCGTGCTATCGTCAAGGAGCTGGTGGCACGGGGCACCAAGGATCTGACCCTGATCGCCAACGATATGGGTCGTGCGACCGGCCCCATGGGTGAGGAGTTCTTCGGCATCGCCGAGCTGATCCACAACCATCAGGTCAAGCGCGTGATCGCCACCCACGTGGGCATGACCCCCGAGGTCGGCCAGCAGAACACCGAGGGCACGCTGGAGGTCAACCTGCTGCCTCAGGGCACTCTGGCTGAGTGCATCCGCGCCGGCGGCGCCGGTCTGGGCGGCGTGCTGACTCCCGTGGGCATCGATACGCTGGTGGAGGAGTCCCCCTTCTGCCTGGGTCGCCACACCGTGGACGGCAAGGATTATCTGCTGATGAAGCCCATCCACGCCGACTTCGCCCTGCTGGGCGCCTATAAGTGCGACGAGTACGGCAACTGCTGGTACAAGGGCACCATGCGCAACTTCAATGTTGTCATGGCCACCGCCGCTGACACCGTTATCGCTGAGTGCGAGTATATCGTTCCCGTGGGCGATATTGAGCCGGAGAACGTCCATACCTACGGTATGTGCGTGAACTACATCGTGGAAGGAGACAGAAAGTAATGGAAAAGTCTGAGATCAAGGGCTTTATTGCCAAGCGCTGCGCCAAAGAGCTGAAAGATGGCGACGTCGTGAATCTGGGCATCGGTCTGCCCACCCTGATCCCCCACTACCTGCCCGAGGGCGTGGAGCTGATCATCCACGCTGAGCTGGGTATCGTCTCCGCAGGCAAGGCACCCAAGGAGGGCGACGAGAACTACGATCCGTACCACGTTGTGGACGCGGGCGGCAGCCCTGCTTCCGTGGCCTACGGCGGCGGCTTCATCGATTCCGCCAGCAACTTCGGCCTGATCCGCGGCGGCCATGTGGACGCCTGCTTCCTGGGCGCGCTGGAGGTGGACGCCGAGGGCAATCTGGCCAACTGGATCATTCCCGGCAAGAAGATGCCCGGTATGGGCGGCGCCATGGATCTGTGCGTGGGCGCTAAGCACTGCATCGTTTGCATGGAGCACACCGCTAAGGGCAACCCCAAGATCTTCGAGAAGTGCCGTCTGCCCCTGACCGCCTCTCACTGCGTGAATAAGATCATCACCGAGATGTGCGTGTTCGAGGTCACGGACAAGGGTCTGCTGATGACCGAGATCAACCCCGAGTTCACTGTCGATCAGATCAAGGAAGCCACGGCCGCTCCCTTCGAGGTCGCCGTTGACCTCAAGAGCATGCTCGACTGAGTATAGGCTGAAGCACCCCTGCGGCAAAGCTGCAGGGGTGCTTTGCCGTATTTGCACGGTTTTTGTTCTGCTTTGTAGGGGCGGACGACTCTGTCCGCCCTGTATGACCGCCGCACCCTGTAGGGCGGGGCCCGTGTGCCCCGCCGTCACTGGCGTGGGAATCCGTCTCCCTTGTGCGGCGGGGTGAGGGCACCCCGCCCTACGGCACAACGTCCCATCGCAAATACGGGTGGAAAAAATTGCCAAATCCGCCATTTTGCACAAATTTCGCGCCGAATGTTGGCTGATGTGCCGAAATTCAGAAAATTGCGTGAAATCACTTGCAAACGACATGCAGCGGTGGTACACTTACACTATACATCGTAAATATACTATATACGGACACCCATGGGTGTCTCGCTTTGCCGCCTTCGGCGGCAAAGCAGATGGCGTATTTACGAAATCTAATTTTACATGGGAGGGTTCTTAAATGAACAACAACCAAAAAGCGACAAAGCGCGCGCTATTGACCAGCGTTATGGCTCTGGTCATGTGCGTGGTCATGCTGGTCGGGACAACGTTCGCCTGGTTTACCGACACGGCCAGCACAGCGGTGAACAAGATCCAGACGGGTAATCTGGACATTGAGCTCCAGTATGCCACGGCATGGGATAATACCACGGGAGCACCGACGGGCTGGGACAAAGCCGAGGGCAAGACCCTTACTTTCAAGACCAAAGACAATAGAGCCGCCGACAAAATTCTCTGGGAGCCGGGTTGTACATACGAGCTGCCGGAGCTGCGCATTGTCAACAAGGGCAATCTGGCTCTGAAGTACAAAATTTCTATTTCCGGTGCGAAGGACGCAACCCCTGAAAACGACAAAAACGACCTCAAGCTGCTGGACGTGATCGACTGGACTTACAGTGTCAGTGGCGCTGGCGGTGATGCAACGGCTGTGCTGGGCACGGAGCGCCACTTGGCAGCCAAGACCGGTGAAGCAGATGTTTTCGATACCTTGACCATCAAGGGACAGATGCAGACATCTGCGGGCAATGACTACCAGGGCATGGCCATTGAAGGCATTGCAATCACTGTTGTTGCTACTCAGGACACTGTTGAATCCGACAGCTTCAGCAAGGACTACGACAAGGACGCCACTTACCCCGTCGTTGTCAGCCAGAATGAGCTGAACACCAGCCTTACGCTTGACGCACTCAAGGATGAGAACGGCAAGGTGTCTCCTGTGGAGGTCACTCTGGGTAATACGGCAACAGCAGATATCAATTACAAAGAAAACAACAGCGGCTACACCGGCAAGGGCGTTATGCTGGGCAGCACCAAGTTGAACAGCTACGCTGCTGCTCCTGCGGAGATAGGCGAGTATAAGTTCACCTTTAAGAACGGCATTATTACGAGTGAGGCAACCGGATACCAAGAGCCTGACGGCGGTAACGGACCGAAGAACTCCTCGGTGTATATGATGGTTCCCGGCAATAGCGATGTAGTGTTTGAAAACATGACATTTAACGGTGTAGTCAGCTTTGATATTCAGAAGTATACTTCTCCGTGGAGCAATCTGAATTCTATCACCTTTAAGAACTGCGTTTTCAACGGAATAATTGTCGGCACCTGCCCCGCTTCTAATGTGACATTTGACGGCTGCACCTTCAATGCATATACGAATACGGCAAGCGCCAACAACTCCAACCCCATCTGGTGGCGTGAGGATACGGAAGGCTCCGGCGCGAACGCGAACCCCATCAAGACCTTCACCTTTGTGAACAATGAGGTCATAGGTACCCGCCCTGTGAAGATCGAGCGTATCGGCAAGACCGTAAGCCCTGTTTTCACCATCAAGAACAATACATTCGATATCAGAGCACAGGCTGGTGACACCGTGACCAAGAACATGGCTATCAACATCGGCATGGGTGAAAATCCGAATCTGCCGTTTACGCTGATCGATGACGGCAATACCATTTCTGCGAACACCGCTGCTCTGTACACTGCCTCTCTCACCGGCGGCTCTAACTGGTATGTGGAAAAGTCCGGCATGAAGGTGCTGGATGGCAACGGCAACGCGAAGGTCATCACCGCTATGGTCTGGAAGACGACCACCGGTGAGACGTTCAAGTTGAAGAGCGTTGGCTAAAATTTCCCTCGCGGTTCCCGCTCCAACCAAGCGGCGAATATAACCCTCCTCCGTCTGTGCCACACATAGACGGAAAGCGCGGCGCCCCTTTGTTCAGGGGGCGCCGCGTTGTTTGTATCCGCTTATTTAATGGTACACAGGTTCACGTTTCCGCTGACCGTCTGGAACTCCCACGCCGCGTCCTGCGCCGTGGTAAGGGTCACATCACTGCTGAGTGCGCCGCTGGTGGTCTTGAATTCCACCGGCAGGGGGGAGGGCAGCGTGCTGAGATCGCGCAGCTGCATGACGATGTTTCCGTCGGTGGTCTCGGCGTCGAGCTCCGTTGGCAGCGTGTCCAGCGTCAGGTCGATGCTGCCGCTGACGCTGTCCGCCTCCAGCTTCTGGGTGCGGACGCTGCCCTCAATGGCGCCGCTGGTGGTGGACAGCGCGATCTCCCCGGCGTTGGCCGCGTAGACGCTGATCGCGCCGCTGACGCTGGTCACGTCCAGCTCGTTCAGCGACAGCGTGTCCTCATCCGTCAGATCCACCGACACCCCGGCGCTGACCGTTTCGATGTCCAGCTCGTACAGCACCATGCTGCGCGGCAGCTGCACCGTCAGGATCTTTTCCTCCGTGGCGCTCATCAGCTGCGGCTGGGAGCAGATGTCCAGAACCCCCTTGTCCTCGTTGACCTGCCACTCCATGGGCAGATTCACGTCGCTGCCATCGGAGAGCGTCTCCGTCAAGGAGATGCCCTCGCCGTCATACAGCTCCACATTCACCTGCCCGCTGACCCATTTGATGTCGATGGAGCGGAAGCCGTTCAGCTGCACCACATCGCCGTTCCCAGCGGTGTAGCCGGCATCCGGTGTGTAGCTGCCGTCGGCGGCGGTGTTGTCTGCGGGCGGCGCGCCGCAGCCGGCCAGCACTGCGGCTCCTGCCACGGCACCCGCCAGCATCAGCGCTCCTAATTTTTTCATAGCGATCCTCCTTGTTACCGTCTCAGCTTATCCCATATCGTGATCGTTCCGGTTTCTCGCGTCTTATTCATGTCGATGACCCGCTGGTTCCGGCTGCCCCGGAATTGGAGGGAGATGTCCTTCAGCTCCCGCACGAAGCGCCCGTCCACCAGCACGTCGATGCAGGCCAGCAGCGCGTCCGTTGCCTCGCACCGGGGATAGCTGCCGTCTGTCAGCAGCTCGTCGTCCAGACGGAAGCCGGTGAAGCACCAGATCGTCTTATGGGGGTACTTCTCCCGTATCTCCCGCAGCAGGGGCAGCAGCTCCCACTGGTTCCGCGGCTCGAAGGGTTCTCCGCCCAGCACCGTCAGGCCGTTGACAAAGGGCTTGTCCAGCTCGGCGAAGATCTCCGCCTTCGTCTCGCCGGTGAACTCTTTGCCGTAGTCGAAGTCCCACGTCTGGGGCTGGAAGCAGTCCGGACAGTGGTTGGTGCAGCCGGATACGAACAGCGTCACCCGCACGCCCGTACCGTTGGCAATATCACATTTTTTCAGTTCTCCGTAATGCATGGAACGACCTCCTGACGGTGAGTATAGCCCACAAAGGTTAAAATAAAGTTAAAACCGGGAAAAAGGGCGGGCATAAGCCCGCCCCGCGTTTTAGAAAAATCACAGGTGCAGCACGCGATCCTTGATCTCCTGCGTCCGACCCTGGTTCCAGAACTGGGTGCCGATGTAGCCGCAGGTGCGCCGCGCCACGTTCATCTTGTCCTGATCCGTGTTGCCGCACTGGGGGCACTTCCAGATCAGCTTGCCGTCCTCCTCGACCACCTCGATCTCGCCGTCCCAGCCGCACACCTGGCAGTAGTCGCTCTTGGTGTTCAGCTCGGCGTAGATGATGTGGTCGTAGATGAACTTCATGACCTCCAGCACCGCGTCCAGATTGTTCTGCATGTCCGGCACCTCCACATAGCTGATGGCACCGCCGGGGGACAGGTGCTGGAACTGCGCCTCGAACTCCAGCTTCTTGAAGGCGTCGATAGGCTCGGTGACGTGGACGTGGTAGCTGTTGGTGATGTAGCCCTTGTCGGTGATGCCCTCGATGATGCCGAAGCGCTTCTGCAGGCACTTGGCGAACTTGTAGGTGGTGGACTCCAGTGGCGTGCCGTACAGGGAGAAGTCAATATTGTGCTGCGCCTTCCACTTCTTGCAGGCATCGTTGAGCCGGTGCATGATCTCCAGCGCAAAGGGCGTGGCTGCCGGGTCGGTGTGGCTCTTGCCGGTCATGTACTTCACGCACTCGTACAGTCCCGCATAGCCCAGCGAGATGGTGGAATAGCCGCCGTACAGCAGCTTGTCGATGGGCTCGCCTTTCTTCAGCCGGGCGCAGGCACCGTACTGCCACAGGATGGGTGCCGCGTCGGACAGGGTGCCCTTCAGCCGCTCGTGGCGGCACATGAGCGCCCGGTGGCACAGCTCCATGCGCTCGTCAAAGATGCGCCAGAATTTTTCGATATTGCCGCCGGAGCTGAGAGCGATGTCCGGCAGGTTCACGGTGACAACGCCCTGGTTGAACCGGCCGTAGTACTTGGGCTGGCCGTTCTCGTCCACATAGGGCGTCAGGAAGCTGCGGCAGCCCATGCAGGGATAGCAGTGGCCTTCGCCGTTCTTGTCCACCTTCAGCTCCAGCATCTTCTTCTCGCTGATGTAGTCGGGCACCATCCGCTTGGCGGTACACTTGGCCGCCAGCTTCGTCAGCTCCCAGTACTTGCTGCCCTCACGGATGTTATCCTCCTCCAGCACATAGATCAGCTTGGGGAACGCCGGCGTGACCCACACGCCCTTCTCGTTCTTCACGCCCTGATACCGCTGCAGCAGCGTCTCCTCGATGATGAGCGCCAGATCGTCCTTCTCTTGCTGGTTCTTGGCCTCGCCCAGATACATGAACACGGTCACGAAGGGCGCCTGTCCGTTGGTGGTCAGCAGCGTCACCACCTGATACTGGATGGTCTGCACGCCGCGGCGGATCTCCTCCCGCAGCCGCTTCTCCGCGATGGCGTTGATGCTGTCCTCGGTAACGGCCACGCCCACGGCGTCAAACTCGCTGCGGACGCTGGCGCGGATCTTCTCCCGGCTGATCTGCACGAAGGGCGCCAGATGGGTCAGGGAGATGGACTGCCCGCCGTACTGGTTGCTGGCCACCTGCGCCACGATCTGCGTGGCGATGTTGCAGGCGGTGGCAAAGCTGTGGGGCTTTTCGATCAGGGTGCCGGTGATGACGGTGCCGTTCTGCAGCATGTCCTCCAGATTCACCAGATCGCAGTTGTGCATGTGCTGGGCGTAGTAATCCGTGTCGTGGAAGTGGATGATGCCCTCGTTGTGGGCGTCCACGATGTCCTGCGGCAGCAGGATGCGGTTGGTGATGTCCCGGCTGACCTCGCCGGCCATATAGTCCCGCTGGGTGGAGTTTACCACCGGGTTCTTGTTGGAGTTCTCCTGCTTGGCCTCCTCGTTGTTGCACTCGATCAGGCTGAGGATCTTGTCGTCCGTGGTGTTGGACTTGCGCACAAGAGAGCGGGTATAGCGGTAGGTGATGTAGTGCTTGGCCACCTCAAAAGCGCCGTGCGCCATGATGTGGTGCTCCACCATGTCCTGGATCTCCTCCACGGTGGGGGCGCGGTTCATCTTCTGGCACTGCAGCTCCACGGACTCCGCGATGCGCTGGATCTGCATGGGCGTCATCCGATCCGCCTCCGCCACGGACTCGTTGGCCTTGGTGATGGCGATGATGATCTTGGTGATGTCGAAGCCCACCTCGGCTCCGTTTCTCTTGATGATCTTCATGGAAAACTCCTCCTAACTGTATCTGCACGTACTCCCGGAGGGAGACGCGGTAAGTCGCCCATTGACATAATACACTACATCTTGTGCCGATGCAAGAGGGAAAAGCCAAAATGTAGGAGATCGGCTGCCAAAAAGCGGAGATGTTTTTTGTGCAAATCGCCAAATGCACACAAGATATAGTGGGGCGCTCGCCGGTTAGACACACTAAATATAGTGACACGCGGCGGTTCCGCTGTCGGAATCGGCAGGCGGGGTCGTTAAGACGCGTCAAAAACCGCCGATGGAAAAATCTGTCGTTGCACAGGGACACAAAATATGGTAAAATCAATCAAATATGAAAAAAATCGTCGAAAGGAGGGGCGGCTATGCGAGGGGATACCCGTTCCCTGATCCACGGCATCATCAACCTGATCGTGCCGTTTTTCATCTATGACCTGGCGCAGCTGCTGGTCAGCGCCGTTACCGCGGCCAACTATGACCCGTGGCTGGCCTTCTGGCCCATGCAGATCCTGCTGTGGCTGCCCTTTTTGTCCGATGCGATCTGCGTGGTGGTGGCCGCCGTGCGCTTCAGGCGCCGGGGACGCACCCGTGCGCTGCTGGGGCTGATCTTCTCGCTGGGCGCCGCCGCGCTGTACTACATGCTGCGGTTCCAGATGCAGTTTACCCTGTCCCGGCTGCAAAATCTGTTCTGACGGAAGGAGCGTTCCATGCGTCCTGAATTTATCACAGTGGGCACCATCGTCAACGCCCACGGCATCCGCGGTGAGGTGAAGGTCAACCCCGCCGGGTTCGATCCGGAGTTCATCGCGGATTTCAAGACAATGTACATCGCCGGTCAGCCGGTGAAGGTCAAGGCCGCCCGCGTCCACAAGTCTACCGTGCTGCTGGCGCTGCCCGGCGTGGACACCATGGACGACGCGCTGGCGCTGAAGGGCAGGGCGGTGTCCATCCGCCGCACCGACGCCCGGCTCCCCAAGGGCGAATACTTTGACCAGGAGCTGGAGGGCTGCGCCGTGGTGGACGATGCCACCGGTGAGGAGCTGGGCAAGCTGGACAGAGTGCTGCTCTATCCCGCCCACAAGGTCTATCAGGTGCGGGGCGGCGCGCACGAGTATCTGATCCCCGCCGTGCCCGGCGTGTTTATCGCCTCCATCGACCCGGAGGCGGAGATCATCCGCGTACACATGATGAAAGGATTGGCCACCGATGAGAATTGACATCATGACCCTGTTTCCCGACGCGGTCAACGCCATGATGGATTCCTCCATCATCGGCCGGGCGCAGGAGCGGGGCTTTGTCACCATCCGGACGCACCAGATTCGGGAGTATACCACCAACAAGCAGATGCAGGTGGACGATTATCCCTACGGCGGCGGCCGGGGCGCCGTGATGCAGGCCGACCCGCTGTACCGCTGCTGGCAGCATATCTGCGACGAGGCGGGGGAGAGGGTGCACACCATCTACATGTCCCCCTGCGGCCGCGTGCTGACCCAGCAGGTGGCGCGGGAGCTGAAGGCGCAGTACGACAGGCTGATACTGGTCTGCGGCCACTACGAGGGTGTGGATCAGCGGTTTCTGGACGAGTGCGTGGACGAGGAGATATCCATGGGCGACTTCGTCCTTACCGGCGGCGAGATACCGGCCATGGCGCTGGCGGACTGCCTGTGCCGCATGGTGCCCGGCGTGCTGCCGGAGGAGAGCTGCTACACCGACGAGAGCCACTGGAACGGGCTGCTGGAGTATCCCCAGTACTCCCGCCCGGAGGAGTGGCACGGCCGCAAGGTGCCGGAGGTGCTGCTGAGCGGACACCACGGCAACGTAGCCGACTGGCGGACGAGGGAGAGCTACAAGCGCACCATGGCGCGCCGTCCCGACCTGTGGGAGAAATTCGATCTGACACAGGTACACAGCCGCCACGAGAAGAAGGTGCTGGCGCAGGCACTGGAGGAGTTCCGGCAGGAGCAGGGCAGCGCGGCGGAAACGGAAGAATAAATCTCAGGCGGCGGGCATGTGCTCGCCGTTTTTCCTGTTGATTTTCCCATTTTGCCAGAAAAACGACACTTCTCCTGAATTCGTTGTTGCAGGTCAGACAAAAATCGGCTATAATACAAAGGTAAAATCCGGCAGTATGCTGAAAATATGAGGAGGAACACCGAATGAACGAGAAATACAGCGCTCTGTTTACCCCCTGGAAGATCGGCAACGTGGAGATCAAGAACCGCATCGTGCAGCCCTCCATGGGCGGTACGTCCCTGTTCGGCTGGCTGGAGCCCTGTCACTTCGATAAGGAGGCCGCCTATCACATCCTCAACCGCGCCCAGAACAACGTGGGTCTTGTGCTGCCGGGTATGCAGTGCGTCCGCGACACCATGGGCGGCCGCTGGCTGTACCAGAACAAGAAGATGTTCAAGGATCTGGCCGAGTGGCTGCCTGAGTTCCACAAGACCGGCTCCAAGCTGTTCGTTCAGCTGTCCGCCGGTATGGGACGCTCCATGGCCATCAACGACATCATGGTGAAGATGCTCCAGAACAAGGCCTTCGGCGCCGTGGGCAAGCCCTTCCTGAACGTGGACTACATCACCGCCTCTGCCTCCGCCACCCCCAACCGGTGGTATCCCGAATGCAAATCCCGCCCCCTGACTGTGGAGGAGATCCACGAGATGGTGGACGCCTTTGCCAAGACCGCCAAGCTCCTGCAGGAGGCCGGCGTGGACGGCGTGGAGATCCACGCGGTGCACGAGGGCTATCTGCTGGATCAGTTTACCATCGCCAACATGAACTACCGTACCGACGAGTACGGCGGCTCCTTCGAGAACCGCTATCGCTTTGCTGTGGAGATCGTGCAGGCGATCAAGGCCGTGTGCGGCAAGGACTTCCCGGTGGCGCTGCGCTATTCCGTGGTGTCCAAGACCAAGGGATTCGGTCAGGGCGCTGTTCCCGGCGAGGAGTTCGTGGAGTTCGGCCGCGACATGGCCGAGTCCGAGAAGGCCATCAAGTATCTGGAGGACGCGGGATACGATATGTTCGACTGCGACAACGGCACCTACGACGCGTGGTACTGGGCGCATCCCCCGGTCTATATGCCGGAGAACTGCAACCTCTCCGAGGTGGAGCACATCAAGAACTTTACCACCAAGCCCGTGGTCTGCGCCGGCAAGATGGATCCCGCCAAGGCCGCCGAGGAGATCGCCGCCGGCCGTCTGGACGCCGTGGGCATCGCCCGCCAGAATCTGGTGGATCCCGAGTGGGTCAACAAGATCCTGGAGGATCGGGTGGAGGACATCAAGCCCTGCATCAACTGTCATAACGCCTGCTTCAGCTTCAACAAGTCCGCCGGTACGCCCAACATGCAGCCCATGGACGACTCGCTGCATCTGGCGCGCTGCGCCCTGACCCCCAGCACCATGCAGCACAACAAGTACAAGATCGTCCCCACCCGCAAGCCCAAGAAGGTGGCCATCATCGGCGGCGGCATCGGCGGCATGGAGTGCGCACTGGTGCTGAAAAAGCGCGGCCACACGCCCGTGATCTTCGAAAAGACCGGCGAGCTGGGCGGCCTGTACATCACCGCCTCCGCCATGAGCTTCAAGGAGGCGGACAAGGCGCTGCTGCGCTGGTACGAGCGCGAGCTGAAGAAGAACGATATCGAGGTGCGCTTCCACATGGAGATCAACGCGCCCGCCACCCTGCGCCGCGAGTTTGACGAGATCATCGTCTGCACCGGCTCCCATCCCAAGACCCTGCCGGTCAAGGGCTTCAACAAGACCATCAACTTCACCCAGCTGCTGCTGAATCAGGTGGACGCGGGCGACCGTATCGTGTTCTTCGGCGGCGGACAGTCCTCCTGCGAGGCCGCCTACGAGATGGTTCTGCAGGGCAAGCACCCCATCATCGTGGAGTACGCCAACGACCTGATCGCCACGCCCGGCACCTGTCTGGCCAACGCGTCCTTCCTCCGCGAGATGCTGGCCTTCAAGAAGGTGCCCGTGTACCTGAACTCCACCATCACCGAGATCGGCGACGGCTTCGTCATGGTCAAGCAGAAGGACGGCACCGAGATCCGCATCGAGTGCGACAGCGTGGTGAACGGCATCGGCTTCGTGCCCGCACCCATTGCGGCTGACGACCACAAGGTATACCGTGTGGGCACCTGCGAGAAGTGGGGCAACCTGCGCAACGTCATCTGGGGCGCCTGGGACGTCTGCATGCACATCTGATATATAAGCGCAAAAAAGAAAGCCCTTGCGGGCTTTCTTTTTTGCGCTTATTTCTGCTGCAGGGCATCTTTATCCAGCACGAAAGCGTACCGCATGGCCAGCGCCTGAAACAGCGTCTCCATCACCTGCTGGGAGATGGCGCGGATATCCATGCCGCTGATGAAGGCACGCACCTGTTCGATCTCCTCCTCCGGGACCTTATAGCCCCGGAGACTCATCGTCAGGAAGACGTCCAGCTTCTTTTCCAGCGGGAAATACCGGTCGCATTTGCGCGCCATATAGCCCCGCATCAGACCGGCGGAGCCAAGCTCGCAGGCGTAGAAATCTTCCACGGTCAGCTCGGGCTGATATGTGCCGAATATCCGGTGCAGCTCCTTGGCCGTCTGGCGGTGGATGTACTCCGCAGCCTCCTCATGGGTGTAGGCTTCGATATAGATCTCCCGCAGATTCTCGTTCAGCTCCGTCAGCGTCAGCTGTATGCATGTCTCCACGGCGTACACGAAAAGGGGAGACAGCTGCCCGCCGGTGGTGCGCCGCGCCATATCGAACTGCGTTTCGAACATGAACGCCACCAGCTCCGTCAGCACACCGTCCTTCGCCCGGAAGATATTCTGAAAGCTGCTGTTGGACACGTCGGCTTTCTGCACGATCTCCGCCACGGTGGTTTTCTTATACCCCTGCTCCAAAAAGAGCTTTACGCATACCGCCAGTATCCGGCGCTTTGCCGGAAGGCTTGCGTTTGTCAGTGCCATGAGGCAACTCCTCCTTTCACTGCGGCCTCTCTGCCGCCGTTGTGTTAAGCATCGCTGTCTGCGGATCGCTTTCGGCGCGGCATGATTCCTGCGCCTTGCGCTCCTCCTCGTGGTACAGCGTCGGGAACATGGCGCGCAGCAGGTTGTATGTCCGGTTGTGACTCTCCACCCAGTCGCCGTGCTCCGCCGCCAGCTTCTCCTTGTCGCCGCACAGCTCCAGCGCGTGGCAGGTGTCCACATAGGCCTTCTGCATCTGGCGCATCCGGGCGCTCATGTGCTGTAAAAGGCTCATGATCTTGGCGGGCTTCTCCCGGAAATAGGTGCTGAAGTTGTCGTAGGTGATCTCGCTGACGATGGTATTTTCCAGAGCCACCGCCGTGGTGTTCCGCTGCCGGGATTCCAGAAAGCTGATGACGTTGAAGAAATCGCCCTCCCGCAGCGTGACCACATCCACCTGCTCCGGCGTGCCGTAGTCGAAATAGATCCCCACGCTGCCGTAGAGGATGTTGTACATGCTCATGACCATCTCCTTGGGACGGCAGATGATCTCGCCCTTCTTGAACCGTTTTTCCGTATTCGGCATACCGCGCCTCCTGCACACAAATTCTTCTAAATTATATCATGTTCTGCCGCCGATGTCGATACTTTTTCTTGCCAAATCCCTTCGGAGGTGGCATACTAAAGCAGAAAAGGAAGTGGGAGTATGAACTATTTTGAACCGCACCTGACGCCCGACGAGCTTCGCGCCATCAGCGCCATCGGTCTGGCGCACATGGGGGATGCCGTCTACGAGACGCTGGTGCGCACATGGCTGTGCGTTCACGGCAAGGCCACCGGCAAGGAGCTGCACCGCGCCACCATTGCGCTGGTCTGCGCCCAGAAGCAGGCGGAGCTGGCGCAGCGGGTGCTGCCGCAGCTGACGGAGGAGGAGCTGGCCGTCTACAAGCGCGGCCGCAACGCCAATGTACACGCCATGCCCCGCAGCGCCACGCCCGCCCAGTACCACGCCGCCACCGGTCTGGAGTGTCTGATGGGCTGGCTGTATCTGCAGGGGAACAAGGAGCGCGCGGAGCAGTTGTTCCACGCCATGATGGAGGAGGAGTAACATGCCGCTGGATGCCGTATGCCTGCAGGCTGTGGTGGCGGAGCTGGCGCCCCAGATCACCGGCAGCCGTATTGAGAAGATCCAGCAGCCCGCCAGGGATCAGGTTGTGCTGCTGCTCCGGGGAAACCGCCGGCTGCTGCTGTCCGCCGGCGGCGGACAGCCCCGCCTGCACCTGACCGAGCTGCCGCGGGACAATCCCGCCCAGCCGCCCATGTTCTGCATGCTGCTGCGCAAGTACCTCAGCGGCGGTATTATCGAGAGCATTCAGCAGGCGCCGCTGGAGCGGGTGGTCACGCTGACCGTCTCCGCCGCCGATGAGCTGGGCGAGCGCAGCCAATTTTCTCTGATTTTAGAGGCCGTTGCCCGCCGCGCCAACCTGATACTGGCGGACAAGGACGGACACATCATCGACTGTCTGCGCCGCATCGACTTTGAGATGAACCCCGACCGGCAGGTGCTGCCGGGGCTGTTTTATCACCTGCCCATGCCGCCTGACAAGGTATCTCCCCTCACAGTGACAGAGGAGGAATTCACGGCTCTCACCGCCGCAGCGGGGGAGGGCGCGCCCGCGGATCAGTGGCTGGTGCGTACGGTCAACGGCCTGTCGCCGCTGGTGGCGCGGGAACTGACTTTCCGCGCCTGCGGCAGCACGGATGCCCCGGTCACGGGGCATACTGCGGCGCTGTGGAGCGCTTTTGCCGCGTGGCGGGATACTGTGAACGAAAAGCACTTTACACCTGCGATGCTGAAACGCTCCGGCGTGCCCATGGACTTCACCTACCTGCATGTGGGGCAGTACGGCGGCGCGGCGGAGGAGGAGACGTACACCAGCTTCTCCCGCCTGCTGGACGACTTCTATGAAAAGCGGGAGCAGGCCGAGCGCGTGAAGCAAAAGGGACAGGATCTGGTAAAAACCGCCTCCAACGGCGCTGCCCGGCTCCGCCGCAAGATCGCCGCTCAGGAGCAGGAGCTGGCCGAGAGCAAAAACCGCGACAAATGGCGCGTGTACGGCGAGCTGATCACCGCCAACCTGTACCGCATGGAGCGGGGCATGAGCCGCCTGACGGCGCAGAACTACTACGACCCCGACTGCGCCGACGTGGACATCCCGCTGGATGTGCGGCTGTCGCCGCAGGAGAACGCGGCGAAGTATTTCAAAAAATACACCAAGGCAAAAACGGCGGAGAAGTACATCACGGCACAGCTGGAAAAGGCGCGGGTGGAGCTGACCTATCTGGAAAGTGTCCTTCAGGAGCTGACACTGGCTGAGTCCGAGCAGGACTTCAACGACATCCGCGCCGAGCTGACCGACGGCGGCTACCTCCGGGCAAAGGGCAGAAAGCAGCCCCAGCGCCCCAGCAAGCCCAGGGAATTCCGTTCCACGGCGGGGCTGCGCATCCTTGTGGGGCGCAACAACCGGCAAAACGACCGCCTGACCGCCAAGGACGCGGAAAAGTGGGACATCTGGCTCCACACCCAGAGGATACACGGCTCCCACGTGATACTGTGCACCGGCGGCGCACAGCCGGACGAGCAGAGCCTGCTGGAGGCGGCGTCGCTGGCGGCGTATTTCTCGCAGGCGCAGGACGGCACAAAAGTGCCCGTTGACTTCACCCAGGTGAAGTATGTGAAGAAGCCCGTCGGCTCACCGCCGGGATTCGTGAATTACACCAATTACAAAACCATCCTTGCCGACCCCAGCGAGGAGCTGGTGAAGCGGCTGGGCGGGAAGTAGACAGACCCGCTGCAACTTCAGGTTGCAGCGGATTCTGGCTATGACCCGGCAAAGACAACCTGAGGTTGCTGGACGCTTGCGGGCTTTTACGCTATACTGGCAGCAGAGAGGGGTGGTACCGTGAAAAAGCTGATACCCATCGCGCCGTGGCAGACATCGTTCTTTACCCGCTGGCTGCGGGACATGGCGCGGCAGAGCTGGGAGCTGAAGGACACAAAGGGCGTAAGGGCGGTATTCGTGCCCGCCGCGCCGGGCAGCCGGGAGTACGCGCTGTTTCCGCCGGACGCCACGGAGGAAGAACTGGACGAGCTGTTCCGGCGCATCAACGAGGGCGGCATCACCGTGCCGCCTGAACTGGAGCGGCCTGTGCCCAGCCGGTTGGCGCTGCCGGAGGATCCGCGCCTTGCCGAGTTGGTGAAAAAAATAGGTACCTATAAGTATGTCCAGCTGGTGTACCAGCTGCGGCGAGAGCACGGCTGGGAGGAGATATGCCAGTGGGGCGGCCTTTCCGTGATGCGCGCCGTCCGTCCGGACCCGGTGCCGCCGCCGTCCCTCACGGCCTACGCCGAGGAGATGAAGGCGAACCGGAAGGAACTGCGGTTCGGCGATGCCATCAACATGGGACTGCTGCTGGTCGCTCCGCTCCTGCTGCTGCTCCGGAATCTGAACGGGTTCTCCGCTTGGGCGGTATGGGAAAAGGTGCTGATGGGGCTGGCGCTGCTGGCGGGAATGTGCGCGTTGCTGTACTATGTGTTGTTCCGCCGCATTCTGGCACCGGAGAAGTGGGACATGCCCTACGAGGAGTGTCTGCGCAGAGCCACGAGACTGACGGTGCTGAACTATGCCATGACGACCATGGCGGCTCTTGCCGCCGTGCTGTACCCGATACTGAAGCTGCTGCTGAGAGGATAGAAAACGTCCAACCCCGCGCCCTGGGGCGCGGGGTTGGTTTTTATCCTCACGCCTCGGCGGGCGCATCGCGGAACAGAATGGTGATGCACCACAGGCCGGCAAGCCCCACCAGCGCGTAGACGACACGGCTGATGGGCGCGGCCTGGCCGCCGAAGATGGCCGCCACGCAGTCGAAGCGGAACAGCCCCACCGCGCCCCAGTTCAGGGCACCGATGATGACCAGCGCCAGCGCGATGCGATCGAGTACTTTCATATATACATGACCTCCATTCGTTTGAGACTGCTGCTTACCGTAGCATTTCCCGGGGAAGTGGAGGATATGCACAAAAAATTTTTCTGATTACCTGAATAAAATTGGAAAAGCGATTGCAAATCCCGCGTTAATTTGGTATTATCAGCACAGAACAATTTGTACACGACCATGTACACACACTAAGGAGGAGACTATGAACAAGAAGTTTGACAAGCTGGGCTTTTATCCCGCCGACATCCTGCTGCCCAAGGATCAGGACATGACCAAGTGGGCGGTGGTCGCCTGCGATCAGTTCACCTCTGAGCCGGAGTACTGGCAGGCGGTGGAGGAGAAGGTGGGCGACGCGCCCTCCACCCTGCGTCTGATCCTGCCGGAGGCCAACCTGAAGGCTCCCAACGTGGACGAGTACATCGAGAATATCAACGACTCCATGAAGAAGTACCTGGCCGACGGCGTGTTCGAGACGCTGCCCGACTCCCTGATCTACATCGAGCGCCAGCAGTCCGACGGCAAGATCCGCCACGGCCTGATCGGTATGGTGGATCTGGATGCCTATGATTTCACCCCCGGCTCCGGCGCCCTGATCCGCGCCACCGAGGGCACCGTGCTGGATCGCATCCCGCCCCGCGCCAAGGTGCGCCGCAACGCGCCCATCGAGCTGCCCCACGTCATGCTGCTGATCGACGATCCCGACAAGACCGTTATCGAGCCGCTGACCGCCGCAGCCGACACCATGGAAAAGGTCTACGACTTCGACCTGATGCAGAACGGCGGCCACATCCGCGGCTTCAAGCTGTCCGACAAGCAGATCGACGCCGTGGCCAACGCGCTGGAGGGTCTGACCACCGACGCGGCTATGGAGAAGAAGTACAACGTCTCCGGCGTGGCGCCTCTGCTGTTCGCCGTGGGCGACGGCAACCACTCTCTGGCCACCGCCAAGGCCTGCTATGAGGAGCAGAAGAAGGGCAAGACCCCCGAGGAGTATCTGGCTCTGCCCGCCCGCTACGCGCTGGTAGAGGTGGTCAACAACCACGACGATGCCCTGCAGTTCGAGCCCATCCACCGCGTGCTGTTCGGCGTGGATCACCAGAAGTTCATGGACGCCTTCCGCGCCGCCTATCCCAACGCCTACGAGGGCAAGGGCGACGGTCACACCATCGAGTTCGTGTGGAACGGCGAGAGCCACTTCATCACTGTGCCTGATCCCAAGGTGCAGCTGGCTGTGGGCACGCTCCAGAGCGTCATCGACCAGTACCTGAAGGACAACGGCGGCGAGGTGGACTACATCCACGGCGACGACGTGACCCGCGAGCTGGGCAGCAAGCCCGGCAACATGGGCTTCCTGCTGCCCGCCATGGGCAAGGAGCAGCTGTTCAAGACCGTCATGGCCGACGGTGTGCTGCCCCGCAAGACCTTCTCCATGGGTCACGCCCAGGACAAGCGCTACTACATCGAGGCGCGCAAGATCGTCAAGTAAGGCTGGCGCAGTCTGCACCGGTATGCTATAATAGTGCTGCGGCATTGCCGCAGCATTATTTTTTGTGAGGAACGGCTATGAGATGCACGGAACGGGCGTATGCCAAGATAAATCTGACGCTGGACGTGGGCGCGAAGCGGGCGGACGGGTATCATGAGATCACCTCCGTTATGCAGCGCATCAGCCTGTGGGATACCGTGACGGTGGAGCGCGGTACGGGGTGTGATACGCTGCGCTGCAGCGTGCCGGTGACGGAGGACGTCAATGACAACCTATGTATGAAGGCGCTGCGGGTGTTCTTTGCGGAGACGGCGATGGAAAGCGGCGGTGTGTCCATCACGCTGGAGAAGCATATCCCCACCCAGGCGGGACTGGGCGGCGGCAGCAGCGACGCGGCGGCGGTGCTGCTGGCGCTGCGGACGTTGTACGCGCCGCGTATGACAGACATGCGGCTGGAGAGACTGGCGGAAAAGCTGGGCAGCGATGTGCCCTTCTTTATCCGCGGCGGCACGCAGCTGGCCATCGGGCGGGGGGAGATCGTCACGCCGCTGCCGCCGCTGACAGCGGGCTGGTTTGTGGTGGTGAAGCCGGAGGAGAGCTATTCCACGGCGGAGATGTACCGGCGGCTGGACGCCTGCGGCGGGATGACCGCAGAGGACAGCCGCATGGAGGACGCCGTGGCCGGGAACAACGTCCACGCGATAGCGGCAGAGCTGCGCAACAGCTTTGAGCGTGCTGTGCCGGAGGACAGCCGCCTCTGGGATATCAAAGCGGCGCTGCGGGCGCAGGGGGCGCTGGGTACGCTGCTCAGCGGCAGCGGCAGCGCTGTGTTCGGAGTGTTCGATGACCGGAAGGAGGCGGCGGCGGCCGCGATGACGCTGCGGCGGACGTGGCCGCAGGTTTTTTTGACCCGGCCGGTATAAAACAGAAAAGCACCGTCCACAATGTAGGAAAATCAGCAAGGGACGGTGCTTTTTATGCGTACATATATAAAAAAGTGGAAGCCGGTGGAGCTGGCGCTGCTGGCGGCGCTGGCGCTGGCGCTGGTCAGCGGCGCGGCGTCACTGGGACGGCAAGATGCCCTGCAGGAGAAGATGATCCGCCTGCATGTGATCGCCAACTCGGACAGCGCCTCGGATCAGGCCATGAAGCTGCGGGCGCGGGACGCCGTGCTTTCCCGCGCCGAGGATATACTGCGGCAGGCGGCGGACAGGCCGGACGCACAGGCGCGGCTGCGCACAGCGCTGCCGGAGCTGGAGCAGGCGGCCTTCGACGCCTGCGGCGGGTCATACCCCGTGCGGGCGGAGCTGACCATGACGGAATTCCCACTGAAGGAGTACGACGGCTTCGCACTGCCGGCGGGGGAGTATCTGGCGCTGCGGGTCGTCATCGGCGAGGGCGCCGGGCGGAACTGGTGGTGCGTGGTGTACCCACCGCTGTGTACGGCGGCCTGCACCGACCTGGAGGACGTGGCAGTGCAGGCCGGCATGGATGAATCGGACATGAAGCTCATCACCGGGCAGGAGGGCTATGTGCTGAAATTCCGTGCGGTGGAGCTGTGGGAGCGCCTGCGCCAGTGGCTGGGGAAATAAAACTTTGAAAAGCCTGGCGAAAACTTTGAAAAGTCTGGCGAAAAAACTGTTGACAAATGCGGGAAAACATGTATAATAGTTTTTGTTCGTCAGGACACAGCGGGATTGTGTAAAGGTAGCACAGCGGACTCTGACTCCGTATGTGAGGGTTCGAATCCTTCTCCCGCTGCCAGTAAGAGGTCTGAAACCAATGGGTTTCAGACCTCTTTTCTTGTGTCTGACCCTTTATTTGACCCTTTAACCGTTTTGGGTCTTCTCATAGACAGTGCTCCGCATATAGGCTTCCATGCGGTTTGCGCTGTCTTGTTTCATTTTTTCGGAGACATGGCCATATATGTTGTTCCGCGTTCCCTCCTTGGAACAGCACGCAAAGCAGCACCACCAAACGGTGGTGCTGCTTTGCGTCAGCTTGTCAAAAAAGTCCGAACGGACTTTTTTGACAAGCTGACGCAAAATCGCAAAATAAAAACAGTATTTTATTTTGCGATTTTGGTCGCTGCGGCGGGTGATTGAACGCGAAAGGGAACCCTGACGGTTCCCTTTCACACTATCCTTCCCTCCGATACTTGTAACCGGGCAGGTTTTTTGGCAGTCTGACGCAAAGCAGCACCACCATACGGCGGTGCTGCTCTGCGTTTTCTACAGCCTTGCGGCGCGTGCTGTCAGCGAAGCTCCTGCTGCTTCATCCACACGTCCATGACCAGGCTGTGAGGCAGTATTTTGGCCAGCCCCGCCTGTGCGCGGGCGATAAAGCCGTATTTGCACACGTCCTTGCCCCGCTTGGCGTCCCGCCACGTCCGGGTGACGATATCCTCCACGTCATACATGGCCACGTACTTTTTCACGATGAGCTGTTCGCCCTCCCGGATGGCGCGGTCGAAGAAGGCGGTCTTTGTCCAGAAGGGGCACACCGCCATCACGCCGATGCCGCGGCTGCGCAGCTCCCGGTTCAGGGCGCGGCTGAAGCTGAGGACAAAGGCTTTCGTGGCGCCGTAGATGTCGATATAGGGGATAGGCTGGAACGCCGCCACCGATGCGATGTTGATGATCTGGCTGCCGGAGGGCATGTAGGGCGCCGTCAGCTGGCACATGGCCACCACCGCCTGACAGTTCAGGTCGGTCATGTTCAGGTTCACCGCCAGCGGGGTGTCCAGCACGGCGCTGAACTTGCCGTAGCCGCTGCAATTCATCAGCAGCCCCACCTGCACCGGCTCCTCCGCCAGTGCCGCCGCGTATGTGCCGAAGCTGGTGCGGTCGGTCAGATCCAGCGCCAGCACGCGGATAGGGAAGGGGACGGTCGCCTTCAGCGCTTCCAGCTGCGCCTGATGCCGGGCGATGACCCACACCTCGTCGAAGCGGCCATATCGATCCACCGTTTCCGCGAAGCGCCTGCCCATGCCGCTGGACGCGCCGGTGATGACTGCGATCTTTTTCATAGAGGGCTCCTCCGTTCGGATTTTTCTATAGGCAGTACCGCATGCGGTGCTGCCTATACTGTACCGTATTTTGCCCCGCCCGTCAAGCGAATAAAAAAGAAGCACCCGGAGGTGCTTCTTTTCGTATGACACTCCTGTTACGCGGCGGCGTGAGCGGTCTTGTGCGTGGCCTTCTCCTCGCGGCGGCCTTCCAGAATCAGCGCGCGGGTGGCGGAGACGGTGAACACCAGTGCCCAGCCCAGAGTCAGGTAGTTGGCCAGTACGCGGATCTCCCAGTCGGCAGCCGTCATCAAAAAGGCGGAAGCTACGACCAGAACCAGGGAAACGACGGCGATAGCAACGTGAATAGAAATGTTTTTCATGGTAACATCCTCCTTGAAAAAATTTTGCATTCTTGTTGATGTTATTTTTTGGTTTCAGGCTCTTGCGTTCCTGTTGATGCTATAGTAGAATATTTCACAGGAAAAGTAAAGCTGCACTTCATTATAATGGATGTAAGTTATACTAACAGCTGGAAAAGGAGGAAATATCATGGAAACAGCCCGCTGCCGCGCCTTTCTCGCCGCCGCCGAAACAGGCAGCTTCTCCCGCGCCGCCGAGGTGCTGCGCTACACGCCCTCCGGCGTGAACCAGCTGGTCTCCGCGCTGGAGAAGGAGGTGGGATTCTCCCTGTTCAGCCGCAGCACCAAGGGCGTGGCGCTGACCGCCAACGGGCAGCTGCTGCTGCCGGTGATCCGGGAGATACTCCATCAGGAGGATCGCCTGTTTGAGCTGTCCGCCCAGATGAACGGGCTGCTGATCGGCACCGTGACCATCGCGGCCTATTCCAGCATCGCCACCCACTGGCTGCCGGCGGTCATCCGGGCGTTCCAGCAGGACTATCCCCACGTGGAGATTAAGCTGATGGAGGGAATATGGCAGGAGGTGTCCCAGTGGCTGGAGGAGCGCACGGCGGATATCGGCTTTTTCAGCTATCAGGAGAACATGCCCTTTGAGTGGATCCCGCTGGCGGAGGATCCCATGGTGGCGCTGCTGCCCCGCAGCCACCCGCTGGCGGAGGCATCGTGCTATCCGCTGGAGAACTGCGAGCAGGACAGCTTTATCATGCCGGCGCTGGGCTGCGACGACGATGTGGAGGCGCTTTTCGCCCGCAGCCATGTGCGCCCCAATATCCGGTATACCACCATCGAGAACTTTTCCGCCATGTCCATGGTGGAGCAGGGGCTGGGTGTCAGCGTTATGAACCGACTCATCACGGAAAAGCGCATCTGCGACGTGGCCATGATCCCCATCGACCCGCCGGCCAGCATCACGCTGGGCGCGGCGCTCCACTCCCATACCGAGGCGTCTCCGGCGGTGAAGATGTTCCTGAAATACGCCGTGCGGATGCTGACGCGCACGGAATCGTGAACCTAACAGAAAAACTGATAGCCTATGATAATTTCCCGCTTGTGCGGAGGGGCGCGGACGGGTATAATTGCTTTAAATAACAAAAGAAGGAGAGCCCTGTCTGGGGCGGAAATCACTATGGATAAGCGAGTACTGGTCATCAATCCCGGCTCTACCTCCACGAAGCTCGCGCTGTTCTGCGGCACGGAGAAGGTATTCGACAAGACGCTGCGCCACAGCAGGGAGGACTTGCAGTCCTTCGCGTGGGTCATGGAGCAGGCGGACTTCCGCCAGAAGGCCATCGAACAGGCGCTGGCGGAGCAGCAGGTGGAGCTGAGCGGCCTGGATGCGGTCTGCGCCCGGGGCGGGCAGCTGCCCTACTGTGCGGCGGGCACCTATCAGGTGGATCAGGACATGGTGGACTTTATGTACACCGTGCGGGACGCGGCGCACGCGTCCAATCTGGGCTGCGTGCTGGCGCTGCGGATCGCCCGGCCTCTCGGCATCCCCGCCTTTATCTGCGACCCGGTCACGGTGGACGAGATGACCGATGAGGCGCGGATGTCCGGTTTGCCGGAGCTGCCCCGGATGATGACGGGACACGCGCTGAACTGCCGTGCCATGGCCATGCGCTGCGCCAGCGAGGTGCTGCACAAGCCGCTGGCTGACTGCCGGCTCATCGTGCTGCATCTGGGCGGCGGCGGCTCTGCCCGGCTGTTTATCGGCGGGAAGATGGTGGACGGCGTCCGGGACGACGAGTGGATGTTCGCGCCGGAGCGCATGGGCGGCGTGAGTTTGCAGCCGCTGGTGGCTATGTGCTTTTCCGGGGAATATACGAAGCAGGACATCATGAGCTTCATCCGCGGCAAGGGCGGGCTGGTGGCGCATCTGGGCACCGCCGACGCCATCGAGGTGGAGCGGCGCATCCGGGAGGGCGACCGGCACGCCAAGATGGTGTACGATGGGATGCTGTACAGCTGCGCCCGCGCGTTGGGCGGTCTGGCGGCTGCCGCAGACGGAAGGGTGGATCGGGTGATCCTCACCGGCGGACTGGCGCACTCCCGGTATGTGGTGGAGTACCTGACGCGGAAGCTGTCCTTCATCGCACCAGTGGAGGTCATGGCCGGCGAGTTTGAGCTGGAGGCGCTGGCGGCCGGCGCCTGCCGTGTGCTCAACGGCGAGGAGCAGCCCCGCCGCTTCGCGGATATCCCGAAAGCATAAAAACGGGCATAGAAAAAGTCCCCCGGCCGGGGGACTTTTTCTATGCCCGTTTTACGCCGCAGACCTGATACATCCGGTCGTCGGAGATCACCACGTCCACGTCCAGATACGGCGCCATCAGCGCCCTGACCTCCGCCTCCGGGAGGAGTCCCATGGACACGGCGTGGGCGCTGCCGCTGTGGTGGGCGTCCAGCGCGGCGCGGCTCATGCCGTGGGCGATGGACAGCCGTCCGCCGGGGCGCAGCAGCCCGGATAGCCGCCGGATCAGACCCGCCGGGTCGGGGAAGTGGGGAAAGGCGTTGTAGACCATCACCACGTCGTAAGGGGCGCTCTCCTGCACCTGCACGTCTGTCTCCACGTCGCCGCAGATCACCTCGATGCACGTTCCTGCGGCCTTTTCCGCCGCCCGCGCCGCCATCTCCGGCGACAGGTCGATGGCCGTCACATGCCCCGCCTGCCGCGCCGTGTAGTCGCGGAACAGCACCCCGGTGCCGCAGGCCACGTCCAGCACACGGACGCCCGGCTGTACGCCGGCGTTGTCCAGAATGGCGGCGATCACAGGCTCGTTCCGCACCAGCTCAGCGTCCCAGCCCGGCGCCAGCCGGTCGAAGAAGGACTGTACGTCACGCTTGTCTATCATGGTGCGTCCCTTAGCCGAAGAAGGAGGCGGTGTCGATCTGCTGGTAGCCGCCGAAGCTGTTGGGCATCCGGTAGATATCCTCCGCAATGCCCTTGTCCAGAAAAGCGCCGGTGATCTCGTTGAGCTTTTCCGTCATGTCGATATCCGCGAACTGATCGGGATAGGCGCACTTGGCGGCAAACCATGCGTTGGCCAGCGCGATCTCATAGTTGGTGTAGTAGGCGTTGTAGGCCATCTCCAGATAGACCTGCCCGTTCTGCCACGCCTTGCAGCTGTCGAACATGCCGCTGTCCTCGGCGTACAGGGGCTTGATGTTCTTCACCGCCGCCGCGTCGATGAGCATGATGTCCATATCCGCGCCCAGCGCCGTGAACTTCTCCGCCTCGATGGGCTGGATGCCCGACGCGCTCAGGCCGCTGACGGCGTTTTTGATATGCGCCACCCGGAAGGTGCTGTAATCCTGCACGGTCATCAGGTGGTTGGTGGTGCCCCAGTTGCCCAGACCGCAGACATAGACGGAGGGCTTGGCATCCTCGGCGATATCCGCTGTGCGGCGGCCCAGCTCCGCTGTCTCGGATTCCACGAAGGACAGCAGCTCCGCCGCCCGCGTCTCCTTGCCGAATATCTTGCCCAGCAGGGTGATGGAGCCGCGGAAGTCGTCGCTGAACACACCGTCCACGCCGGTGCGCAGAGTGACCACCGGTACGCCGGTCTGCTGCTGCAGGGCGTCCGCCTTGTCCGTGTCCTCGTACTCGGAGACGATGATATCCGGCGTGCAGGAGAGGATCTTCTCCGCCTCCGCCGCCTGTGCGTTGGGGCCGCCCACACCGCAGGAGGGCAGCGCGGCGAAGGTGTCGCCGTAGACCATCACATAGGGGCGTGCCACGCCGTCGAACATCTGGGGACGCTCGCTGAGCGTGGTGTTGTCGATATCCTCCACGCCGCACAGCAGGCTCACGTCGCCCACATAGCTGTACAGCCGCAGAGCGCCCGCGCCGATGCACACCACCCGCTGATAGCTGCCGGGCGTCAGCTCCAGCTCACGGCCGATCATGTCGGTGACTGACACCGTCTCCGGTGCGTCTCCGGTGTCGTCCGCCGCGGGCTTCTGGCCGCAGCCGAACAGGGACAGCGCCATCACCAGCGCCAGCACAAGGGCAAAAAGTCTATTCTTCATCGTCGTCCGCTCCTATCAGATATTTTTTTCCGTCTATCATCGCCGCGCGTACCCGCGCGCCGAATATCTCCTGTACCGTCTCCGGTGTGAGGATGTCCCCGCCGCCGGTATATTTGATGCAGCCGTCCTGCATCAGGAACAGCCTGTCACCGCATTGCAGCGCCTGATTCAGGTCGTGGAGCGTACACAGCACCGTGATGCCCCGTGTCCGCGCCAGCCGCCGGGCATGGTGCAGGATGCGCTGCTCGTTGGCCACGTCCAGATTGCCGGTGGGCTCGTCGAATACCAGCAGGCGCGGCTCCTGCGCCAACGCACGGGCGATGGCCACCTTCTGCCGCTCGCCGCCGGAGAGCTGCTGCACGTTCCGCTGCGCCAGCGCCGTCAGCTCCATGTCCTCCAGCGCCGCGTCCACCGCCGTACGGTCGTCCGCGCCCGGCTGGATGCCGAAGCGCGCCACGCGCCCGGCCATCACCGCGTCATAGACCCGCAGCCCGCCGAATTGCAGATCCTGCGGGACATAGGCCGCGACACGGGCGCGCTGCCGCCGGTCAATGGCCGTCAGATCCCGCCCGTCAAAGGCGATGCGCCCCGATTCCGGTGTACACAGCCCCAGCAGCGTCCGCATCAGGGTGGTCTTGCCGCAGCCGTTGCGGCCCAGCAGCACGCCCACCTGTCCCGCGTCCAGCGAAAGACTAGCGTTCCGCAGCACCGGCTGGCTGCGCCTGTCGTAGCGGAAGGTCACCTGTTCTACGCTCAACATACACGGCTCTCCTTTCGACCGAAGATCAGCGCCAGGAAAAACGGCGCGCCCAGCAGGGAGGTGATGGCGCCCACCGGCAGCGCCGAGCCGCTGCCCAGGCTGCGGCTCAGTGCGTCCGCCGCCAGCAGCAGCGCGCTGCCGCACAGCGCCGACGCGGGCAGCGCCCAGCGGTGGTCGTGCCCGATCAGCCGCTTGACCGCGTGGGGACAGATGATGCCCACGAAGCCGATGATGCCCAGAAACGACACGCACACGGCGGTGATCAGCGATGATGCCAGCAGCGACACCCAACGCAGCAGCCCCACATTCACGCCCATGCTGCCCGCCGCGTCGCCGCCGCTGAGCAGGGCGTTGTACCGCCATGCCAGCACCGAAAACAGGACGATGCCCGCCGCCGTGACCGCCAGCATGATCATGTCGGTGCGGTAGGTGGCGCGTCCCAGATCGCCGAAGCTCCATATCACCGCGGCGGACAGCCCTACGTCCGTGGCGTAGAATTGCAGAATGGTGGTGGCCGCCGTCCACACCGAGCCCAGGGCGATGCCCGCCAGCACCACCACGCCGGGGGAGAAGTCCCGCAGGCGGCACAGCGCCAGGATCACCAGCACCGACGCCGCCGCAAACAGAAACGCCAGCGCGGAGGTGGCGAAGGGATCGGCGGAGGCGGTGTAGCTGGTCAGATTGTTGCCGGTGGACAGGAAGCCGCCGGCAAAGGCCACGATGGATAGGTTGGCGCCGAATACCGCCGCGTTGGACACGCCCAGCGTGGCAGGGGAGGCCATGGGATTGCCCAGCACCGTCTGCATGACAAGTCCGGCGGCGGACAGCCCGGCGCCCGCGATGACGGCGGCCAGCAGGCGGGGCAGGCGAATGTACCGCATGATGCGCACCGCCGCTGTATCGCCCTGCCCCAGCAGCGCCAGTACGCACGAGCGCACCGACATGCCCGACGAGCCCACCAGCAGCTCCGTCAGCGCCAGCAGCACCACGGCGGCGGCCAGCACGGTCACGACCAGTATTTTCTTTTTCTGCGAGCCGTGTCTGTCCATGCGCCGCCTCCCCGGAGTTTTCGCAATCTATTTTACCCCATGCGCCGCCGCGCCGCAACCCTACCGGGGGGTTGCAGATATGAGAAAAATGCAAATTTCCCTTACGATCCGGGTGGGAAAATTTCCCATCCCCGCCTTGACAAACGGAGCGCCGTGCGCCATTATATAGCTATAAAGTTTACTTATAGGGGTGAGGGCATGGACATCCAGAAATTGCAGGCGCTGGCCGTGATACAGGAGGCCGGGAGCTTCTCCCGCGCCGCCGAGACGCTGGGCTATTCTCAGGCGGGGCTGACGTACATGATGAACAGTCTGGAAAACGAGGTCGGCCTGCGGCTGCTGGATCGCAGCTACAGCGGCGTGCGGCTCAGCGAAACGGGCAAGGCGCTGATGCCCAAGATCCACCGGCTTTTGCAGGTGTACGATTCGCTCAACGGGGAGATACGCGCCTGCAAGCGGTCGCAGGAATCCACCCTGCGGCTGGCGGCGCTGGACACCATCTCCACCCGCTGGGTGCCCCGCGCCGTGGCGCAGCTGAAGGAGGAGTACCCGCACATCACCGTCAGCGTCATCTCCGGCAGCCCCATGCAGGTGGACAACTGGCTGCGGGACGGCAGCGTGGAGATCGGCGTCACCGACCGGCGCTGGACAGGCGCGGAGCTGGACTGGACGAAGCTGGTGGACGATCCTTTTTTGGCGGTGCTGCCGCCGGACAGCGATGCGCCCGACCCCATGCCGGCGGACTATCTGTCCGGCAAGGCGGTCATCATCCCCGACTACGGCACCAACACGGACACCACCCGCGTGTTCACCCGCGCCGGTGTGGAGCCGGCGTATACCGACGACCGGCTGAATAACCGTTCCGTTCTGGCGGCGGTGGCCGCCGGGCTGGGCAGCACGGTGTTCTCCCGGCTGGAGCTGGACTATTACGCCCAGCAGAACCTCACCGTCCGCGCCATCGACCCGCCCTGCCTGCGGGAGCTGGGCGTGGCCATGCGCCCGGCGGTGAAGAACAACCCCGTGGCGCGCTCGCTTCTGCGCGCCCTCCGCCGCGCCGCAGCAGACGACATTGCCTGACGGCACCGCCCCATCCGGGGCGCCGCGTTGTTTTTTTTGGGGGGGTATGCACCTGTAGGGCGGGACCCATGTGTCCCGCCGCCGGGTACGCATTTTTCGGCGGGGCACGCGGGCCCCGCCCTACAGGACGGTATGTTGAACCGCGTGTAGGGGACGGCGTCCCCGACGTCCCGTCAGCGCGGCGCTGCCGCGCTGTCATTGCGCGCCGCGCCGCGGCACCCCACCCCCACATCCCCCGTCAAAATCACAACAATTCCCCACCAAATTTTGTGCACCTATCCAAAATATGAGAATTTCGCCGGAAACGGTTGCGAACGTTCTTCGAAGGTGCTATATTTAACCCATA